>LNFM01002197.1_pt1 | contig 41433 bp, 48 predicted proteins | sample 596031 | NCBI WGS metagenome assembly LNFM01 (sample SAMN04254537, study PRJNA301005) | activated carbon metagenome | isolation source: dual media filters at the Ann Arbor, Michigan drinking water treatment plant | place: USA: Ann Arbor
CGCCCGGCATCCCTAGTTTCCCGCCGCCACCACAGCCACGGACACCCCAGCCCATGATCCTCGACGCGCTCTTTTTCCTGGTGCAGGCCGGGCTGCAGCTTTTCTTCTGGGCGGTGATCATCGCCGCCATCATGTCGCTGCTGATCGGCTTCAACGTGCTCGACACCCGCAACCGCCTGGTCTGGACGCTGGCCGACTTCTTCGCCCGGGTGACCGAGCCCGCCATCCGCCCGGTGCGCGCGCGCCTGCCCAATCTCGGCGGCATCGACATCTCGCCCATGATCGTGCTGCTGCTGGTGCAGGCCTGCATGCTGCTGGTGGCGGCGATCCAGAATTACATGATCCGTGGCGGCATCTACTTCTGATGCCGGCCCGCATCATTGATGGCCGCGCCGTTGCGGCCGGGCTTCGGGCCGTGCTGGCAGCGCGCGTGGCGGGCCTGGGCTATGCGCCCGGCCTGGTGGTCGTGAGGGTGGGTGAGGACCCGGCGAGCGGCGTCTATGTCCGCAACAAGGACCGCGCGGCGAAGGAGGCGGGGTTCTCGTCGCGCACCATCCACCTGCCCGAAACCACCACCCAGGCCGAATTGCTGGCACAGATCGCCGCCCTGAACGCTGATGACGCGGTGGATGGCATCCTGGTCCAGCTCCCGCTGCCCGGGGCCATCGACGCCCAGGCCGCGATCAACGCCGTAGCGCCGGCGAAGGATGTCGACGGTTTTCATCCCATCAATGCCGGCCGCCTCGCCTCCGGCCAACCCGGTCTCGTCCCCTGCACACCGCGCGGGGTGATGCATCTGCTGGCCGGCACCGAATTGCGCGGCGCGCGGGCGGTGGTGCTGGGCCGCAGCCAGATCGTCGGTCGGCCCATGGCGCAGCTGCTGCTGGGGGCGGACTGCACCGTCACCATTGCCCATTCCCGCACGCGCGACCTCGCGGGCGAATGCGCCCGGGCCGATATCCTGGTGGCCGCCGTCGGCCGACCGGAAATGGTGCGGGCGGATTGGGTGAAGCCCGGCGCCACGGTCATCGATGTCGGCATCAACCGGCTGGCGGATGGAAGGCTGGTCGGCGACGTGGCGTTTGACGAGGTTTCGGCCGTCGCCGGCGCCATCACCCCCGTGCCCGGCGGCGTGGGCCCCATGACCATTGCCTGCCTGCTGGAGAACACGCTGGACGCCGCGATCGCGAGGCGCGGTTGATCCTGCATCGCGCGCTTCAGCTTTTCGGGATCGCGGCCTTGCTGGCCTGCGCGCAGCTGGCCTGGCAGGCCTCGCCCTGGGGCGGCGAGGGCTGGTCGCGGCCGCGCATGCTCTATGCCATGGCCGGTGCGGTCTCGGCCTGCGCGCTGGTCGCCATTGGCGGGCTCGGGGTCGCCCTGCGCCGGCAGCAGGCCGCGCTGGCGGAGATCCGCGCGACGCTGGCACGGTTGGAATCGCGGCGGGATTAGGCTCAAATCGCCTGGATTGGGTCAGGGCGATTTGAGTCCGTCTTTGCTTGCCCGGGCAATCGGCGCTCTGGGCGTTTCCACCCATGGCGATCGCGGGCCAGGCTTCGGCCCGCCGACCTCAGTGATGAAAGATATCTGGCTCCTCATAGCCCATGAGGTCGAGCCGCCCGCGCGCGGGCAGGAAGCGGAAGCAGGCCTCGGCCAGCTCCAGCCGCCCCTCGCGCTTCAGCAGCGCCTCCAGCTTCGCCCAGAGCGCGTGGAGGTGCAGCACATCCGACGCCGCATAGGCCTGCTGCTCTGTGCTGAGCTCCGCGGCGCCCCAGTCGGAGGTCTGCTGCTGCTTGCTGATCTCCACGCCCAGTAATTCCTTGCAGAGATCCTTGAGGCCGTGCCGGTCGGTGAAGGTGCGCACCAGCTTGGCGGCGAGTTTGGTGCATTTCACCGGCGCGACGTCGATGCCCAGGCCATTGTGCAGGGCCGCCACGTCGAATCGGGCGAAGTGAAAGAGTTTTTGGGTGTTTGGGTCGGTCAGCAGGGCCGCGAGGTTCGGCGCATCGAAACCCCGCCCGCCCAGCGCCACGGGGATGAATTGCACGAGATGGACCACGCCCGAACCGTCGGAAAGCTGCACCAGGCAAAGCCGGTCCCGCCGCGGGTCCAGCCCCATGGTCTCGGTATCGACGGCGATGACAGGCCCAAGCGCCAGCCCATCAGGCAGGTCATGCCGATGCAGGTGGATTGTAATGCCGTTCTGAAAGATGGTGCTCATGGAAGCCTGCTAGGCGGCAGCGCGGGTAATGGCAACGGGCGGGCGGGAGAAATGCCCAGGAAAGGACTCGAACCTTCACAACCTTGCGATCGCTGGCACCTGAAGCCAGTGCGTCTACCAATTCCGCCACCTGGGCACGGTGGGTGGAAGCGGCAATTAGGGGTATGACGGCTTGGCGTCAACCCGGGGGGGTGCACTTGGCTGCGGCGGGCGCGCACCATATTCAGGCGCGGCCAGATTATTGAGGGGTTTTCGCGTGCAAAAGATCGCAACCGTCTTCGGGGGGGCCGGCTTCATCGGCCGCTATGTCGTGCAGCGCCTGGCCAGGCAGGACTGGCAGATTCGCGTCGCCACGCATGACCCGGCCGGCGCCCGTGTGGTGCAGACCTCGGGCCGGGTGGGCCAGATCGTGGCCTTGCGGGCCGATGTGACGGATGAGGCCGGCGCCGCCCGCGCGGTCGAGGGCGCTTCGCTGGTGATCAACCTGGTGGGCATCCTGGCCGAGAAGCGGCCCGGCGGCTTCCACGCCATCCAGGCCGAGGGGGCAGGGCGGGTGGCCAGGCTGGCCCGTGCCGCGGGTGCCGGGCGCATGGTCCATGTCTCCGCCATCGGCGCCGACCCGGCGAGCGAGAGCCTGTATGCCCGCAGCAAGGGCGAGGGTGAGGCCGCGGTCTTCGCCGCCTTCCCCCAGGCCACGGTGCTGCGCCCCAGCATCATCTTCGGTGCCGAGGACAAGTTCTTCAACATGTTCGCGGGGCTCGCGAGGCTTCTGCCGGTGATGCCTGTGCTGTGCGGCGACACTCGCTTCCAGCCCGTCTGGGTGGGGGATGTGGCGGATGCGGTGCTGGCCGCCGCCAGCCGCGACGACGTGGCGGGCAAAGTCTTCGAACTCGGCGGCCCGCAGGCGCTGAGCTTTCGCGACATCCTGCGCTACATCCTGGAGGTGACCGGCCGCAAGCGCCGCCTCTTTGAGGTGCCGATGGGCCTCGCCCAGTTCCAGGCGAAGCTGGCCGAGAAACTGCCGGGCAAACCCTTCACCCAGGACCAGCTGCTGCTGTTGCAGAAGGACAATGTCGTGGCCGAAGGCGCCCTGACCCTGGCAGCGCTGGGGATCACCCCCCGTCCGATCGAGGCCGTGGTGCCCGGCTACCTCGCCCGCTTCAAACCCGGGGGCGGACGGCCACACTAAGGCCGTATCGGACATTTCTGGCGTTTGAAGATGCGGTTTCAGGGGTCGGAACGGAAAGAGGGTCAGTATTAGGACATCTTATATGTCCTATATCGTCATTTTGCCCTTTTCGTTCCGACAGCTACCTGTTAATGGCCCCGCAGAAAATCCCCTCGGAACGCAAGCCATGGCCGATAAAATGCTGCAATTCGTTCGTCTTTCGCAACAAACACCGGATAAGCGCGAGGCCGCGGCCCGTCGGACCGATTTCAACGAGATCTATTCCCGCTTCGAGCCAGCCCGCGCCGCCGAACAGGCCAGCCGCTGCAGCCAATGCGGCGTGCCCTTCTGCCAGGTCCATTGCCCGCTGCAGAACAACATCCCGGACTGGCTGAAGCTCACCGCCGAGGGCCGGATGGAGGAGGCCTATGAGGTCGCCGCCAGCACCAACACTTTTCCCGAGATCTGTGGCCGCGTCTGCCCGCAAGACCGTCTTTGCGAGGGCAATTGCGTCATCGAGAAGGGTTTTGAGAGCGTCACCATCGGCTCGGTGGAGAAATACATCGTCGAGACCGCCTTCGAGAATGGCTGGGTGAAGCCGCCGACCCCGCGGGTGGAGCTGGGCCAATCCGTCGCCATCATCGGCGCCGGTCCGGCCGGGCTGGCTGCGGCCGAACGCCTGCGCGTGCGCGGCTACCAGGTCCATGTCTATGACCGTTACGACCGCGTCGGCGGGTTGATGATCTACGGCATCCCCAACTTCAAGCTGGAGAAGGACGTCGTGCTGCGCCGCTGGAAGCAATATGAGGAAGGCGGCATCCAGTTCCATCTCAACATGGAAATCGGTCGCGACATCAGCCTGGACCAGCTGCGCGAACAGCATGACGCCGTCTTCATCGCCACCGGCGTCTACAAGGCGCGCGACGTGGTGCTGCCCGGCGCCGAGCTGCCCGGCGTGGTGCCGGCGCTGGACTACCTCACCGCGTCAAACCGCGACAATCTGGGCGACCGGGTGCCAGCATTCGAGGATGGCAGCCTGAACGCCGCGGGCAAGCATGTCGTGGTGATCGGCGGCGGCGACACGGCGATGGATTGCGTCCGCACCGCCGTCCGCCAGGGTGCCGCCTCGGTCGCCTGCCTCTATCGCCGCGACCGGGCGAATATGCCGGGCTCGATGCGCGAGGTGAACAATGCCGAGGAAGAGGGCGTGCGCTTCGTCTGGCTCAGCGCGCCGGAAGCCTTCGAAGGGACAGCGACGCTGACCGGTGTACGCGCCACGCGCATGCATCTCGGCCTGCCCGATGCCACCGGCCGGCAGCAGGTCGAGCCCATCGCCGGTTCCAGCTTCGTGCAGAAGGCCGACCTCGCCATCAAGGCGCTGGGCTTCGACCCTGAGGATTTGCCACTGGCCTTCAACGAACCCGCCCTGGCCGTCTCTCGGTGGGGCACGCTGCAGGTCGACCACAAGAGCATGATGACGGCGCTGCCGGGCGTCTTTGCTGGCGGCGACATCGTGCGCGGTGCGTCTCTGGTGGTCTGGGGCATCCGCGACGGGCGCGATGCAGCGGAGCAAATGCACCATTACATGCAACACAAGGCCGCTTTGGCCGTGGCGGCGGAGTGACCCCGATGACCGATGAATCCGGCGCCGATTTCGTCGCCAACTACCAGGCCAACCTCGCCACCCTGGCCGACGCCCATATCGACACGACCGAGCATGATGCCTGCGGCGTCGGCCTCGTCGCCGCCCTCGATGGCCGCGCCCGGCGTGAGGTCGTGCAGGCCGGCATCGATGCGCTGAAGGCCGTCTGGCACCGCGGCGCCGTGGATGCGGACGGAAAAACCGGCGATGGCGCGGGCATCCATGTCGAAATCCCGCAGGATTTCTTCGCCGAGGCCGTGCGCAATGGCGGCGACAAGCTCAAGCCCGGCCGCATCGCGGTGGGCATGGTCTTTCTGCCGAAGACGGATTTCGGCGCGCAGGAGCGCTGCCGGCAGATCTGCGAGACCGAGATCCTCAATGCCGGCTATGCCATCTATGGCTGGCGCCAGGTGCCGATCAATGCCGCCGTCATCGGCGAGAAGGCCAATGCGACGCGCCCCGAGATCGAACAGATCCTCATCTGGGACCCGCAGGCGCGCGACGATGCAAGCTATGAGCGCGACCTCTTCGTCATCCGCCGCCGGATCGAGAAGCAGGCCATCGCAGCGCAGATCCCCGAGCTCTACCTCTGCTCGCTCTCCTGCCGCAGCGTCATCTACAAGGGCATGTTCCTCGCCGAGGATCTGTCGAGCTTCTACCCCGACCTGCTCGATGAGCGCTTCGCGTCACGCTTCGCCATCTATCACCAGCGCTACAGCACCAACACCTTCCCGACCTGGCGCCTGGCGCAGCCCTTCCGGATGATCGCCCATAATGGCGAGATCAACACGCTGCATGGCAATGTGAACTGGATGAAGAGCCACGAGACCCGGCTCTCCCACCCCACGCTCGACGACTACATGGCCGACATCAAGCCGGTCATCCAGGCCGGCAATTCCGACACCGCCTGCCTCGACAATGTCTTCGAGTTGCTGGTCCGCGGCGGCCGCGACGCGCCGATGGCCAAGGCGATGCTGATGCCCGAATCCCTGGGCAACAACGCCACCATGGCGACACCGCATCACGACCTCTTCCTCTATTGCAACGCGGTGATGGAACCCTGGGACGGGCCGGCGGCACTCTGCGCCACCGACGGCACCTGGGTGATCGGTGGCATGGACCGCAACGGTTTGCGCCCGATGCGCTACAGCGTGACCAATGACGGGCTGCTGATCGTGGGCAGCGAGACCGGCATGGTGAAGCTGGCCGAGCAGAACATCTCCGCCAAGGGCCGCGTCGGCCCCGGGCAATGCATCGGGGTGAACCTCGACACCGGCCGGATGTATCTCGACTGGGAGCTGAAGGACGAGCTTTCCGGCCGCAAGCCCTTCGGCTCCTGGACCCAGCTCACGAAGCGCATCGACGAGATCCTGAAGCAGGACCAGGCCGAGCCGACGCTCTATGCCGGTGAGGCGCTGCGGCGGCGACAGCTCGCCATCGGCACCACGATGGAGGAGCTGGAGACCATCCTCCACCCCATGGTGGAGGATGGCGCCGAGGCCGTGGGCAGCATGGGCGATGACACGCCCATCGCCGTGCTCAGCCACCACTATCGCGGGCTGCACCACTACTTCCGGCAGATGTTCAGCCAGGTCACCAACCCGCCGATCGATTCACTGCGTGAGACGCGGGTGATGACGCTGCGCACCCGCCTGGGCAATCTCGGCAATATCCTCGACGAGAATCCCGAGCAGTGCGACATGCTCATGCTCGACAGCCCGGTGCTGAGCACCGCGCAGTTCAACGCCATGCGCGAATACATGGGCATCAGCGCCTGCGAGGTGGATTGCACTTTTCCGGTGGCCGAGGGCGAGGCGGGGCTGCGCCGCGCCATCGAGCGCATCCGGCGCGAGGCGGAGGAGGGGGTCCGTTCCGGCTCCGTCCACGTCATCCTCACCGATGAGAACCAGGGGCCCGAGCGCGCGGCAATTCCGATGATCCTGGCCGTGGGCGGCGTGCACACCCACCTCGTCAAGACATCGCTGCGCACCTTCACCAGCCTCAACGCCCGGGTGGCGGAATGCCTGGATGTGCATTGCTTCGCCGTGCTGATCGGCGCGGGCGCGACCACGGTGAACGCCTATATGGCGCAGGAGAGCATTGCCGACCGGCACCGGCGCGGCCTCTTCGGCAACCAGACGCTGACGGAGGCTGTCGCGAAGTACAAGAAGGCGGTCGATAAGGGCCTGCTGAAGGTGATGTCCAAGATGGGCATCTCGGTCATCTCCTCCTATCGCGGGGGCATGAATTTCGAGGCCATCGGCCTCTCCCGCGCGCTGGTGAACGAGTTCTTCCCCGGCGTGCCGAGCCGGATTTCCGGCATCGGCCTGTCCGGCATCGCGCGCCGCATCCTCGAGCTGCACGGCCATGCCTGGGATGCCGATGTGCTGTCGCTGCCGGTGGGCGGCCTGCACAAGCTGCGCCGCCGGGGCGAAGCCCACGCGTTTGACGGCCCGCTGATCCATACGCTGCAGGAGGCCGTGGCCTCGGACAGCTACCAGATGTTCAAGCGCTATTCCGAGGGTGTGCGCCGTGGCCCGCCGGTCGCGCTGCGCGACCTGCTGGATTTCCGCGCCGAGGGCCGCAAGCCCGTTCCGCTGGAAGAGGTCGAGAGCATCACCGAGATCCGCAAGCGGCTGCTGGCGCCGGGCATCTCGCTGGGTGCCCTCTCGCCCGAGGCGCATGAGACGCTGTCGATCGCGATGAACCGCATCGGCGCGCGCAGCGATTCCGGTGAGGGCGGCGAGGACCCGGCGCGGGCCAAGCCGCGGGCCAATGGCGACAACGCCAATTCCGCCATCAAGCAAATTGCCTCCGGCCGTTTCGGCGTCACCGCCGAATACCTGAACAATTGCCGTGAGATCGAGATCAAGGTCGCCCAGGGTGCCAAGCCTGGCGAGGGCGGGCAGCTGCCCGGCTTCAAGGTGACCAGCCTGATCGCCAAGCTGCGCCACTCCACGCCGGGGGTGACGCTGATCTCGCCCCCGCCGCATCACGACATCTATTCGATCGAGGATCTGGCCCAGCTCATCTACGACCTGAAGCAGATCAACCCTGATGCGCTTGTTTGCGTGAAGCTGGTGTCCCGCTCGGGTATCGGCACCATCGCCGCCGGCGTCGCCAAGGCGAAGGCCGACGCCATCCTGGTCTCCGGCCATTCCGGCGGCACTGGCGCCAGCCCGATCAGCTCGATCAAATATGCCGGCCTGCCCTGGGAGATGGGGCTGTCCGAGACGCATCAGGTGCTGCAGCTCAACCGCCTGCGTCACCGCGTGCGGCTGCGCACCGATGGTGGCCTCAAGACCGGCCGCGACGTGGTGGTGGCCGCCATGCTGGGCGCCGAGGAATTCGGCATCGGCACGGCCTCGCTCGTCGCCATGGGCTGCATCATGGTCCGCCAATGCCACTCCAACACCTGCCCCGTCGGCGTCTGCACGCAGGATGAAACCCTGCGGAAGAAGTTCGAAGGCACGCCGGAGAAGGTCATCAGCCTGTTCTCCTTCGTGGCCGAGGAGGTGCGCGAGATCCTGGCCTCGCTCGGCTTCCGCAAGCTGACCGACGTGATCGGCCGCACCGACCTGCTCAAGCAGGTCAGCCGCGGCGCCGATGACCTGGACGATCTCGACCTGAACCCGCTGCTGGTCCGCGCCGATGCCGGCGTCCATGCCAGCTATTGCACGATGGAGGGCCGCAACGAGGTGCCGGAGACGCTGGATGCCGACATGATCCGCGACGCGGCGCCGCTGTTCCAGCGCGGCGAGAAGATGCAGCTGGCCTACAACATCCGGAACACCCATCGCGCTATCGGCACCAAGACGAGCGCAATGATCACCCGGCAATACGGCATGAACGGGCTGCAGCCCGGGCATCTCACCGTGCGGCTGCGCGGCACGGCCGGCCAGTCGCTGGGCGCCTTCGCGGTGCGCGGCCTCAAGCTGGAAGTCTTCGGCGATGCCAATGACTATGTCGGCAAGGGGCTCTCCGGCGGGCAGATCGTGGTGCGACCGGCGCCCTCCTCCACGCTGGTCTGGAATGAGAACACCATCATCGGCAACACCTGCCTCTATGGCGCGACGGCCGGTGAGCTCTTCGCCGCCGGCCAGGCCGGTGAGCGTTTCGCGGTGCGCAATTCCGGCGCCACCGCGGTGGTGGAAGGCACCGGGGCCAATGCCTGTGAATACATGACCGGCGGCACCGTGGTCATCCTGGGTGCGACGGGTGACAATTTCGGCGCGGGCTTCACCGGTGGCCAGGCCTTCATCCACGATGCGGACCGGACCTTCGAGAAGCGCCTGAACCCGGAAACCTTGCTCTGGCAACGCCTGGCTTCGGCGCATTGGGAAGGCGTGCTGAAGGCGCTGATCCAGAAGCATGTGGCCGAGACCGGCAGCCGCTTCGCCGCCCGCCTGCTGAACGACTGGGCGGCCGAGCGCGACAGCTTCTGGCACATCGTGCCGAAGGAATTCGCGAAGTATCTGGCCCGCCCGATGGCGGAGGTGGCCCAGGCCGCCGAATAGGCCTTGCGCCGGGGGAGCGGCACCGTCATGTCAGGGGGATGAAATACTCCCCCTTCGCGCTGCCCATGTTGATGACCAGGCTCTCCCTCGCCTCCTGGGAGACGATCATGCACCGCACCCGCATGATGGCCGATGGCACCTGCACCGCGGCGGAATATCAGCGGATGACCACCGAGAAGCTGGCCGCCATGCAGAGCAGTGCTGCTGCCATGATGGCCGGCCGCAGCCAGTCGGCGATACTGGCGCCCTTCGTGACGAAGGCGCGGGCGAATGCGCGCCGGCTGCGTGGGGGGTAGGGCATGATGCGTCGTGGCCCGAGGGCCTGACGCCATTCCCAGCGGTCAACCGGCCGTACCGATCAGCATATGCCGGCTCACCGCGGCGATGCGCTGTTCCAGCGGCCATCCGGCGGCGCCTTCGGGTGCCATGGGCAGCACCATGTAGCGCATGTCGGCGTTGGAATCATGGACACGCAATTCGGTGGCCTCGGGCAGCTCCAGGCCGAATTCCGCCAGCACGCGGCGTGGCTCGCGCACGCTGCGGGCGCGATAGTTCTTCGAGATATACCACCAGGGCGGCTGCCCCAGCAGCGAGCGCGGATAGCAGGAGCACAGCGTGCAGGTGATGAGGTTGTGCAGTCGGGGCGTGTTCGCCACCACCACCAGCTTCGCCTCCTTGATGCGAAAGCCCAGTTCCAGGGCCGCGGCGGAGCCATCCTCGATCAGGCGCGCCCTATAGGCCGGGTCGGCCCAGGCCTCGGCGACGAGGCGCGCCCCCCAGGTGGTGTTCGGAGCCTCGAGGGCCGCGATCACCCGGTCGGTATCGGCCTGGCTGAGCAGCTGCTTTTCCAGCAGCAGCTTGTGCAGCGCCTCGGTCATCAGGGCGTAGTAGTCGGCGCCGTGATGGCCCTCGATGACGGGGGCCGCGGGGTCCACCGCATCGGCGGAGAAGCGCGATTTCATGCCGGATCCAGCCAATGGTCGTAGACCTCAATTTCCAGCGTGTCCTGCGGCGCGCCCGCGTAGTCGGACCAAAGCGCGCGTTGTTCGATGTGCACGCGATAGAGGTCGATGGTCGGGCCATGGCGGTCGCCATAGGCCAGGTCCTCGGGATTGCGGAAGGCGCCGCAATAGCGCTCGATGATCGCGCGCTGGTGGCGCACGAAGAAAGGGATGCGGACATGGCCGGGGGTGTGGTTGTCGCGGATCACGACGGCATCTCCGGGGGCGAAGCGGGGCATCAGGTGAGGGTCTTTTGGGTGTGGTCAACGCGCTGGCCGCGGGCGGCGGCCAGGGCCTCCATGCGGGCATGGATTTCGGGCAGGGAGACCACGCCTTTCTCGGCCAGCAGGATGCTCAGGGCCTCCGCTCGGCGCTCGTAGAAACCCAGGGTTTCGTAAAGCGGCTCGCCGAAGCTTTCGAAGACGCGGCGGATTTCATCCAGCGAGACGATCTGGTGCTGGGCGTCCATCGCCCCCCGGATGGCCTCGGACAGTTTCTGCCAATCGTCGAAGGGTTTTTCCACGCAGGCCACCGGGCCGGCGGGGCGGCCGCCGATGTCATGATAGCCGCGGAAGGGCGGTTCGCTCATGCCAGGTCGCCGGGCTTGAGGATGATGTCGCGCACCCGCATCGGCGTGCGCAAGACGCCCTCGGAGGCGAAGACATCGACCAGCGCCTGATAGGAATTGAGGTCGGTCTCGTTGAGGTCGCGCCAGGCGCGGAGATAGGGCTGGGCGACGACCTCGACCTGGTTGGCGGCCACCGCCGTCCAGCGCGGCAGGATGGCGCGCAGGCGGGCGTATTGCGTCTCGGCCAGGCGGGTGGCCTCGTCCAGCACCTCGACCACCCGCTTCGCCACCGCCGGGCGCTCGCGGATGAATTTCGTCGTGAGCAGGGAGCAGCCGGAATAGAATGGGTCGGCGATCACGCCGGCCACCGGGTTGGTGGCAGCACGCTTGGCCTCGCCCAGGGCGACGGCGATCGAGCCCACCGGTTCGAGGGACAGCGTGGCATCGACCGTGCCAGCGATGACGGCCTGGACCTGCAGCCCCACCGCCATCTCCACCAGCCGCACATCGCCATCGGGGTTGAGGCCCGCGCGGCGGACCATATGGCGCGAGATGGTGCGCCACTGGATGCCCGGCAGGTGCCCCAGCGTCTTGCCGCGCAGATCGGCGAAACCGCGGATGGTCGAGTTGTTGGCGACGATCAGCCCGTCATTGATCCGGTTCACCGCGACGCCGCCGCCCTGCAGGCCGAAGACCTTGAAGGTGCCGGGGAATTGCGCCTCGGCCAGCACCGAGATGCCGGCGGCGGCACCCGGGGCGCCGACTTCGGCGCGGTTGGCGACCAGGCTGTCGATGATCTGGTTTGGCGCCTGGAAACGCGCGGCCTCCACCTCGATGCCGGCGGCCTCGAAGAGCTTTTCCTCCTGCGCCACATAGAAGGCCATGGTCTGCATGATGGGCAGCCAGGAGATGGTCACCTTCTCCCGCCGCGCTTGCGCGAATGCGGGGGAGGCCAGGCCGGCGAGCAGCAATCGGCGGTCGATCATGCGCAAAACTCCATCATCGGCCGGACCAATGCACCAGCCGGGTTTCAAGGGTGAGGAAGACAAGGTTCAGCCCGTAGCCCATCACGCCCGAGACCAGGATGGTGCCATAGAGCTGCGGCAGGTCGAAGGTGATCTGGCTGTCGATGATGCGCTTGCCCAAGCCGTCATCGCCGCCGATGAACATTTCGGCGACGACGATCACCACGAGCGCCAGCGACACCGCCGTGCGAAGCCCGACAAAGGTGGCCGGCAGGCATTCGAAGAACATTACATCCGAAAAAATTCGCAGGCGGGAGGCACCCATCACCCGCGCGGCCATGATCCGGGTGCGGCGCGCATTCATCACGCCGTAAGCCACGTTGAACAGCACGACCAGCCAGGCGGCGAAGGCGGCGATGGCGATCTTCGAGAAATCGCCCAGCCCGAAGATGATCATGAACAGCGGAAACATCGCGGTGGCCGGCGTCGAGCGGAAGAAATCGATCAGGAACTCCACCGATCGGTAGAATTTCTCCGAGGCGCCGATGACGATGCCGATCGGCACGCCCAGCACCGCCGCGATGCCGAAGGCCTGCAGGGTGCGCGACAGGGTGTGCCAGAAATCCGCGGCCATCCCGCCGGACAGGGTATTGGTCCAGACCGATTCCAGCGTGCGCACCGGCGAGGGCAACAGGCGCGGGGTCACCAGGGCAAAGTGATTGACCAGCCACCACAGGCAGAACAGCGCCAATGGCCCAACCGCCATCCAAGCCGCCCGCTGCCATGCCGAAGTGGATTGCACTTTTGCCCGTCCCCTGGTCCGCCTTCCGCCCAAAAACCAGGCAACGCGCCGAGGTGCGCTGGGCTTAGGCAGCGATTTGCAAGCAAGCCTAGCAAGCGCGATGCCAGCAAGCGCGACGCCAGCGGGGCATGCGGCTTGCTTGGCCGGCGGCGAAGTCCGAGGATCATCCGCATGCCGACCATCCCCACCCACCCCTATGCCTGGCCCTTCGATGGCCAGCTCACGCCAGCGAATACCGCGCTGATCGTCATCGACATGCAGACCGATTTCTGCGGCCGGGGCGGCTATGTCGATGCCATGGGCTACGACATTTCCATGACCCGCGCGCCGATCGAACCGATCCGGCGGGTGCTGGCCGCCATGCGGACGAAGGGGTTCTGGATCATCCACACGCGGGAGGGGCATCGGCCCGATCTGTCGGACCTGCCGGCCAATAAGCGCTGGCGCTCGCAGCAGATCGGCGCCGGCATCGGCGACCCCGGACCCTGCGGAAAAATCCTGGTGCGGGGCGAACCGGGCTGGGAGATCATCCCCGAACTCGCGCCACTCCCGGGCGAGACCATCATCGACAAGCCGGGCAAGGGCAGTTTCTGCGCCACCGACCTGGAGCTGATCCTGCGCACCCGCGGCATCCGCAACCTGGTGCTGACCGGCATCACCACCGATGTCTGCGTCCACACCACAATGCGCGAGGCGAATGACCGCGGCTTCGAATGCCTGATCCTGGAGGATTGCTGCGGCGCGACGGATGCCGGCAACCACGCCGCCGCCATCAAGATGGTGACCATGCAGGGCGGCGTTTTCGGCGCCGTGGGCACCTCGGAGATGCTGGTGGCGGGGTTGGGCTAGCCCGCAATCGCCCTGGGTGGAAACACCCAGGGCGAAAATTGCCGGGCCAGGCAAAGGCTAGACCCAAATCGCCCTGACACAGTCAGCGCGATTTGAGTCTAGTTTCGCCGGGCGAGGCGCAGCTTCACGCCCAGGATATAGCTGGCCAGCACGAGGGTGATGCCATTGGCCGCCACGATCGAGGCGGCGCCGATCAGCAACCCATAGATCAGCCAGAGCGCCACGCCGGCGACGAACATCAGCAGCATCGGCAATGCGAAATCCGCCGCCGAGCCGGTGCGCCAGGTGCGCGCGACCTGGGGCACAAAGGCGGCGGTGGTGAAAAAACCGGCGACGAGGCCGAGGGCTTCCGTGGCGTCCATCGGCGGCTTATGCAACAGCCCATGGCTGAACTCCATCTCACGACGATGACGGGAGCGGCGCTGGCCCCCCATCTTCCCGCGCTGGCGCGGCTGCGCAGCACGGTCTTCGCCGCCTGGCCCTATCTCTACGAGGCGCCGGAGGGGGCGGAGGCGCGCCATCTCGAAAGCTTCGCGTCGAGCGCGGGTGCTGCCATCGTGTTGGCCATGGATGGCGCCGCGGTGGTGGGGGCTGCGACCTGCCAGCCGATGGCCGAGGCGTCGCCGACCGTCCGCCAGGGCTTTTGCCGGACCGGGGAGAACCCGGCGGATTGGTGCTATTTCGGCGAGAGCGTGCTGCTGGAAGCCTATCGCGGCCGCGGGATCGGCGTGGGCTTCTTCGCCGCGCGTGAGGCGCATGCGCGGGCGCTGGGCCTTGCGGGGGCGGCCTTCTGCGCCGTGGTGCGCAACCACAACGACCCGCGCCGGCCGGTCGGTCATTCTCCGCTGGACGGGTTCTGGCAGCGGCGCGGCTATGCCTCGCGGCCCGAACTCTCCTGCATCATGCATTGGGCGGAGCCTGGCGATGCCGGGCGGGAGAGCCCGCATGCGCTCAGCTTCTGGGTGAAGCGACTGTGAGGCTGGGCGTCCTGGCCTGGGGCGTGGGGCGGCCGTCGCATGTCGCCGATTTCGCCACGCGGCTGGAGGCGCGTATCGCCGAGGCCGCGCCCGGCGCCGATCTGCTGCTGATGCCCGAATATGCCTGCATGGAACTGGCCCCGGCGCTTGCCCGCGAGGAAGGCGCCGCCGGCGAGCTCGCCGCCATGGTGGCGGAGGCCGAGGCGGTGCTGGCGGTGATGCGGGCCGCCGCGCGCCGCCACGCCGTCTGGTTGCAGCCAGGCACGCTGCCCATGCGCCTGGGCGCGCGCGTGGTGAACCGCGCGCCGCTGATCCGCCCCGATGGTGCGATCGCCTTTCAGGACAAATGGCACATGACCCGCTTCGAGGCGGAGGAATGGGGCGTGGTGCGCGGCCGGGCGCCGGCGGTCTTCGAGACGCCCTGGGGGCTGATCGGCATCTCGATCTGCTATGATGCGGAATTCCCCAAGCATGTCCGCGCCCAGGTCGAGGCCGGGGCCTGGCTGATCCTGGTGCCGACCTGCACCGACACCGCGCATGGCTTCTCCCGCGTCGCGATCTCGGCCCGGGCCCGGGCGGTGGAGAACCAGTGCTTCGTCGCGGTCGCGCCCATGGTGGGCCAGGCGCCATGGTCGGCGACTTTGGACGAGAATATCGGCCAGGCCGCCATCTATGGCCCGGCGGATCGCGGCTTTCCCGAGGATGGGGTGATGGCCGAAGGCGCCATGGGGGCGCCGGGCTGGGTCTTCGCCACCCTGGAGCAGAGGTCGATCGAGGCGGTGCGCCGGGATGGCCAGGTGCGCAATCATCAGGACTGGCCGCAGGGGCGGATCCCGCGGGTGATGCCGGCGGCGTTCTCGTGACGCTGGTCTATCTTATCGCCGGCGAGGCATCGGGCGATGTGCTGGGCGCGCGGCTGATGGCGGCCCTGCTGGCGCGCGAGCCTGGCCTGCGTTTCGCCGGCGTGGGCGGGGAGCGTATGGCCGAACAGGGGTTTTCGAGCCTCTTCCCGATGCGCGAGCTGGCCTTGATGGGGCTGCTGGAGGTGTTGCCGAATATCCGCCGTCTGGCGCGGCGGCTGGATGAGACGGTGGCCGATATCGCGGCCCGCAAACCGGATGTGATCGTCACCATCGACAGCCCCGGCTTTACCCTGCGCGTGGCGGGGCGGGTGCGGCCGCTGGGCATTCCGCTGGTGCATTACGTGGCGCCGCAGCATTGGGGCTGGCGGCCCGGGCGGGTCCGGAAACTGGCGGCGAAGGTGGATGGCGTGCTGGCCCTGCTGCCCTTCGAGGCGCCATGGTTCGCGGAGCATGGCATCAAGGTGGATTTCGTTGGCCACCCGGTGCTGGAATCGGGCTTGGACCTTGGCGATGGCCAGGCGTTTCGCGCCCGGCATGGCGTGGCCGAGGGCGAACGGCTGGTGTTGGTGATGCCGGGTTCGCGGCGGACCGAGGTCTCGCGCCTCTTGCCGGTGTTCGGGGCGGCGCTGCGGCTCTTGCCGCCAGGGCTGCGGGCGGTGGTGCCCCTGGCCGGGCCGGTGGAGGAGGTGGTGCGGGCCGGCGTGGCGGATTGGCCCCTCTCGCCCATTCTGCTGCGTGACGCCGCCGAGAAACCCGATGCCTTCGCCGCCTGCGAGGCGGGGCTGATCAAGAGCGGCACCTCGACCCTGGAGGCCGCCGTGGCGGGGCTGCCGCACCTCGTTGCCTACAAGGTTAATCCGGTGACGGCGGCGATCGTGCGGCGGCTGATGCAGGTGCGGTTCATTTCCATCACCAACCTGCTGGCGGAGCGCGAGGTGGTGCCGGAATTCGTCCAGGACGCCTGCACGCCCGAGATCCTGGCGCAGGGCCTGCGGGCGCTGCTCGATGGCGGGAAAATGCCGACGCAGCGGGCCTGGAACAAGGTGCGCGGCGGTTCGGGCGACTATGCCGGCGATGCGGCGAGCCAGCGCGCCGGCTTCTCCGAGGTGCTCGGCCGGCTGCATCCGCCGGGGATGCTGCCCAGCGAGGCGGCGGCGGAAGCGGTGCTGCGGGTGCTGAGGTCCGGGGCGGGCTGAGGCGGTCGCTATTCCGTCTCGGCCGGAGGGGTTGTCGCCAGAATCCGGGCGATGGCGATCACGGCGCTGCGGTTCTTGGGGTCGGTGATGCGGGCGAAGACCTCCACCAGGGCCAGCAGATCATCCCCGGCCTCCATATGGGCCGGGACGGAGGGGCGGTGCGACCGGCCATCATGGGACGACGTGACGAGGCTGTCGGCGGGGACCCCCAATGCCTGGGTGAGGGCCAGGAGGCGATTTTTCGTCACCGGCGTGATGCCGGTTTCGTAGCGATGCAGCTGCGCGCCGGTGACGCCGACCATGGCGGCGAGGGTCTTCTGGGTCCATCCCCGGCTGCGCCGCTGCTCCCGAAGCTCCCGGCCCAGAGCGGCGTCGGAGATGATGGGGGTGCGTTGGATCGCCGGGAAATGCCTGGTCGCTGCCTCGGCAGCCGCGGCGATGGCCTGCGGGTCCCTTCCCTCCGTCAGCGGTGAGGTGCCATGGTCGTGGCCATTGGAATGGCTGGCTGATGTCATGGGTGTTTCTCCGGCAGGGCTCGGGCTACGGGTTCGTCGGGCTTCCCCGCGTAGTGCCGATCGGTGCACAAATCATGTGCGGGTGGCATTCGTTTCGTATTGGCTTTTCTGACAATTCATCATCGCCGGCCCGTGCAGCACCCCGATAGCCTCGGAAACTACGCAGAATGCATTCCAAAGCGCTCCATGGCCGGCGGGCATGCTGTCCGGCCTGCCTGTGGGCGGGTTATGCTGGGCCATGCCCCCATTCCCCACAGCCACCCGCCTGCTGGTGCTGCTGCTACCCTTGGCCGGGTTGGGTTGCACGGCCGGGATACCGGTCACCGAGCGCTTCGCGCGGGAGAGCCTGGTGGGGCTGCCCATCGATGACCTGCGGCTATGCGCCGGCGTGCCGGACCGTGAGGCCACCTCGCCCGCGGGCCTGTTCTGGACCTATGACCGCAGCCCGCCCTCCGCCAGCGTCTCCTTGCCGGTCCCTGTTGTCGGCGGCGCGGTGAACCTGTCGCGCGGCGCGGATTGCAGGGTGACCTTCCAACTGGTCGATGGCCATGTCGCGCGCATCGGGCACAGCACCGGCACGGCGCGGGGGCTGGCGCAGGATCCGGCCTGCGCCCCGGTGATCCGGGCCTGCCTGCGCATGGTCAATCCAAACCCTGAGCCCGAAACCCCTGAGCCCGCTGCCGCTATTCGACGGTGATGTTGCCCGCCCGCGCCACCGCGCCCCAATTGTCCCGCTCGGCGCGCATGAAGGCCTGCGCCTGTTCGGGCGTCGTGCGGCGGGGCGCCGCACCCAGCTCGCGAAGCCGGCCGATCATCGCCTCCTCGGCCAGCACCTGGTTCACCGCCATGCCCATCCGCTCGACCACCGCGGGCGGCGTGGCGCGCGGCGCCATGAAGGCGTACCAGGCCACCACCTCACGCGCATCCAGCCCCAGCTCCAGCATGGTGGGCACGGCCGGCAGGCGCTCCGACCGCTGCGCGCCGGTCACCGCCAAGGCCCGCACCCGCCCGGCCGAGACATGTCCCCAACCCGCGCCCAGGCTGTCCACCATGATCGGCACCTGGCCCGACACCACATCCATCTGCGCCTGCGGCGTGCCGCGATAGGGCACGCCTGGCATCACCAGCCCATGCCTGAGCTTGAAATCCTCGACCAGCAGATGATTGATCGAGCCCGAGCTGGGATTGGCGTAGTTCCAGCGATCCGGCTCCGCCCGCACCCGCGCGACAAGTCCGGCCATGTCCTGGAACGGCGATGCCGGGTTGACCACCCAGACCAGCGGCGAGGTCACCGCCACCGCGATCGGCGCCAGATCCTCCACCGGATCCAGCGGCATGTTGCGGTAGATCGCGGTATTGACCGTGATGGCGCCGATATGGGCGAAGAGCAGGATATGCCCGTCCGCCGCACTGCGCTGCACCTCGGCCATGCCGATATTGCCATTGGCGCCGGGGCGGTTGTCGATCACCACGGGCTGGCCCAGCAGCTCGGCCAGGCGCGGCGCCATCAGCCTCGCATAGGTGTCATAGCCGCCGGCCGCGCTGGGGACGATGATGCGCACCGGCCGGGTCGGCCAGGCCGTGCCGGATTGCGCCAGGGCAGGTGTGGCGATGGACGAGGCCAAGGCGGCGCGCCGTGTGAACCGAATGGGCATGTCACCCCTCCCTTATTCGCCGTGGGTCTTGCCCCGGCATGTCTTCGCGCATCGGGCCACCCGCCGCATGCCGGGTCAAGTCAATCCGGCAACCGATTGACGTCGCTGCCGCCCACGCGCCAGACTTGGCCGCACAACCGGCCGGGACAGTCCAGCCCAGGGCCATACAAGGGAGGTGCGGCGTGAGCGCAGTCATCAGCCGTGTCGTCGTGTCCACGCCCCTGCCGGCCGACCCGGTCGCCCGCGCCCGTGCCCTCGCCCCGCATATCGCGGCCGCAGCGCCGCGCATCGAGGCGACCCGCGAATTGCCGCCCGAATTGCTGGCCATGCTGCATGAGGCGCGGATCATCCGCACCCTTCTGCCCCGCGCCTTCGGCGGCGAGGAGGTCACCCCCGAAACCTATGTGCGCATGATGGAGATCATCGCCAGCGCCGATGCCTCCACCGCCTGGTGCGTGGGCCAGGCCTCGGGCTGCTCGATGGCAGCGGCCTATATGGAGCCCGAGGCGGCGCGCACCATCTGGGGGCCGCCCAATGCGGCGCTGGCCTGGGGTGCCGTGGGGCCCGACCAGATCGCCCAGGTCGTCGATGGCGGCTATCGTGTCACCGGCACCTGGCCCTTTGCCAGCGGCGGCCGCCACGCCACTTGGTTCGGCGGCCATTGCCGCGTGCGCGAGCGCGACGGCGCCATCCGCATGACGCCCGAGGGCGCGCCCTATGAGCGCACCATGATCTTCCCGCGCAGCGCCATCACCATGGTCGATCGCTGGCAGGTCATGGGCCTGCGCGGCACCGGCAGCGACACCTACACCGTCACCGACCTCTTCGTCCCCGAGGCCTTCACCGTCCGGCGCGACCGCGATGACGAGCGGCGGCCGCAGGGCGAGGGCACGCTGTACCAGTTCACCACGACGCACCTCTATGCCTCGGGCTTTGCCGGCGTGGCGCTGGGCATCGCGCGGGGCATGCTCGATGCCTTCGTGGAACTCGCCAGCGAGAAGACGCCCTCGGCCACCAGCCGCATGCTGCGCGACAGCCCGGTGCTGCAAAGCGGCCTGGCCTGGGCGGAGGGCAAGTGGCGCGCCGCCCGCGCCGGCCTGCTGATGGTGCTGCGCGACACCCATGAGCATGTCGCGACCGGTGCGGCCATGACCACCGACCAGAAGGTCGCCATTCGCCTCGCCGCCACCTTCGCCATCCATCAGGCCAAGGAGGTGGCGGATTTCGCCTGGACCGAGGCGGGGGCGACGGCGATTTTCCAGACCCAGCCCTTCGAGCGCCGCTTCCGCGACATCCACGCCGTGACCCAGCAGGTGCAGGGCCGGCGCAACCATTTCGAGACCGTGGGGCAGCACCTCATGGGCCTCGCCCCCAACCCTCGTTTCCTCTGAACCCGGAGCACCGACCATGCCGCTGGAAGGCCTGAACCACTACACCATCCGCCCCTTCGATCTGGAGCGCACGCGCAGCTTTTATGTCGATCTCCTCGGGCTGGAGGAGGGCTATCGGCCGCCGCTCGGCTTCGATGGCTATTGGCTGTATTGCGGCGGCAACCCCACCGTCCACCTCATCGGCCCAAGGCCGCAGCGCGAGGCCGGCTGGCCAGAGCGGGTGGTCGGGCCCACCGGGCTGCTCGACCACATCGCCTTCTCCTGCACGGGGCTGGCCGAGATGCGCGCGCGCCTGTCCGCCAGCGGCGTCACCTATGAGGAGCGGGTGATCCCGCGCGACAAGCAGACCCAGCTGTTCCTGCACGACCCCGATGGCGTGGCGGTGGAGCTGAACTACCCGCCCTCGGAAACCGTTTCGGCCTGAACTACTCCTGGGCGATGCCGGCGCGGGCGATCAGCTCGCGCCACATCGCCACCTCGCGCGTGACGCGTGCGGCCAGCGCCGCCGGGCCATCCGGCCGCACCACGAACCCCGCCGCCTGCATCCTCGCCCGGGTCTCGGGCTGGCTCATCACCGCCATCGCCTCCTGCGCCAGCCGCGCATTGATGGCGTCCGGTGTGCCGGCAGGGGTGAACAGCCCGTGAAAGGTCTCGGTGACGAAGCCGGGATAGCCGAGTTCCAGCATGGTCGGCACATCGGGCAGGTCGAACCAGCGCTCCGGCCCGGTCAGCGCCAGGGCGCGCAGCCGCCCGGCCTTGATCTGCGCATGCGAGGAGGCCAGGGCGGTTGCCCCGATCTCGGTATTGCCGGCCAGCAGCGCCTGCACCGCCAGTGCCGCAGAGCTATTGGCAACCTGCAGGAACGAGACGCCCTTGAGGATCGCCAGCCGCTCTCCGGCGAGGTGCGGGGTGGAGCCGGTGCCGGGATTGGTGAAATGCATCCCCCCCGCGGTGCCGCGCGCCCGCTCCAGCAGATCATCGAGGCTGCGGATCGGTGATTCCGCCCGCGCCAGGAAAACATCGGGCGAGGCGCCGATCTCGGTCAGCGCGGTGAAGTCGCGCACCGGATCGTAGCCGGGGTTGCGGAACAACCCGGCATTGATGACGAAACCGGTCGAGGTGACCAGCAGCGTATAGCCATCGGGCGCCGCCCGCGCGGCCATCGACACGCCGATATTGCCGCCCGCGCCGCCGCGATTCTCGATCACCACGGGTTGGCCCAGGGAAGCCGAAAGCCCCTGGGCGAGGATGCGCGCCACCACATCGGTGGGCCCGCCGGGGCCAAAGGGCACGACAATGCGCAATGGCCGCGCGGGCCAGGCCTGGGCGCGGGCGGCAAAGGGCAGAAGCCCGGGCAGGGCCAGCAGGATGCGGCGCGACACGCCGCTGCGGTTTTGTGACATGTCTGGTCGTCTCCTTTTCGGGGGGTCAGCGCGGCAGCTGGCTGACCAGCCGGAAACGCTGCGCCCGCTTGCCGGTATCCACCTCGGTGGTGAAGACATTGCCGCGGCTGTCCACCGCCATGTTGTGCACCCAATGGAACTCCCCGGCATTGCGGCCGGCGCGGCCGAAACGGCCGATGATCTCGCCGGCCTGGCGCGCCAGCAGCCACACCGTGTTGTTGCTGCCATCGGCCGTCAGCATCACGGATTGCGCGGCATCGGGAAGAAAATCGATGTCCCAGACCGAGCCGCTGCCCAGCGTATTCGGCGCGATGATGATCTCGCGCACATAGGAGCCATCCCGCCGGAAGACCTGAATCCGGTCATTGCTGCGGTCGCAGACATAGACCAACCCATCGCGCGCCAACCGCACGCAATGCACGGGGTTGGCGAAGCGGTCGGATGGCGCCTGGCCCGGCCGGTAGGCCGGCAGCGGCCCATCGCCCGGCGGCAGGCGGCCATAGGCGCCCCAATGCCGAAGATAGGCCCCTGTCGTGGCGTTGAAGACGATGACGCGCCGGTTGAGATAACCATCGGCGACGAAGGCCTCGTTGCTCGCAGTGTCCACCTCGACATCGGCGGGCCGGCCCAGCCTGGTCTGGTCATTGCTGCCAGCGGTTTGCCCGGTCACGCCGATCTGCAGCAGGAAGCGCCCATCGCGGGCGAATTTCAGCAGCACATGATCATTGGCGCCATTGCCGCCGATCCAGACATTGTCCTGCGCGTCGACATAGATGCCGTGCTCATTGGCCGGCCAGCTGGGGTGATGGCCGGGTCCGCCCCAGGCCTGCACCACATTGCCGTCGGGGTCGAACTCGATGACCGCGGGCGCCGGCACGCAGCATTCCGAACGCGGCGGCGTCGTGGTGGCGCCACGCTCATCCTCGGTCAGGGTACGGGGGCGATGGATCACCCAGACATGGTCGCGGCTGTCCACCGCGACACCGGCGGCCTGGCCGATCCGCCAATTGTTGGGGAGCGTCTTGGGCCAGAAGGGATCGACCTGATAGACCGGCGCCGTGACCGACGGGGGTGCCGGTGCCTGGGCCTGGCCCGGCAGGGCGAGGGCGAGCCAGGCAAGCGCCGCCAGAATGAGGCGTGATGTCATTGGCATTCCTCCGCTTTGGACGGCAGCCTCCGCCCCCGGCGGGCCGCAAGTCAAGCGGCGTTATTTCTGGTGCCGGGGGCAGAAGAAACTGGCCCGACCCGATTGCACGATTTTCTGGATGCCCTGGCAGGGCGGCACGCCCGGACACGCCGAGCAGGGTTGGTCCTCGCGGCCATAGACATCGAAGCGTTCCTGAAAAAAACCCACCTCGCCATCGGCGCGGACATAGTCGCGCAGGGAGGAGCCGCCGGCGGCAATGCTCTCGGCCAGCACCGCCTTGATCGCCGGCACCAGCCGCGCCGCGCGGGCGCCTGGAATGGTCTCGGCCAGCCGGCGCGGCGAGATGCGAGCGCGGTAGAGCGCCTCGCTGACATAGATATTGCCCAGGCCGGCCACCACCTTCTGGTCCAGCAATGCCGCCTTGATGGGCGTGCGCTTGCCGGCCAGCGCGGCCGAGAGCATGGCGGCGTCGAAGGCATCCTCCAGCGGCTCGGGGCCGAGGCCGGCGAGGAATTTGTGGCTGTTCTCGGCTGCGGTGACCACGAGGTCCATGGCGCCGAAGCGGCGGGGATCGACGAAGCCCACCCGCCAATCCGCGGTTTCCAGCATGATATGCTCGTGCAATTCCGGCGGCGCATTGTGGCCGCGCGCATCCGAGGCCGCGCCCTGCGGCTCCAGCCGGATCACCACGGGGGAATGCCGGGCACGCGCCACCATCCGGCCGGACATGCCGAGATGGATCAACAGGCTGTCACCCCCCGAGAGCCGCATCAGCATGTATTTGGCCCGCCTGCGAAACCCCAGCACCCGCGCCCCGGTCAACCGCGCCGCCAACCCCACCGGCAACGGCCAGCGCAGATCGGGCCGGCGCACCTCCGCCCTTTCGATCACGGCGCCATCCAGCACCGCGGCCAGGCCACGCATCACGGTTTCGACCTCGGGCAGTTCGGGCATGCGAATCACTGTGCTAAGAAGACGGGATGATGAGCGACGCACCCTTCCATGAGAAGAACACCGCCGATTTCGGCTATCGAGACGTCCCGCGCGAGGAGAAGGCCTCCATGGTCCGCGCTGTCTTCGACAGCGTGGCACCCAAATACGATGTGATGAACGACGTCATGTCGCTCGGCCTGCACCGCGTCTGGAAGCGGGTCTTCCTCAACGCGATCGGGCCGCGGCCGCACGAAACCCTGCTCGACCTCGCCTCGGGCACCGGCGATATCGGTCTGGGCGCGAAAAAGATGGGGATGGGGCGGGTGATCTGCACCGACATCAACCCCTCCATGCTCGCCATCGGCCGCGACCGCGGGCTGAATATGGGCCTCGCCGCCGGCGTGGATTTTATGGTCGTCGACGCCGAGAAAATCCCGCTGCCCGACCGCTCGGTCGAGAAAATCTCCATGGCCTTCGGCCTGCGCAACTGCACCGACAAATCCGCCGTGCTGCGCGAAGCCCGCCGCGTGCTCCGCCCGGGCGGCCGCTTCTTCTGCCTGGAATTCTCCCGCGTCGAAGTCGTGGCACTGGAAAAACTCTACGACCTCTGGAGCTTCCAGGTCCTGCCACGCCTGGGCGAACGCATCGCCAAGGACAGCGAAAGCTACCAATACCTCGCCGAAAGCATCCGCATGTTCCCCGACCAGGAAAAACTGGCGAGCATGATGCGCGAGGCGGGGCTGGAGAAGGTGGGCCATCGCAGCCTGTCCGGCGGCATCGTGGCGATCCATTCGGGCTGGCGGCTGTGAGCCTGGCCCTTGGGAGGGCTCTGCCCTCCCAAACCCACCCGCCAAGGGCCGAAAGGCCCTTGGAACCCATGAATATGGCGCAGTGGAGGGAGGGGCCTCACCGGCGCAACATTCGTGAAGGGCTGGCCTGGCCCCTCCCTCCACTGCGCCATAACTCCACGACGGTCCAGGGGCGGCTCGCCCCTGGCGGATGGGGTTTGGGGAAGGCAGCGCCCTCCCCAAGGGCCACGCTCGCCACCCCCCATGCATAGGGTCCGCGAGCGCTTCGCCGCCCAGGGCTTCGCCGCCCATCTTGGCCTGCGTCTGGCCCAGGCCGAGCCTGGTCATTGTGTGATCGAGGCGCCTTTCGGGGCGCATCTCACCCAGCATGTTGGGTTTTTCCATGCCGGGGTGCTGACGACCATGGCCGACAATGCCTGTGGTTTCGCCGCCCTCTCGCTGATGCCCGAGGGCCAGGAGGTGTTGAGTGTGGAGTTCAAGATGTCCTTTCTGCGTCCCGCCGCCGGCATTCTGGCGCGTGCCACGGGGCGGGTGTTGAAGCCGGGGAAGACGCTGAGTTTCTGCGCGGCTGATGTGCATGTGATGGATGAGATGGGTCGCGAGGTGTTGGTGGCGACGATGCTGGCCACAATGATGGGGGTGGCATGAGGATTCTGCTGATCGTTTCCGGCAGCGTTGCCGCCTTCAAGACGCTGATATTCGTGCGGCTTGCGCGGGCGGCGGGGCATGAGGTGCGGGCGATCCTGACCACGGGCGGCGCGCGGTTCGTGACGCGCGAGGCGCTGGCCGCCATCACCGGCCAGCCGGTGCAAGAGGATCTATGGGCGGCCGAGGAGAGCATCGGCCATATCCGCCTGGCGCGATGGCCGGACCAGGTCGTGGTGGCGCCGGCCAGCGCCAATATGCTGGCCCGCATGGCGCATGGGCTGACCACCGATCTGGCCTCGACCGTGCTGCTGGCGACCCGCGCGCCGGTCCTGGTGGCGCCGGCGATGAACCCGGCGATGTGGGAACACCCCGCGACCCAGGCCAATGTGGCGTTGTTGCGCGCCCGCGGTGTCGCCTTCGCCGGCCCCATCGAGGGCGCGATGGCCGAGCCGGAGAGCGGGGCAGGGCGCTTCATCGAGCCGGCCGATCTGCTGGCCGCCATCACCGGCCCGAAGCCGCTGGCGGGTTGCCATGCCCTGGTCACCTCCGGCCCGACGCATGAGTCGATCGACCCCGTGCGCTACATCGCCAATCGCAGCTCCGGTAGGCAGGGCCATGCCATCGCGGCGGCGCTGGCCGCGTTGGGCGCGCGCGTCACCCTGGTGAGCGGCCCAGTGAGCCTGGCCGACCCGATGGGCGTGACGGTCCGGCGGATCGAGACGGCGCGGGAGATGCTCGCCGCCTGCGAGGCCGCATTGCCGGCCGACATCTTCGTCGCCGCCGCCGCCGTCGCGGATTGGCGGACCGAGGCCGAGGCGACCCAGAAGATGAAAAAGCAACCCGGCGCCGGCGCACCAATGCTCACCATGGCGCTGAATCCCGATATTCTGGCCACCCTGTCGCGCGGCCCCGCGCGGCCCCGCCTGGTCGTCGGCTTCGCCGCCGAAACCGAGGATGTGGTGGAACACGCGCGGGAAAAACTCGGCCGAAAGGGCTGCGACTGGATCATCGCCAATGACGTCTCCGGCGATGTCATGGGCGGGGCCGAGAACATGGTCCATCTCGTCACTGCCCGGGGCGTGGAGGACTGGCCCCGCCTGCCCAAGGAAGAGGTGGCCCGCCGCATCGCCGCCCGCATCGCCGAGGAGTTTGCCCCATGACCATCCTGGTCCAGCGCCTGCCGCATGCCGAGGGTTTGCCCTTACCTGCCTATGCCACACCCGGGGCCGCGGCGATGGATCTGCTGGCCGCCGTGAAAGCGCCGGTCACCGTCCCGCCGGGCGGCCGTGCGCTCATCCCCACCGGCCTGCGCGTGGCCTTGCCGGCCGGCCATGAATGGCAGATCCGCCCGCGCTCGGGCCTCGCCCTGAAGCACGGCATCACCCTGGTGAATTCGCCGGGCACAATCGATGAGGATTACCGCGGCGAGGTCGGCGTGATCCTGCTCAATACCGGCATCGAGCCCTTCGTGGTGGAGCGCGGCATGCGCGTGGCCCAGGCCGTGCTGGCGCCCGTCACGCGCGGTGTTTTCGAGGAGGTGGTGGTTTTGCCGGAAACCCAGCGCGGCCAGGGCGGCTTCGGCAGCACCGGCGCATGAACCTCGATTTCACCGAAGACGAGCTCCACCGCTACTCCCGCCACATCCTGTTGGCCGAGGTCGGCGCCATCGGCCAGGCCCGGCTGCGTGAGGCGCGGGTGCTGGTGGTTGGCGCCGGCGGGCTGGGATCGCCGCTGGCGCTCTACCTGGCCGCCGCAGGTGTCGGCACCATCGGCCTGGTCGATCACGACACGCTGGAACTCTCCAACCTGCAACGGCAGATCGCCCATACCACCGCGCGCATCGGCCAAAACAAGGCGGAGAGCGCTGCCGCCGCGCTGCACGCGCTGAACCCCGACACGCGGGTCGACATCCATGCGGCGCGGATGGACGCCGACCTCGCGAACACGCTCATCCCCGCCTACGACATCATCTGCGACGGGACCGACAATTTCCCCACCCGCTTCCTGCTCGGCGATGCCTGCCACCGGCTGGGCAAGCCGCTGGTCTCCGCCGCCGTCCTGCGCTTCGAGGGCCAGCTCTCGGTCTTCCAGAGCCATATCGGCAAAAATCCCTGCCACCGCTGCCTGCACCCCGAACCGCCGCCCGATGGCATGATCCCCAGCTGTTCCGAGGCCGGCGTGCTCGGCGCCGTCACCGGCGTCATGGGCACCTTGCAGGCCACCGAGGTCCTGAAGCTGATCCTGGGCATTGGCGAGACGCTGACCGGCCGGCTGCTGCTCTGGGATGCGCTGGATGCGCGCATGCGCACCATCAAACTCCGGCGCGACCCCGGCTGCGCGCTCTGCGGCGATACCCCCACGCTATGAACCCGCTGGGCATATTGCTGATCTCGGGCGGGCATGAACGGGCGCATTACGCCCTGGTGATGGCCACCGCCGCCGCCGCGCTGGGCCGGCCCGTGACCCTCTTCGCCACCAATGGCGGCATCGCCCTGCTGTTGGCCGAACGCCCGCTGGAGGCCGACCCGCGTGAGGCCGAGATCATCGCGAAAGGCGTCGCCGGCATCCGCGCGCTGCTCGATGCGGCGCAGGAGCTGGGCGTCGTGCTCACGCTCTGCGATGCCGGCCGCCTGACCGAGGGCCTGGCCGACGCCGCGCTGTTGGAGGGCGTCGTTGTCACCGGCGCCGTGGGCTTCCTCAACGAAACCCAGGGCGCGCAGCTGCTGACCCTATAGGCCGAGCTCGGTCAGGCCGGCATGATCCGCCGGCCGCGGCCCCGGCGCCGGCCAATGGAATTTGCGCTCCGCCTCACGGATCGGCACGTCATTGATGCTGGCCTCGCGCCTTTGCATGTAGCCCTGGGCGTCGAATTCCCACTGCTCATTGCCATGGCTGCGGAACCAGTTCCCGCTGTCATCCCGCCATTCATAGGCGAAGCGCACGGCGATGCGGTGGCCCGAGGCCGCCCAGACCTCCTTGATCAGCCGGTATTCCAGCTCGCGGGCGTATTTGCGCGCCATGAAGGCCTCGATCGCGGCGCGGCCCTGGAAGAATTCGGCACGGTTCCGCCAGCGGCTCTCGGGCGTATAGGCGGCGGCCACCCGGGCGGGGTCGCGGCTGTTCCAGGCATCCTCGGCGGCGCGGGCCTTTTTCGCCGCGGATTCCAGGTCGAAGGGGGGCAGGGGCGGGCGCGGAGCTTCCATGGCCGGAGCCTAGCGGCTTTGCCGGGCTTCGCCACTGCAGAAAATCGCAAGTGCCGGTGCGGCTTAACGCCCGTCGCGCGAAATGCCATCATGGCCTCAACAAGAATGGAGGATTCCGTGATGACCACCCGCCGCGCGCTGATGGCCGCGACCATGGCCGCGCCTGTGCTGGCCTCGCCCGCCCTGGCGCAATCCTGGGCGCCCAGCCGCACCGTCACCATCCTCATCCCCTTCGCCGCCGGTGGCGCGACCGACGTGATGGGCCGCCTCATCGCCCAGCCCATGAGCCAGAAGCTGGGCCAGACCGTGGTGGTGGAGAATATGGCCGGCGCCTCGGGCGGCGTCGCCGCCGCACGCGTCGCGCGCACGGCGGCGGATGGGCATCTGCTCTTCCTCGGCCATATCGGCGTCTTCGCCTTCAACCAGCATCTGTTCACCCGCCTGGCCTATGACCCCGCGGATTTCGTGCCCGCCGGGTTGGTCGCGACCAACCCCATGGTGCTCATCGTCAGCCGGCAATCGGGCATCACCAGCCTGGACGAGCTGCGCGCGCGCGGCCGCGCCGGCCGGCTGTCCATCGGCAGCTCGGGGCTGGGCACCACGCTGCACATGGGCGGCGTGATGGTGAATAAGGCGCTGGGCGGTGGCAACACGCTGGTGCCCTATCGCGGCGGCGGGCCTGCGATCAACGATTTGCATGCCGGCGTGCTGGATGTGGTGGTGGACCAGGCGCTGACCGCGCTGCCGGCGGTGGAGGGCGGTGCCAGGCCGCTTTGCGTCACCGGCCCGACGCGCCTGCCGCAGCTGCCCGCCATTCCCACGACGCGCGAGGCAGGACTGGCCGAGCTCGACCTGGAAGTGTGGAACATCCTGACCACGCTGCGCAGCACGCCCGCCCCCATTCAGGCGGCGGTGAGTGAGGCGCTGAACGTGGCGCTGGATGATCCCCATGTGCGCAGCCGTTTCGAGGCTGCTTCGGCCCGCGCCCCGGCGCCGGCGGAGCGTGGCACGGCTTTCGCGGTCAATCTGGTGCGCACAGAGCAGGCCCGCTGGGGCCAGTTCATCCGCGAGGCGGGGATCGAGCGGGAATGACGCCGGGCAAGCCCCTCGAAGGGCTACTGGTGGTCTCCATGGAGCAGGCGGTGGCAGCCCCCACCTGCTCGGCCAAGCTTTGCGATGCCGGCGCGCGTGTCATCAAGATCGAGCGCGCCGAGGGCGATTTCGCCCGCGGTTATGACGCCGCGGCGAATGGCCTCTCGACCTATTTCGTCTGGCTGAACCGGGGCAAGGAAAGCGTCTGCCTCAACATCAAGGACGCCGCCGACAAGGCGCTGCTGGAGGCGCTGGTCGCGAAAGCCGATGTCTTCATCCAGAACCTCGCCCCCGGCGCCATGGCCCGCGCCGGTTTCGGCTCCGCCGCGCTGCGCGAAAAACATCCCCGCCTGATCACCGTGGACATCTCCGGCTATGGCGAGGAGGGCGAATACGCCGCGATGAAGGCCTATGACCTGCTGGTCCAGGCCGAATCAGGGCTTGCCAGCGTCACCGGCCGGGCCGAGGGGCCGGGCCGCGTGGGTTTCTCGGTCTGCGACATCGCCTGCGGCACCATGGCCCATGCCGCGGTGCTGGAGGCCTTGATCGAGCGTTCCATCACTGGCCGCGGCAAGGGCGTGGCTGTCTCCCTCTTCGATGGCATGGCGGATTGGATGAATGTGCCGCTGCTGTATTTCGAAGGCACGGGCAAGACGCCGGCGCGCATCGGCATGGCCCATCCCAGCCTCTGCCCCTATGGCGCCTTTGAAACCAGCGACGGCGCGCAAATCCTGATCTCGATCCAGAACGAGCGGGAATGGGCCGATTTCGCCACCCATTTCCTGGGCGATGCCAGCCTGACGACCCGGGCGGAATTCGCCACCAACATGGCCCGTGTCGCCAACCGGCCGATGGTGGATGCGCATATCGCCGCGGTCTTCGCCGCGCGAACCCGCGGGGCATGCGTGGCCGCCCTGGCTGCGGCCAATACGGCCTATGGCTTCATCAATGGCGTCGAGGGCCTGGCGACCCACCCCGCGCTGCGCCGGGTGGTGGTGGAGACCGAACGCGGCCCCGTCGCCATGGCCGCGCCCGCGGCGCGCTTCTCCGACGGCCCCCGCGCATTGGGCGCGGTGCCCGGGCTGGGTCAGCACACCGCGGCCATCCGCCAGGAGTTCCTGACATGATCCCGCGCCGCGCCGTGCTCCTGGCGCCGCTCTGTACCCCGGCCCTGGCCCAGGCACCCTGGCCGCGGCGCCCCATCACGCTGATCGTCCCGACCCCGCCGGGCGGCGCCACCGATGTGCTGGGCCGGGTGATCGGCCAGAGCATCGGCGCGACCCTAGGCACCCCCGTTGTGGTGGAAAATCGCGGCGGCGCGGCCGGCGTGATCGGCACCGAGTACGCCGCCGCCGCCAACCCCGATGGCCACACCATCGCCATCGGCATGATCAGCACCCTCACGGTCAACCCGCATATCTACCCCAGCATCCGCTACGACCCGCAGCGTGACTTCGCGCCCATCGGCCTGATCGCCCAGGTGCCGATGCTGCTGCTGGCCCAGAAGCGCCTGTCCGAAGGCGGGCTGGCCGGCTTCATTGCCCGGGTCCGCGCCGCGCCCGACACCATCACCTTCGGCTCGGCCGGCGCGGGGTCGAACGTGCATATCGGCATGGTGGCCTTCCTCGACGCCGCCGACCTCAAAATGGTCCATGTGCCCTATCGCGGCTCCGGGCCCATGGCGGTGGATCTGGTCGCCGGCAATATCGACAGCGGGATGACCGGCACGCCCACCGCCCTGCCGCTGATTCGCGACAACCGGCTGGCCGGACTGGGCAGCACGGCCGCCGCCCGCCTCGCCGCCACCCCCGATGTGCCGGCGATCAGCGAGGTCCTGCCCGGCTTCGAGGTGATGCAGTGGTATGGCCTGGTGGCGCCCGCCCGCACGCCGCCCGAGATCGTCGCCCGACTGCATGCGGCGACCAATATCGCGCTGGCCAATGCGGATGTGCGCCAGCGCCTGGCCGATGAGGGCGCCATCCCCGATCCCCGCACGGCCGAGGAGTTCCGCAGCTTCATCGCCGTCGAACTGGCGCGCTGGAGTGTGGTCGTGCGACGCAACAATCTCCGCCCGAACGACTGAAAATCAGGTGATCGCGGCGTGGACCATGCTGCTCAGCGTATCCATGCGCTCGGCATGCCAGGCCTCATCCGCGGCCCGGGTATTGGCGATGAAGGCGAAGCTGGTGCCGCTCTGTGGGTCGGCCCAGCAATAGCTGCTGCCCACGCCGCCATGGCCGAAGGTGGCGGGATGGGCGAGCGCGCCCAGGCCACGCGCGGTGTCGGTGAAGCCGCGGGAATGGGGCCCCAGGCCCCGATGCATGGCAAAGCCCTGGGCCAGGTCCGGCCGGTCGCCGGTGAAGTTGCGGGTGACATAGGCCAGCATGCGCGGCGAGACGAGGCGCGGCCCATGGCCGATCAGCGCCTGGTAGAACAGCGCCATCGCCCGTGAGGTCGCGTAGCCGCCGCCGCCGGGCACGCCGGCCGCGCGATGCGCCGCACCGCATTCGGGCATGCGCGGCACAGGGGCACCTTCGCCCGGGTCATGCATGTCGGCCGCGCGGTGTTGCTCGGCCGGCGGCAGGCCGACGAACAGCTCCCGTTCTAGCCCCAGCGGGCGGATGATGCGGGCGCGGATGAAGTCGCGATGATCCTCGCCCGTCACCGCGCGGATCAACGCCGCCGCCACCCAATGCGCGGCGGCCGGGTGGTAGTACACGGTGCTGCCCGGCGTGGTCTCCAGGGTGAAGTTGCAGACCACCTCGCGCAGCAGGGCCGGGTTCTCCCATGCCGCCTCCGGCACCTGGGCGCTGGGAAAGCCGCCCTGGTGCGACAGCAGATGGATCAGCGTGACGGCCCCTTTGCCATGCGCCTCGAAGCCGGGGAGGTGGCGCGCCACGCTGTCGGAAAACCGCAGCCGGCCCTCCTCCACCAGCATCCAGATGGCGCAGGCGGTGATCACCTTGGTGTTGGAATAGAGCAGCCAGAGCGTGTCGTCGTCGGCGGCCTGGCCCAGCCGGGCCTCGCCGGCGACGTGGTGCAGCGCCACCTCGCCCCGCCGTGCCACGGCCAGGGTGGCGCCGGGGTGGTGCCCCTCGGCGATGTGCCGGGCGATGAGGTCGGTGGCGCGGCTGAGCTGGGCGTGGTCGAGGCTGGCGGTCATGGCGGGGCTCCGTTTCGCCGCAGCTAAGCCCGGATCGGCCGCTCTGGACATGGGGGAAGGCTCGGGCAGGATGCGGCCAGGGAGAGTGCGATGAAGACAGCCATCATCACCGGCGCCGCGCGCGGTATCGGCGCGGCCACCGCCCGTAAATTTTTGGCCGAGGGCTGGGCCGTGGGGCTGCTCGACCTGGCCGACGCGACCCAGGCCGATGCGCCCGACACCACGCTGGCGCTGCGCTGCGACGTCTCCGACCCCGCCCAGGTTGAGGCGGCGGTGGCGGCGGTGGTGCAGAGATTCGGCCGGGTCGACGCGCTGGTGAACAATGCCGGCATCGCCATCTTCAAGCCGCTGCTGGAGACCACGCTGGAGGATTGGAACCGCGTGCTGGCGGTGAACCTGACCGGCCCCTTCATCATGGCGCAGGCGGTGGCGCCGCTGATGACCCAGGGCGGGGCCATGGTGAACATCACCTCGATCTCGGGCTTGCGGGCATCAACGCTGCGGGTGGCCTATGGCACCTCCAAGGCCGGCCTCGCGCATCTGACGAAGCAACTGGCGGCGGAGCTGGCGGGTCTGGGCATCCGGGTCAATGCCGTGGCGCCGGGGCCGGTGGACACCGCCATGGCCAAGGCCGTCCATACCCCCGAAATCCGCGCCGATTATCACGACGCCATCCCGCTCAACCGCTATGGGCTGGAAAGCGAGCTGGCCGAGGTGATCTTTTTTCTCTGCTCGGAGAAGGCGAGCTATGTGACGGGGCAGGTCATCGCGGTGGATGGCGGATTCGAGAGCACGGGGATCGGGCTGGCCACGCTCAGGGCCGCGCGGCGGAATCTTTAGCCTTCGCATAACGCCCGGTGCGGCAGGCATCGGAGCAATATTTCACCTCCGCCCAGACCTTCTCCCATTTCTTCCGCCAGACAAAAGGCCGGCCGCAGCCGGCGCAGATCTTCTCCGGCAGGTTCGGCTTCTTATGCGCCATCAACGCGCCCGGAGCTCGCCCACTTGCCGGCCCTGCGCGTCCAGCAGCAGCACGCGGCTGCCCTCCGGCCCCTCCAGCCAGACCGCGAGCCGGTTCTCCACCCCTGCGATTCCCATGATCCGGTTGCCGGCGGGCAGGTTCGCTGTCACATCTGCCGGCCCGCGGGGCGGGCCGCCGCTGCGCTGGATCAAAAGCACCACCAGCGTGACGGTGCCGGCCACGATCAGCACGCCCATCCCCACAACCAAAGCCTTGAGCGCACCCATCTTGCAGCCACCTTCCGAGATTCACGACATCGCAGCCGGCCCGGAGCACGCCACCATGCGCGCCGACCGGTTCCTGGCCGATGCGATAGGCTCTCTCTCACGCTCGCGCGTCAAGGCATTGATGGAAACCGGCCATGCCAGCGTGGATGGCGTGCCGCTCACCGACCCCTCGGCCGCCGTGCGCCCCGGCGCGGCCTATCGCCTCAAGGTACCGCCGCCGGTGCCGGCCACGCCGCTGCCGCAAAACATCGCGCTCGACATCCTCTTCGAGGACAAGCATCTCATCGTGCTGAACAAGCCGGCCGGCCTGGTGGTCCACCCCGCCCCCGGCAATGCCGATGGCACGCTGGTCAATGCATTGCTTCACCATGCCGATGACCTGACCGGCATCGGCGGCGAGGCGCGCCCTGGCATCGTCCATCGGCTGGACAAGGAGACCTCGGGCATCATGGTCGTGGCGAAGAGCCAGCAGGCGCATACCGTGCTGAGCGAGGCGTTTTCCAGCCGTGACCTTGACCGCGAGTATCTGGCGCTGTGCTGGAGCCTGCCGGCCGAGATGCAGGGCGAGATCGAAGGCAATATCGGCCGCCATCCCACCGACCGCAAACGCATGGCCGTGGTGGAGAAGGGCGGCAAGACGGCACTCACCCATTACTGGGTCGAGCAGGCCTTCGGCACCGCCGCCTGCCTCATGCGCCTCAAGCTCGCCACCGGGCGGACGCATCAGATTCGCGTGCACCTCTCCCATGTCGGCCATCCCGTGATGGGCGACCCGGTCTATCTGCGCCGGATACCCGCCGCGGCCGCTGGCCTGCCCAAGCCGGCGCGCGACGCCGCGCTGGCCTTCCCCCGCCAGGCCCTGCACGCCGCCACCCTGGGCTTTCGCCACCCCGTGACCGGGCAGGCCCTGAGCTTCTCCGCCGACCCTCCGGCCGACATGGCATTGTTGCTGGAATGTCTCCGCGCGTAACCCGACCGTTGCAGTCCGTTTTGCTTGCGATGAAACCGCGACGTTGCTATAACGTTCAGCACGGTAACCTCGCTCGGGTGCCGCGCGAACCCAAGGCCATCACCTCGCCCCGACGTGACCGGGGCAGGCGGCCGGGTGGGCCCGGGCAGTCGATTATCGCAAACGCCGCAATGGGCGCCGCCGTCACGGGGCGCAGTTGCGGCACTTGGAAGGCAGGATCTGCATGGCTTCCCTCGCTATCCCGATGGCCCCTGAGGGCAATCTTTCGCGTTATCTGCAGGACATCCGGAAATTTCCGATGCTCCAGCCGGAGGAGGAACTCGCCCTCGCACGCCGGTGGCGTGACACCGAGGACGAGCAGGCCGCCCATAAGCTCGTCACCTCGCATCTGCGGCTCGTGGCCAAGATCGCCATGGGCTATCGCGGCTATGGCCTGCCCGTTGGCGAGCTCATCTCCGAAGGCAATGTCGGCATGATGCAGGCCGTCAAGCGCTTCGACCCCGATCGCGGCTTCCGCCTGGCGACCTACGCCATGTGGTGGATCCGCGCCGCCATCCAGGAATACATCCTGCACAGCTGGTCGCTGGTGAAGATGGGCACGACGGCCGCCCAGAAAAAGCTGTTCTTCAATCTCCGCCGGCTGAAAGGCCAGATGGCGGCGCTGGAGGATGGTGATCTGCAGCCCGAACAGGTGGCCAAGATCGCCCATACGCTCCAGGTGCCCGAACAGGACGTGGTCTCGATGAACCGCCGCCTCAGCGCGCCGGATAACAGCCTCAACGCCCCCGTCCGCGCCGATAGCGAGGGCGAGTGGCAGGATTGGCTGGTCGATGACAGCGACAGCCAGGAGACCGTGCTCGCCGAGGCCGAGGATATGGGCAACCGCAAGCAGTTGCTCGGCGATGCGCTGAAGACGCTGAACGAGCGGGAGCGCCATATCCTGATCGAGCGGCGGCTGAAGGATGAGCCGACCACGCTTGAAGAGCTCAGCCAGCAATACAACATCAGCCGTGAGCGGGTGCGACAGATCGAGGTCCGTGCCTTCGAGAAGCTGCAGAAGAGCATGAAGACCCAGGTGGTCGAGCGGCGTCTGCAGCCGGTCTGACCGGCTGCGATGATGACGGCCATTGCGAATGGTGATTGGCACCATCCGCCGCGGCCGGCGCAAGATCGGGGGACCGAAGGAGACATTCCATGCCTGAAGCCCCCCTTGCCGCCTACAAGCCCACGGGCCTGAAGATCGGCCATGTCCATCTCAAGGTTGCCGATCTCGAGCGCAGCCTCGTCTTCTGGCGTGATGTTTTGGGCCTTGAGGTCATGCAGCGCATGCCGCAGGCCGTTTTCCTTTCGGCCGATGGCTATCACCACCACATCGCCATCAACACCTGGGACAGCGCGGGTGGCCACAAGCCAGCGCCGGGCACCACTGGGCTGTTCCATGTCGCCTTGCTCTATCCAAGTCGTTTGGCACTGGCCACGGTGCTCCGGCGCCTCGTCAATGCCGGCATCCCGCTCGAAGGCGCCTCGGACCATGGGGTGAGCGAGGCGCTCTACCTCAGCGACCCCGATGGCAATGGCGTGGAGTTGTACCGCGATCGCGACATGGCGGATTGGCCGCGTGATGAAGCGGGCAAGCTTGCCATGGGCACCCGCCGCCTGGACGTCCAGGCCCTGCTGGCCGAGGCGGCGTAGCGGCGGGACACCGGGCTTGCCAAAACCCAGCCCAGCGCCATCTCGCCTCCACCGACTACGAAACGGTCCCGGCTTTTCGGCCGGTCGCCCTGTTCGGCTGCGGCTGAACCCGTTTCGTGGAGCCCTTCGCCTTGCCCTTCGATCACCCGCCCAGCCCCGTGAAGCTGCGCGCGAGCGCGCCCGCACGCCACCTCGCCCTGCTTGCCGTGATCGGCTGGACAGGTTTTCTCACGCTTCTCGCGGTGGCCTGGAAACTGCCCTTCGCCGGCACCGCGGCGCTGCTGACCATCTTCGTCGGCGGCGCCTGGCTGGGCGTGGCCTATTGGCGCGCCGCCTTCCGCCGCTGAGGGCTCAGCCCGGGTCCAGCCCGATCTCGGTCGCCCGCAGCCCGCGCGCCCAGGCCGCCATGCCCGCCGAGCGGCCGGACCATTTGGTCTGCCTTGCGTCGCCCCGGCGCAGCAGAGCCTTCGCCGCCAGGCCCGGCCATTCCTGCAGCAGATAGCGCCAGGCCGCGGCGCGGCCGCGATGCTTCGCCTCGACATGCATGCGTGACCAGCCCTGGTGCCAGGCCTTGCACCATTCGAGACGGGGCGAGGGGCTGGTGGATTTTCCCCCGGCATGCACCACCCGCCCCCCCACCACATGCACCAGCGCATGGCCCGCCGCACTCATCCGCATGCAAATGTCGTCATCCTCGCCATAGAGGAAGATCGCGTCGTCGAAGCCGCCCAGGGCGCGAAACATGCTCATCCGGAAGAACATCGCCGAACCGCCGACGTAATCCATGCAGCAATCGCCCGCCGGCATCGGCAGGTAGCGCTTGTTCGGCGGGGTGCGGGGCAGGGCATGGCCGAATTGCAGCGCGCCGTCATCGCCAAAGATTTCCGGCGCCAGAAGCCCGGCATCGGGATAGCGATCGGCGGCGGCCATCAGCGCCTCCAGCACGCCGGGGATCAGCCTGGCATCGGCATTGAGCAGCAGGCCGAACTCGGTCCCGACCTCGGCGAAGCCGGCATTGGCGCCACGTCCGAAGCCCAGGTTTTTCGCGGGGCGGACCAGCTGGGCATCGGGGCGTGCCGCAAGCGCCACGGCACCCGTCGCGTCGGTCGAGGCGTTGTCCACCACCACCACCGCCACGCTCGCGGGGATCGAAGCCAGGCATTCCGCCAGGACCGCGGCCGAGTTGAAGGCCACGACGACGATGGTGACCGACACGTCCGGCGCTCAGCTCCGCGGTGGTGCGATCTCGGCGAGGGCCGCGAGGAAGGCGGCCACCGCCTCCTCCTCGCTCATCGCGACCTCGAAACCGGTCTTGGCCACCTCGCTGCCCACCGCCGCCAGCCCGCCGGCCCAGAAGGGCTCGGCTTCGCCCGGCGGCACGGCGTATTGCAGCATCGCGATGCCGCCCGGGCCGCGATAGGAGATGTAAGGGCAACGCTTGAGCTTGCCGCTGCGCACGCCGCCGCTGGTCTTCGGCGCGCCGCCGGCGGCCAGCAGCTTGTGCGGCGTGGTGACGCCGCGCGCGCGGGCCGTCTCTGCCGAGAGGTCGAAGCCGGTCTGCGCCTGGGCGGCCACCGCCTTGATGCGCTTGACCGCGGCCTCCAGCACCAGATCCGGTGCCGCCGCGGCGAAGCCGACCCGGCGACCGGCCAGGGCCACGCGCGCCGTCTCGCGGAAGGCGGCGGCGGCGGCATGCATCTTGGTGTTGGGGCCGGCCAGGATCTGGTCGGCATTGGCGATCATGGATTTCAGCTCGGCCACGGTCTTGTCGGCCAAAGGGGGATTGGCAGGGGGATTGGCGGCAGGCTTGGCTTCGATGTCGCTCATGCCGCGCGGCCCTTGGCAATGAGGGGGCGGCGGCTGCGTGTTTCCAGTTGGGTCATCCCGCCATCATAGCCCTTCTGCCCTGACGGCGACAGGCATCTCTCAGCCCGGCCGCAGCGCGCGGTTCTCGCGGGAGCCATGGACGAGGTAATGCTCGCCCGCATCCACCCCGGCGGCCGCGACATCGGGGTTCGCCAGCAGGTAAAGTGCGGCGTCGAAATCCGGCGGCAGCTCGGCCGCGGGCGGGCGGCGGACCGCCTCGATGAAGCCCTCGGGCACATCCTGGCCGAGATAGCGGTTGGGCACCGGGGCACCGGTCGCGATGTCGGTGATGTTGCGGAAGAAAATGCGGCCGAAGGGCGGGTCGCTCTCCAAGGGCGTGAAATAGGCGCAGTCCTCGAAGAAGTAATGCGTGACCTGTGACCAACGGGTGCGGTTGCGGTCGCGATGCTCGGAGCCGCCATGCAGCAGATTGGCCGCCCAGATCAAGGCCTGGCCGCGGCGGGGCATGAACTCCACCCGCTCCAGCCCATGGGTGCGGATCAGCGCACGCCAGAGGGGGGCGAAATCCGCCTGGTTGGCGCGATTGGGCGCGGTGGCCGCGCAATGGCCGATATGCTCGTTCACATAGATCGGCAGCTTGTGCGAGCCGGGATAATAGATCAGCGGCCCGGCATCGGGATGAATATCCTCGAGCGGCACCCACACCCCGCACATGAAGCGCTCAGGCATCGAGCTGAAATGCACGCTGTCGGTATGTGCGTGCTGCTGGCTGCCGAAGGGGAAGTTCAGGGTCTGGAACGGGAAGGCCCGGCGCCCGTAGAGCGTGCTGAGCAGGTCGATCACGACCGGATTGATCGCGAGCCTGCGGACCGCTTCGCATTGTGTCCAGGCATCCTGCACCCGCAACCCGTCGGCGCCACCCTCGCGGAAGGCCTGCATCGCCATCCCCGGCCCCAGCTGATCCATGATGGACTGGGCGAGGGCGGGAAAGTCGGCATCGGGAAAGTCGAAGGTGGCGAAGCCATCGCGCGCGAGATCCCGCGCGATGCGCCGTGTTTCCGCCGGCAGGTCCATGCCCGCCAGCAACTCATCGAAGAATGGGCTCTCCACCAGCGGCACGCCGGGCAGAGGGTTTTCAGATCCAGCGTTGAACGGCGCGTCCATGATGAGCCTCCCCCCGTTGGAACTCAGCCCATATTCACCATGATGGTCTTCTTGTGGGTGAAGTGCTCCAGCATGGCCTCCAGCGACGCTTCCTTGCCCAGGCCCGAGCTCTTCACGCCGCCATAGGAGAGGTTGGCCTGCACCACGAGGTTCTGGTTGATCTGCACCAGGCCGGCTTCCAGGCGATGGGCGAGGTCGAGGCCCACTTTCAGGTTGTTGGTCCAGAGCGAGGCGGCCAGGCCATATTCGCTGTCATTGGCCTCGGCCAGCACCGCTTCGGCATCGTCGAAGGGCTGGATTACCGTGACGGGGCCAAAGATTTCCTCGCGCACCAGGCGGGAGCTGCCGTCGAGACCGGTAAAGATCACCGGGCGCAGGAACAGGCCCTTCTTCAAGGCCGGGTCCTCCGGCATGGCCGAGCATTCCAGCGCGGTGGCGCCGGGCGTGGCTTTGCCCTCATCGATAAAGGCCTGGACCTTGTCGAACTGGCCCTGGGAAATGATGGTGCCGATATCGGTCTTCTCGTCCAGCGGGTCGCCCATGACCATGTTGTTCACGGCCTTTTCCATCTCGGCCACGAAGGCGTCGAAGATCGGACGTTCAACATAGATGCGGCTGGCCGCGGTGCAGCTCTGCCCCTGGCGGGTGAAGCGCATCGAAGTCAGCGCGCCGCTCACCGTCTTGGCGAAATCGCAATCGGCGAAGACAATCATGGGGGACTTGCCGCCGAGTTCCAGCGTGACCGGGACCAGCTTTTCGGCGGCCGCGCGGGCGACGATTTTGCCGGTCTCGACCGAACCGGTAAATGTCACCTTCTTCACCAACGGGTGGGCGACCAGCGGCGCGCCGCATTCCGGCCCCTGTCCCGAAAGCATGTTGAAGCAGCCGGCGGGGAGGATGCGGCCGAGCAACTCGCAGATCCGCAGCACGGCGAGCGGCGCTTCCTCGGCGCTCTTCACCACCACAGTGTTGCCGGCGACCAGCGCGGGGGCGATTTTCAGCGCCATCAGCAGCATCGGCACGTTCCAGGGGATGATGGCGCCGACGACGCCCAGCGGCTCGCGCACCGTCACGCTGAGCACATCGGGGGCGAAGGGGACGCTCTCGCCTTTGAGTTCTCCACCGAGCCCTCCGAAAAACTCAAAAATGTCGGCGACGACGCCGGCCTCGACCCGGCTTTCGGTGCGCAGCGCCTTGCCGGTCTCCAGCGCAATGAGGCGGCCGAGCTCGTCCTGATGCGTGCGCAGCAGGGCGGCGCATTGATAGACCAGCGCGCCGCGCTTGCGGGCCGGCACCTTCGCCCAGGCTTTTTGCGCGCGGGCGGCGTCCTGCACCGCGGCGTCGACGTCATCGGCATCGCCCTCGGCGGCCTCGGCCACCTGGATGCCGGTGGCGGGGTTCACCACGGGGAAGGTTTTTCCGGAGAGGGCGGGGACGTAGCGGCCGCCGATGAAATGCATGCCCGAGAGCGCTTTCGCCAGCGCGAAAGGGTCGGCGCTGGGGGCCTCGGGGGTGCGGTGCGGCTGGTCGAGCATGGGGTTTCCTCCGGAATGGGCGGAAGATGCACGCGACGCCGTGGCCGGGCAAGGTTGGCCTTGGTCCGGGGCCGCGGTGGGTGCTAACGATTTGCGGTGATATCATCTGCGATGGACATGATCCGGCTGTGGGACGCGCATATGCGCACGGCCAAGATTGGCCCGGCGGCGGAGGGCGGCAGCAACCGGTCGGCGATGATGAGGACGTCAATGAGGTCGCGTGATGCGGCATCGAAAGGCAATGAGCCGAGGCTTGAACCGAAATGCCATGC
>LNFM01002200.1_pt1 | contig 41373 bp, 36 predicted proteins | sample 596031 | NCBI WGS metagenome assembly LNFM01 (sample SAMN04254537, study PRJNA301005) | activated carbon metagenome | isolation source: dual media filters at the Ann Arbor, Michigan drinking water treatment plant | place: USA: Ann Arbor
ACACGCATAACGGTGGGCTGGCACCGAATGCGGCAGAGAAGCAGTATTGGATGGACTATAAAACCGTGGCCAAAAAGACTTGACCACTACACTCTACATCAATGGTTGTGTTCGGTTGCAGCAACAAATCCGCGACAGCGAGGCCATTCTTGTATACGGAAAACTCAATTGGCATTCGCGAGTAGCGGTTTGTTCCCTCGGGCGTAGGTTGAAACTTAATATCGTCTGCTGAACATTGAGACCAATGTATTCTTTCGATAGCCGGGATCTTTAGATTGGGGAATACAGCTCGCAATAGAGATTTATCTTCCTTTCGCTGCGTATCGCAAAGCAGTAGTCGCAGTTGCCCAGCGAGCGGGCGGTACATATGTGATTTTCCTGAGTATATGCACTCGAGGCAAGTGTCGACAACCCTTAGTGATTCTTGCAGCTGACTTGTCAGATACTGGTTCATTCTCGGTTCGACGCCTAACTGAGGTTTTTAGGATGAGATTTCACTCAACAGTTTGCACTGTATAGCGTCGTACCCGGATTGTTTTTGACCAATAACCGGCGGGCAGCCCGGCCTTGAGTTTGAGTTGCCGGAGGAAATCCTCAGGCTGTGGAAGTGATTCCCATACGGCGGGCAGAAAAGTGCTCCGGTAGCTGTCTTCCTCAATAATCAGGCCGTCGATGCCTGGCCGAAGCTGAGCAAGAAGATCCGCCTCGCCGGTAATGGGCATCTCTTCGGGGTGAGATAAAACCGAGATGTGGATATCCAGTTGCTTAAACTCCAGCCGGCTCAGCGGCGGAAAGCGCGGGTCGCGGAAGGCGGCGGCATAGGCGTTGGCCGCCACGTCGAGCGCCAGCGGGCGGAAGGCCTCCAGGGCGCCGATACAGCCACGCAGGTTGCGCTGCATGTGCAGCGTGACAAAGCTGGCGGCAGGTGTCTGCAGTGCCTGAGGATAATCCCCAATGGCCACGGGCAGGGGCTGTTTGTAGTTCAGGCCATAGTCGATGGCATCGGCCGCCAATTTCAGCAGTGTCTCCCTGTGCAGGTGCAGATCAGTTGTGCTAGAACCTGTCTGTGAGTAAATCATCCCCGCGTTGCTGCCCCAAAACACGCCAGGCAAGGCGCGGGACGCAAAATATGGTTTGTGCTAGTGAGCGGCGAGCAACGCCGCATGGCGTGTTTTGGGGCGCAACCCGAAGGGACGGGGGGCGGTTGCGCGCAGTGCGGCGTCACACTACGCTCAGCGTTCCTTGCTCTGCACACCCTGTATATGAAGGGCGGCCTCCGTCGCAGGGATGATTTATTCACAGACAGGCTCTCATTCATGATAGCCAAAGACATAAGCGCCATACCCTACCACTTGATCGCGTGGGCCGGCGGTGTCTCCCGAATTGCGCAGATCAACTGTTTCTGCCTGCAAGTAGTGTTTTTTCGCAGCGTATAACAGGCCATTGACGGGATTACGTCCGCAAGCATCTTCATAGTGTATGTCTTGCGGCCGTAGCGCCTCGATGGCGTGTGACGTGGCACTATCTAGCCTGCGGGCGGTTTCGTAGTCATGGTAATGGCTGAGGTCGGAGCTGATTACGATGAGGGTTTCCGGTCCTCCCCACAGTACCTCCAGCACTTCATCGATCTCCTCCGGCGTGGCATCGCCCACTACCAGTGGCACCAGCATGAAATCACGCAGCACTTCCTGCAGAAAGGGCAGATGCACCTCCAGACTGTGTTCCTCAGCATGCGCCTGATCCAGCACGTGCACCTGGGGCAGTGACAGAATCAGATTAATGGGTACATAGTCGATAGGTATACTGCCCAGCGGAGTTGCAAAGGCATAAGCGCTGCTCACCGCCAGCCCGCGGAACGCCACATGATGTGCCGGGCCAAGCAACACCACTCGCCTGATAATGTCGCGCGCAGGCTTGAGGCGCGCATAGGCGCTTGCCGCCACTGGGCCGGAGTAAATATAGCCGGCATGGGGCACAATAATTGCCTTTGGCACAGGCCCGGAAGATTCTGCCTCGTTTAGCAAACCCGCCACCATGGCGTGTAACGCACGCGCATTGGCGGGATAAAATTGGCCTGCGACGGCCGGATGGCGCACGGTAGTCATCGCTTTACCCCTTCGCTGGATTCATAATTTGAAAATGGCGGCAATACCTGACACTTTCAAGGTGGCGCTTGAATTTCCGGTGATCGCTCGCCATTTATATAAGATAGCCTGCCGCTAGGAGAGATGTCATGACCACTCAGCCCATGAGCGCCATAGTTCCCACTAAATATTGGCATGTTATTGAGGATGGACGTATCCAGTGTGACCTTTGTCCACGGTTTTGCAAGCTCCACGAAGGACAGCATGGGTTGTGTTTTGTGCGTGCGCGCCAGAACCATCAAATCGTCCTGACCACCTATGGCCGTTCCAGCGGCTATTGCGTCGACCCCATCGAGAAAAAACCGCTCAATCATTTTCTGCCAGGAACGCCGATCCTGTCTTTTGGCACTGCCGGATGCAATCTCGCCTGCAAGTTTTGTCAGAACTGGGATATCAGCAAGGCGCGCGAGACGGATGTGCTCGCCGACCAGGCCCCGCCGGAATTGATTGCCCGCGCCGCGAAAAAACTGGGATGCAGCAGCGTTGCCTATACCTACAATGATCCGGTTATTTTCATGGAATATGCCATCGATGCCGCCAAGGCGTGCCGTACGTTGGGTATTAAATCTGTGGCCGTCACCGCCGGCTATATCACCGAGGAGCCGCGCAAGGAATTTTTCAGCTACATGGACGCGGCGAATGTCGACCTCAAGGCCTTCACGGAGCAGTTCTACCACAAGATCTGCGGTGGGCATTTGCAGCCGGTGCTGGACACACTCAAATACCTCAAGCATGAGACCAATGTCTGGTTCGAGATCACCACTTTGCTGATACCGGGGGAGAACGATTCCGATCAGGAGCTGGAAGAGATGACACGATGGGTAGTGGAAAATCTGGGCCCGGATGTGCCCCACCATTTCACTGCCTTTCATCCCGACTGGAAGATGTTGGACAAGCCGCCCACCCCGCCCGAAACCCTGACCCGCGCGCGCCGCATTGCCATGAAGAACGGCATACGCTATGCCTATACCGGTAATGTACGTGACGTTGAGGGCGGCAGCACCTATTGTCATCAATGCGGTAAAAAACTGATCGGACGCGATTGGTATGTGATCACTGAATGGCATCTCACTGATGATGGCCATTGCCAAAGCTGCAGCACCCGATGTGCTGGGGTATTTCACGGCCCAGCGGGGGACTGGGGGCCGCGGCGGCTGCCGGTGCGGCTTAAGGATTTTGCAGTGTAACGATAAGCCATAAGGAGGGAAACTACCTTATACTCAATGCCGTTAACTTAAGGTCTCGTAAATGCAGGTTGGGTCAAGAAATAATAGGCACCGTAGGGTGCACCCTATATCAAAAACGAGGAGCGGCATGCTCCTTAACTTAATGGTGTTGACCTTAAGACTGATAAGAACAATTGCCAAGGGGGGCACATGCTGAAAAGGACTGCGTCGGACATCAAACTGTTTGCATCATTGTTGCGCCGTTTCCTGCTGGCACCGCTTCGTAGATTTGTTTTGATACCCATCCTGATGGCGATTATCGGGGTCGTCATTGTGGGCCGGGTCACTGACTGGTGGACCGGCCCGGACAGTTACTACATTTATCTCGCAGGCGATTACCGGAACGATCCGGCGATTGCCAAGATATTTGAAGGTTTTCTGGGCGCGCCGTGCGAGAAATCCGATGGGGAAATCATCCGGGACAAGGGTGTCGACGGCGTACCCATCAGAGTTAAGTGCCTGGATGACCGGGGCGATCCTGCCGAGGTTCGCCGGATCTCTAGCGACCTTGCTCACCGCGCTGATACCCTCATGGTTATGGGGCATGTCTATAGCACGCTGACTAAGGAGGCATTGCCCAATTATCTGCGACAAGCCCAGCCCGCCATTCCCGTTGTCCTCACTGCGGAGACCAATCCGCAATTGATTCCTGCCAAGAAAGCGGGGGGCGATTATGATCCGGTATTTCGCCTGGCGCCCACGGATGATGAGCAAGCGGCCAAAGCCGCGCAGTTTGCTATCGACAACGCCAAACAGGTTTTGTGGGTCGTGGAGGATGAGCGCAACCCGGTTTACTCCAAGTACCTCGCGCTGGAATTTGTCCGGCGGGTGCAAGAAAAGGAGGGGAAGGTGGTGCTGTGGTCGACCAATATGTCGGTGCCGCCTGCTGAAACGCTCAATAAGCTAAAAATCGATTTTGTTTTCTTTGCCGGAGACTGGTCGAACGCTTTGATATTGATCAGGCAGATCAAGCGCATATTTCCTCCGCATCGAATGCCTGTGCTTTTCTTGAGTGACGCAGCCGTAGATCAACAACTTCTCAAATACGGAGGGAAGGAATTGGATGGGTTGAGCATATATCTTGGTTATCCACTCAAGGCGGTCCAATTCAAGGACAGTGGTTTTGAGCTATTCGGAAAAGATGCCCGGTCGATCATTGACCGGCTGCTTGTCGATACAGATCAACATTTCGTCGAGGAGAGCCAGGCGCACTCACGATTCAAATACTGGAGCATGTTGCTTTTAAACAGGCACGAGGTCGAGGATGCGCGAGCCGCATTGAAATCACGGATGATGAAGGCGGTTCTCGAAGAGCGCAAATTTTTAGGTGTTTTAGGCGAGTACCAGTTTGCTCACAATGGCAACAATAAACAAGCCCAATGGCGTATCTGGGAAGTGAAGAAGGAAAACGGCGTATATCAATTCGTCGATGCTGAATGACGATAATGCAATTCGATCCACATCACCCTTGGGGTGTCACATCCAAGCAAGCCATCGCCATCCAGCAGCAATTACGCAAGGAAGTCATCACCGAAGACAGGCTCGGAGAGGTGCGCCACGTGGCCGGTGTGGATGTGGGCTTCGAACAGAATAACATCATCACCCGCGCCGCAGTAGCAGTGCTTGGCCTGCCCGAGCTGCAATTGCTCGACAGTGCGATTGCACGTCTGCCGACATCCTTTCCCTATGTTCCGGGCCTGCTCTCCTTCCGTGAAGTTCCCACAATACTGGAGGCCCTTGAACAATTATCCACGCCGCCCGATCTGTTGCTATGCGACGGCCAAGGCATTGCCCACCCGCGCCGTTTCGGTATCGCCAGCCACCTCGGTGTGTTGACCGGCATTCCTTCCATTGGCGTGGCGAAAACGCGCCTGACCGGAATACATGCGCCCGTGCCCGATGTGCGCGGTGCCTGGGTGCCATTATTGGATAAAGGCGATGTCATAGGCGCAGTGTTGCGTACCCGCGTCCATGTCAAACCCGTTTACGTGTCCATCGGACACCGCGTGAGCCTGGAGACTGCGATCGACTATGTGATGCGTTGCACCACCAAATATCGGCTACCCGAGACCACGCGCTGGGCGCATCGTATGGCGTCTGGATAGATGTTGCGGCAGGGCAACAAAAGCAGCGTGCGCCATGCGCATGAAAATGCTGCGTCAATCGCGCCCGAACCGCAACACCTTCCGCGCCGTGTCGCTTACGCGGCTCACGGCTTGGGCGAGATCCATGCTGAGTATCACTCCGGTATCCTTGTCGCTATAGGTGATGCCCAGATCAAAACTGTTGCGGTAGTGCACCATCAGGCCATAGCGCAAATCCTTGGTGGCGGCGCGGTCGGCATAACTTGCGAGCACCGACCATCCCAGTGCGTTCTTCATGTCGCCCGACTCTCCCCAGCGCCAGCGGTTGTAGCCGAACATCTCAATGTACACGACGGGCTTGAACTGCTGACCATCGGGCGCGGCTCCCACGTATTCCATGCCGACATTCGGGTGCAATACGATCCATTGCGATGTGGGCGACGGGAGGAAACCGAGCTTGTTGCCGTGCGCGTCTTCCGGGCGTGGGTCGTGTTTCTTCAGCCACGCGCCGTTCAACGCCAGTTCCCAGGGGTACTGGAACAAGGCTTCATCGAAGTAGGCGCCCCACTGGCGGTCGCGGCGCCGGGCATCGGCATAGTGGGCGTCGATGATAGGCCGTGAATAGTAAGTAAGGCTCCTTTCCACCAGTCGGACGTAGCGCAGGATATCCTGGGCGGCTGTGTATACCTGCTGGCAGTCAGGTCCTGGCGGAAGCGCCGGGCAGGCTGTGTCGATGAAGCCTGCAAAGAGTGTGATGTCGATACGCAGGGTCACGTCCACGGGTTTGCTTAAGCTGCCCGTGTTGCGGTCGTATTGCCAGTAAGCAGGCCGCTGCAATCCTTCGTCGCTACGCCCGCTTGCTACCGCTGATCGTGCCTCTCTGAGCGCGGACTCAAGACGCTGCAACCGTTCACGCACGCCGAGCGTGTCTTCCCCGCTGACGGCAGCGCGTTGCGTAGCAATGGACTGAGTTACCTGTTCCAGCGCCCGCACTGTGGCTTGCCGCCGCTCCTCGTCGCTCACTCCGGGTGCTTGGGGCGAGCTTGCGGTAGAAAGTGTCGCAGTGACAGCGCGGGTGAGGGCATTGTCGTCCAGGTCACCGCCCAGGCATCCATTTTGTTCAAGGGCGTTGAGCCGGTTACGAGATGCAACGGTGTCGACGATGGGGGACGTGTCGAAACGCGCGCATTCCGAGGTCACCGCCAGGGCGGCGGGCGTGGTCAGAATGAAGGCAGCAAAAGCAAAATAGCGAATGAGCCGCAATGTCATAGTCATCCTAATCATCCTTGTTCAACAGATCCTGGAAGCTGCGGAAGGTCTTGATGGTGTCTCGCCAGCCGCTCTGCTCACTGGGCCAAATCTTTTTCAGTTTCGCAATCCAGCCCTGGAACTGGCCGATGGGAGTGCTGGCTTCGTATTGAGCGCTGGCCGCAGTGGCGGTGGCGTCGTCGATGATGCTCTGCCAGGTCAGGGTGCGGAACAAGGGGATGTGAACTTTGGGGTTCTTGAGATAGTGCAGGAAGTCGTGAACATTCTTGCTCTCGATGGCGTTGATCAGCAGGCTCTGATAGCGATTGTCGCGGCGTGTCTCCACATTCGGCCAGTCGTCGAGTGGGCGGAACTGCTTGGGTACCGGGATAGGGTCCCATTCGTGACGGGCATTGAGAAAGTAGTCGCACACACCACAAGCGGGGTTAACGTCCGGGTGTACCACCGAGGTATAGACATCGGCGTCGGTTTCCAGCACGCGGCTGACGTTGGCGAGCATCGTCAGCACCTGGCACCGGGTGACGCTGGGCGGCAAGGCGCCGGCGACGCCGGACTGGGTATACATGGCGTGCAGGGTGTCGTGAGTGACCGATGTGCCCAGCGAATGGGCGATGATCGACCAGCGCAGCGTATCAGTCTGAGGTTGAGCCTTTAATGTCTCGAGGATTTGCAGGCGCACCGCGTTGCGTATCTGTTCCGCGATTTGGGGTATGAAGCGGTAGAGAATGACATCCAGCACATGGGTGTTAAGAAAGGTTTCACGGTCGGTTTCAGCCGCATAGCCAGCCAGCAGCTTGGCGGCATTGGCGTCCAGGCCGCCCTGGCTGATGGCCTGCAAGACCTGGTCGGCGTGCTCTTTCCAGGCCTTGCGGCGCTCGTCGAACTTGTCGTTGTAATAGATTTCCTGGAAGGCAAAGTTTTGATCGAAAGGAACCAGCAGGCTGAGTTGGTTGTACTTGTTGTACAGTCCGCGAATGAGTTGCTGGACTTCTTTTGACCACCCCGGCTTTGTGTCACCCATGCCATGGACGAGGAAGAGGATGTGTTTTCCCATGTTACCCCCTATATGCTTTGTCTTATTCCCTGAGCCGCATGCGCACAGTCAAGATACGGCGTTGTCGCTCACATTAGCATAACGTGTGGCATTCGCAACTCTCTGTTGCGTGGGGGGCGGGGCCCGACGGCCCTGGATGCAGGCGGCCAACTGTTGTTCTTACCTGTCTGGATTCAGCCCCCGTACACCCGTTTCACCACCCGCGCAATCGCTGCTGCCCCGGCCCCAAGCTCTTCCCCGGTGGCAGTGAGGCTGATGCGCAGGCACTGCTCTTTGTGCGGCCAGTCTTCGTTGAGCCCAGGGAAGAAGGATGCCCCTGGCACGACGATGACGTGTTCCTTTTTGATTTCCTGATACAACTGCTTGTCGCTGATGGGCAGATCTTTCAGCCACAGCCAGGCGAAGATCGCCCCTTCCGCCTTGTGCAGATACCATGGCACATCATCCGGCATTTCGCGGTCAAGCGCGGCGGTGAGGACCTCGGCCTTGTGCTGGTAGTGAGGTTTGATGACGGTTTCTGACAGGCGAGCCAGTTCGCCGGAATTGATGGCTTGTGCCGCTAGAGCCTGTCCATACCGCGAGGAATGAATGGCCGCGTTTGCCTGGAAGCATTCCAGCGCATGGATGTTGCGCTCATCACCGATGGCTATGCCCACGCGCTCCCCAGGCAAGCCCGCCTTGGACAAGCTCATGCAATGAAGCACATTCTCGCCGAACACCGGTGTCATCGCCGTGAACACCAGATTGGGAAAGGGGAGGGCATAGGCCGAATCAATCAAGACCGGCACATTGTATGCCGCGGCCAGATCCACTATCCGTTGCACCTCGGTATCCGTCAGCACGTTGCCGGTAGGGTTGCCGGGGCGTGAAAATAGCACTGCGCCCGTGGTTTCGCCGATGTGCAGTTGATCGAAATCCGGGCGATATTTGAAGCGGTGTGGCGCTACAATGTCGATGGCGGGTTTATAGGCGTGCAACGACTCAGTGGTGAGAGTCACGCCGCCGTAGCCGGTGTAATCAGGGCTTAGAGGTAGTACGATCTTGCGCAACCGGCCTTCGGCATCATAGCCGCCGAAGCAATTCGCTGCATAGAAATACAGCGCCTGACTGCCGGGAGTAATCAATACATTGCGGCGTGTGATGCCCCAATGGTAATGGGTATTGAACCAGTCCACCACCGCGTCGATCAGTGGCATATAGCCCTGGCTTGCCCCGTATCGCCCCACCACCTCGCCAAAGTCCGGTCCCGCCAGCAGCTTTTGTGTGTATTCGCGCCACATGGCCTCGACTTCCGGCAGGATCAGCGGGTTGCCTGCGCTGAGGTTGGTCCACTTGCCGGGTTCCGACTGGAGGGTTTCGACGATATCTTTCATGATGGCGCGCACGCCGGTGAGCTGGGACATTTTGTGCCCGATCAGGCTAAGATGGGGTTGCAAAGCGTGTTTCCTCAATTATTTCAACTTTAGTGACTGATTATTGTACAACAGACCGCCCATTTTACGGGGGTGGATCTTGTATAATGTGGGCCAACAACTTGCCAGGAAAAACTATGGAACTCTCTGCACTCACCGCGATTTCCCCTATCGATGGCCGTTACGGCGATAAAAGTGCCAGCTTGCGGCCCATCTTCAGCGAATTTGGTCTGATCAGACATCGTGTGCTGGTCGAGGTGCGATGGTTGCGTATGCTGGCCGGTCACCCTGGTATTGCCGATATACCTCAGCTCGGTGAGCATGCCATCAATGTGCTGGAGAGTATCGTTGAAAATTTCAGCATCGAAGACGCCCAGCGTGTCAAAAACATCGAGCGCAGCACCAATCACGATGTCAAGGCGGTCGAATATTTTCTCAAGGAAAAGATCGCGGGCAACGCTGAGCTGGAGGCGGTGGGTGAGTTCATCCATTTTGCCTGCACCTCGGAAGATATCAACAATCTTGCCTATGCCTTGATGCTGCGCGAGGCGCGCGCCCAGGTTATCCTGCCGTTGATGGATGAGATGATTCACGCCATTACTAGCTTGGCCCATCGTCATGCCGCCCAGTCCATGCTGTCTCGCACCCACGGTCAGCCTGCGTCACCCACCACGCTGGGCAAGGAGATGGCCAACACCGCCTATCGCCTCAAGCGGCAGCGCGAGCAACTGGCCTCCCTGCCCCTGCTGGGCAAAATCAATGGCGCGGTCGGTAATTACAACGCCCATCTTGCGGCCTATCCCCACCTCGACTGGCAGGCCATCGCGCGCGTCTTCGTCACGGGCATGGGATTAGATTGGAATCCTTACACCACGCAAATCGAGCCGCATGATTACGTAGCGGAGTATTTTGATGTCATGGCTCGATTCAATACCGTGCTGATTGATTTCAGCCGTGACGTGTGGGGTTATATCTCGCTTGGTTATTTCAAACAAAAAACCGTCGCGGGCGAGGTCGGTTCATCCACCATGCCGCACAAGGTCAACCCCATCGACTTCGAAAATGCCGAAGGCAATCTGGGGCTGGCCAATGCCATCTTCCATCATCTGAGCGTCAAGCTGCCGGTCTCACGCTGGCAGCGTGATCTCACCGACTCCACGGTGCTGCGCAACCTTGGGGTGGGTGTCGCGCATTCGGTGATCGCCTATCAGTCGTGCCTGAAGGGCATATCCAAACTGGAGAGTGATGCGGCGCGCATGAGCGCCGATCTCGATGCGTCGTGGGAGGTGCTGGGCGAGGCAGTGCAGACTGTCATGCGCCGTTACGGCATCGAAAAGCCTTATGAAAAACTTAAAGAGTTGACGCGTGGGCGCGGTATCGACCGCCAGACACTGGCGGCGTTTATAAGCACACTGGACATACCCGAGGAGGACAAGGCGCGCCTTCTTGCCATGTCTCCCGCCACCTACACCGGCAACGCCGAGCAACAAGCGCGCGGCATCTGACTATTCGGATTTTGCTGCTTCCTGCAGGTACCTGCGACGCGCGGCTTCGGCTTCGCGCGCCGTGTCGATTTCGCTCATGACACTGGCCACGTCGGCCTGTACTTCACAGTGCTCGAAGTGGCCAGTCAGCTCGATCTCGGGGTGAAGCTCGCCGCTCTGGTAGAGCGCCCAGATTTCCTTGCCGTAGTTGGTGGAGAGCAGCTCGGGGGCGAAACGGCCGAAATAGGCGGTGATGTTTTCAACGTCGCGCTCAAGCATCCTGCTGGCGTTGTTGTTGCCTGCGGCATCGACGGCCTGGGGAAGGTCGATGATGACAGGGCCGTTGCTGCTGACCAGCACGTTAAACTCGGACAGGTCGCCATGGACAATGCCGGCGCAGAGCATGCGTACGATCTGTCTGATCAGTATACTGTGGAATTCCCGGGCCTGTGAGTCCGTAAATTCCAGATCGTTGAGCCTTGGAGCGGCGTTGCCGTTATCGTCTGCCACCAGCTCCATCAACAGCACGCCATCGAAGAAGCCATAGGGTTGCGGGACACATACACCCGCCGCCGCGAGGCGGTACAGGGCGTCCACCTCTGCATTCTGCCATGCGCTCTCCTGCTCTTTGCGCCCATACCGGGTGTTTTTCTCCATCGCGCGGGCCCGGCGACTGTTCCGGACCTTGCGCCCTTCCTGATACTGGGCTTGCGTGTGGAAGCCGCGTTTATTGACCTCTTTGTACACTTTGGCGCAGCGGATCTCACCTCCCGCCCGGACGACATAGACCGCGGCTTCCTTGCCGCTTTTGAGTGGACGAATGACTTCGTCAACAAGGCCGTCTTGTACCAGCGGTTCGATGCTTTTTGGGATTTTCATCAGGTTAGCACGATTCCAGCACCAAACTGGATTCGCGGACCATGATGGCACGCTTACCCTCCAGCACCGCCAGCAAGTCCTCACCTGCCATGGAGCGGCGCCACCCATCCAGCACCGGCACGTCACGTTCCCCAAGGATTAATTTTTCCAGATCCTTGCGGGCTGCAAGGCTGGCGGGGCTGACTTCGTTTTGCGCAGCGCGTAACCGCACGACGGCCATGAGCAGGTCCACCATCGCCTCCTGACCCTCATTGAGACGCGCTGGGCGTTCCTCCGGGATAAGCGCGGTTTCCGGAGCACTTTTGGCTGCGCGAATAATCTGAAGCAAATCCTGGCCGTGCCGCCGCAAAAAGCCCGGTTCAATACCGCGCACTCGCTCCAAATCTTCCAGATTATCCGGCATTTGCCGGGAAAGTTGTAGCAATACATCATCGTGCAAGATCCAATTCCGGGGACGATTTGACTTGATTGCATATTCTTCGCGCCAGGCGGCCAAGGCTTTTAACACGTTAAGCTGTGCTGCCGATTTAAGGTGGCGTGAGCCGCGAATGCGCCGCCACGCATCCTGAGGCGACGGCATATAGTTTTTGATGTCAACCAATTTTCTGAATTCGTCCTCGACCCATTGCAGCCGGCCCTCGCGCGCCAGCGTGTCGCGCTGTGTCTGATAGATCTCGCCCAGGTAGCGCACATCGTCGGCGGCATAATGCAATTGGTCTTCAGACAATGGACGGCGCGCCCAATCGGTACGCGTATGGGCTTTTTCGAGGCGAACACCCAGCATGTTTTCCAGCAAATTGGCATAGCCTACATGCTCGCCTTGTCCCATCAGGCGAGCGGCGATTTGGGTGTCGAACAACGGGTGTGGTAATTCCTTGCGAAGATCGTACAACAATTCCAGATCTTGCCGGCCGGAATGCATGACTTTAACGATCGTTGGATCGTAGATAAGATCCAACAGCGGACCAAGATCGGAAACGCGCAGTGGATCGATGCAGGCCACATATTGACTGTTGGCAACCTGGATAAGACACAATTGCGCGTAATAGGTCTTCTCACGCATGAATTCCGTATCCAGCGCTAACCAGGGGCTATCCCTCAGGCGCTCGCAAAGATCAAGCAGTTGCTCGGGCGTTTCGATGTAAAGATAGCTGGTCATGTACTGGTTCTGTTTACTTGAGGAAATTATGTCGCAGGCGGGAATGACAAGGCTTAGTGTTTACGACGGGTTATTTAATTTTTAATTGTACCACTATCGAATGGTCTGGGGTGACTCTGAGAATGGTGGCGAAATGCGTGTGGTGTGTTACGCGCGATTATTATTGACCAGTTCATGCAACGCCCCCTGGTCGATAATTTCGATGTGTCCCCGGTGCAATTTCACCCAGCCGCGATGCTCAAATTCCTTGAGCAAGCGGCTCACAACTTCCCTGGCAGTACCTAGTTCGACAGCAAGATCGTAGTGCGTTCCCGTGACGATTTTTTGCTGTCCCGCCAAATCAAGCAAATGACGGGCAAGGCGATGATCCATATGCCCAAAAGCCACTTCCTCGATCAAATTAACCAGTTCATGCACCCCCTGATCAAGCGATGAAAAAACAAACTTACGAAACCCCGGCGAGTTGGACATGGCTTCATAAAAATACACTTTTGGGATTAACAGCACCCGTGCGTCTGATTCGGCAACCGCTTCGGCAGGGTAGTCGGCGTCCGCCAACAAGCAGGATGTAGTTAGTTCACAGATTTTCCCGGCTTCGAGACGGTACAAGATTATTTCATGGCCAGTTTCCGAAACCTTCCGCACCTTCACAATACCTTCCAGCACCAGAAAGTAATTCTCGCACGCCTCCCCGTCGCGAAATAGAGCAGCCTCGGCGGGCAGGGTAATGTGTTGCGCTGCTCGCATGACTCTGTGCCACGCAGGGTCGGTAATCGCTGCCAGCGCCGGAAACGATTGCAACCATTGTGCTGCGTTTTCTTGCGTCATGTGATGATTGGCCCTGTGGCATTAACCTGCCAATTTCGTTCGGAAAACTCTGAATAATTCCATCCTGGAATTCTCAGCGCACGAAAATGAAAAATGCCGGCACATGCGTGCACCGAAGAACTTCTGATTTATATGAAGTTCCTTTGTATACAACATACGATGTATTGGGGCGAACAACAAGAGATGGAGGGATGAGTGCCGCAGTACGCCCTTCAGCGCTTTGTGGCACAGCATGGGCAAGGGGATTTACGCCTCGGTGACGGGGAATGCACGCCAGTTTTTCGAGAATCGGCTGTTCGATGCATTTGATGTCGTGTTTGTTTATGCGCTCTTAAGCTCCCCGTCACCTCTGTTTTACAGACACTGCCGACCAGCCGTGCATCAGGCTGCTTTCTTCAATTCCCCTTCCTGCTTGGCCGCTTCTATGGTATTTTCAAAAGTCTTTACTGGCGGGCACATCTCAGGATAAGAGAACTCTTCATCGTAAAAGGCATTGTATGGGTCCAGCTTCAAGGCAGACGCCGGCGCTGGAGCGCATGCCGGTTCTTCAGAAGCCAGATACAAATGACGCACGTTGGATTTTGATTTAACATGCGTGCCAGTTGCTATCATCACGTGTTCATCCCATTGCGCCAAGAAACCACAAATAACAGAGCTTGCTATCAACACCACAAGGTATGATAGGGCTATCGTCACTTCAGTTGCTCCATGGGTAAAGCCCACAATATCTAACATGTTCATGACACATCTCCTGATCCATATCCATTCGGGTTAACTCCTTTCCTCAGTGACAGCGGGTATCCTTTCCACGGTTATAGTTGATCATATATGTAGGGGATTATCTGTGACAAAGTCACATTTTGAATGGTTTTGAAAAACAAAGGGATACATCATGGCTGACCCCAATATCGACCATGCCACACTAAAAGACAAGCACCTCGCGGCGCCGTGGGAGCATGTCTTCGAGCGCATCACCACCCCCTTCGAGCGATTCATCCATAATCAAACCAGTGCCGGTCTGCTGCTGATGGTGGTCGCATTGCTCGCGCTCCTGCTGGCCAATTCGCCCTGGAGCACAGCCTACGAACATCTGCTGCATACGCCCTTGTCTTTGCGCGTGGGGGAGTGGTCGCTCGAATACTCACTGCAACATTGGGTTAACGATGGACTCATGGCCTTATTCTTCTTTCTGGTGGGCCTGGAGATCAAGCGTGAGCTGCTTGTTGGCGAACTCGCATCGGTGCGCAAGGCCGCCTTGCCTATCGTCGCGGCTGTGGGGGGGATGGTAGTGCCGGCGACGATTTATTTCTTTATTAACCCCGAGGGCGATGCCGCGCGTGGCTGGGGTATTCCCATGGCTACCGACATCGCCTTCGCCGTTGGCGCACTGGTGCTGCTGGGCCGGCGCATCCCCAGAAATCTGATCATATTCCTCGCGGCGCTGGCCATTGTGGATGACCTTGGCGCGGTGGTAGTGATTGCCTTGTTCTATACTGACGATCTCGCGTTGATACCGCTTGCCTGGGCGGGGGCGTTGCTCGCCGTACTGATAGCCCTCAATCTGGGTGGCGTGCGTCGGCCGTTACCCTATTTCCTGGCCGGTATTCTCATGTGGTTCGCCATGTTGCAATCAGGTGTACACGCCACCGTCGCGGGCGTACTGCTGGCCTTCACCATCCCCACGCGCCCGCAGTACCACCCTGAGCTTTTTAGTGGCCATGTGCGCAAACTCATGGATCGCTATGACCACGCCAGGCAACCCGGCTTGAGCCTGCTGGAAAATTCAGACCAGGCATCCATCGTGCAGGCATTGGAGGCTGGTGTCGAGCGGGTGCAACCCCCGCTTGCGCGGCTGGAACGTTCGTTTCACTTGCCCGTGGGACTGCTGGTCATCCCCGTGTTTGCCCTGTTCAATGCTGGCATTCCCATTGATTTCACCACCCTTGCGGCTACTTTGAGTCATCCCATCACTTTCGGTGTCATGTCCGGTCTGTTGATAGGTAAATTCCTGGGCATCACAGGTTTCTCCTACCTGGCCTCGCGCTATGCCGGTGCCGCATTGCCCGATGGTGTGAACATGCGCCATATCATCGGCGTTGGCCTGCTCGGTGGCATCGGTTTTACCATGTCCATATTTATTGGTGAGCTGGCTTTTGCCGGGCTGCCGGAACATCTGCTGATGGCCAAGACCGGCATTCTTGCAGCCTCGCTGGCTGCGGGTACGCTAGGGTATGCCTGGTTATTGTGGGCAACACGTAGCGATGCTTCCCCATGAGATCGTGCAGACCAAACACCCGGTCTGCGGGTATACTTTAGGGGCCGTTCCCAGAACGACGGCTTAGCCCCACAACAAACAATCTCCAAAAACGAGGCTTTGTAATGACTGTTTACCACGGAGAAGCTGAATACTCTCATGGCACTTTGCCTGTCACCGGCATATTGATCACCAATCTTGGCACACCCGACGCGCCCACTGCGCAGGCTGTGCGTCGTTATCTGGGTGAGTTTCTGTGGGATCCGCGCATCGTGGAAATTCCGCGCCCGCTGTGGTGGCTTATTCTGCATGGCGTGATCCTGCGCATTCGCCCTAAACGCTCAGCGCACGCCTATCAGAAGATATGGACAGATGAGGGTTCTCCAATGCTTGCGATTTCACGCAAGCAGGCCGCAGCACTGCAACATCTGCTGGAACAGCAGTTCGGTGGGCCGGTGAAGGTGGCATTGGGCATGCGTTATGGTACCCCCTCCATTGCCGATGGATTGGCGGAGCTGCGCACGGCCAACGCACGCCGCATCCTGGTGTTGCCGCTCTATCCTCAATATGCGGCGTCAACCACGGCCTCCACCTTCGATGCCGTGGCCAATGTGCTCAAGACCTGGCGCTGGATACCCGAATTGCGCATGATCAGCCATTATCATGACGATCCTGCTTATATCAACGCCCTGGCGGCCAGCATCCGTGAGAGTTGGGAGAAACACGGCCAAGCCGAACGCCTGTTGTTTTCCTTTCATGGCATACCTAAACGCTGCCTGCTGGCGGGCGACCCCTATCATTGCGAATGTCACAAGACAGTGCGGCTGGTGGCAGAGCAGCTCCAATTGCCCGCCGACCGCTGGCAACTGGCATTTCAATCGCGCTTTGGCCGCGAGGAGTGGTTAAAGCCCTATACAGATAAAACCCTGGAGGCTTGGGGTAGGGCGGGAGTGAAAAGCGTGGATATAGTGTGCCCCGGCTTTTCCGCCGACTGCCTGGAGACACTGGAAGAAATGGCCATGCTCAATCGCGGCGTGTTTCTTGAAGCGGGCGGGGAAAAATACCATTACATCCCGGCGTTGAACAACCGTGATGATCACATGCAATTTCTCGCCGGCCTGGTGAAGAAGCATACTCAAGGCTGGCCGGAGACGGATGCGGAATGGAATGCAACGCAACACGCCAAGGAAGCCGAAACCAGCCGCCACCACGCGCTGGAAATGGGCGCGGCGCGGTAGCGCGCAGGCGCAACGCCAACCTACGAGCCTGACTTTCTGCGTTTTACGTTGTGACCAACACCGCCATGGCTCAACCCGCCGAGGCCATTGCCGATCAGATGCGCCAGTCGGCCCAGGAATTGTGCGTCAGGCGGTCTGATTAACAGGCGCCCCCGATGGCGGCACGAGGATAAATCGGGACATGGCCAGCAAGGCTTTAACCAGAGTAGGACCACCGAGCTTGAGCAGGTCGTACAATTCGATGTTGTGGTTACGGCTGTGGTGCAGCAGCATCGGCAACAAACCACCATTATTTTACTTCGCATAATGTATATTATGTAAAATTAACGGCGGATCGAATCTGTATTACTTTGTTGCTAACCGCGCTTCGCAAACCATGGCACAAGTTGCCCCTGTGTCTCTGCGGGTGCGTATTCTGCCTGGGTCTTTAGCATTATCACCTTGCACAATACCAACATCGCGAACAAGTGATAGTAAAGATCGAAATATCCCAAGCCTAAAAAGGTTCCTGCCGCAGCATACCCGATCAGGCTCACTTGCAGCATGGACGCCAAATCAGAGAGCCATTTTGCTTCAGGAATTCCCTTGGCATTTTTTATTACCCAGCTTCCCGTACGCCATGCAAACAGCCATAGCGTCAAGAACAGGGCCAAACCCACAAAGCCGTGCTCACCAAGAATCTCAAAATAAATGCTGTGGGCTTCGGTTCGTCCGGCGAAGATTTCAAAGCCACCTCCGGTGAGAGGATTTTTTAGCGCGGTATCAAAAGCAAATTGCCAGGCTTCAATTCGCCCTTGAGCCGATTCATCTGCTTCATATGTTTTAATGGTATGCATACGGTCAAACCAGGATTTAGGCATGAAAGATAATGCCGCAGGAGCGGCAAGACTCAAAAGAATCAGTAGGATGACCTTCTGCCGGCTTTTCATGAGAAGAAAAAGCCCCATTACGGACATGCCCAATAGCGCACCGCGTGATTGCGTCCCCAATATCGCAACTATGGTAAGAAACATAGCCCCTGCAAGGCCATTACGCAGCCATATCTGGCGGGAATTTAATTGAAGATAGCGCATCAGGGGAATGGTCATAATCAGGGCAAGGCCAATTTCGTTGTTGCCGCCGATAAATGTGCCATTCGGGCCCATTACATGATAGCTGCCACCGCTAGTCATAGTAAAAATCCCGCCCTTTATCCCATAAAATCCTAATGACAAGGCGATGATCCAAACCAGGGCATGCAGGCGCTCGCGGGTATTAATAAGTATCAGCGTCAGGAAAATCATTACCTGAATCTTGACGACCTTTTCCAGTTGCACCCACGCCAGACTGGGATATTGAGCAAAGAAGGTGGTGACTAGCATCCATAGAATGAATACCAACAACAAGATGGTTTCCTTGCTCCATGGAATACGTTTGGATTCTTTTGAGAAAATAAAAGCAACGAGTGTGACAACCCCCACGATCATGGCAAAAGGAAAGTTGGTGGCAAAACCCCAAGATAAACGGTGTGGATTCATATATCCAAGCCACGACCAGAGCAATATTCCAATGTAAGGTTGCAGGAATACTGACGGAAGGGTGCCAAGCACAACCAGGGTAACAAAAATATCTCTCATGGTGCTTCACCGTCATGGCAGTTTGTTGATAGCGTCGTCACCTTTTCATTTCCTGAACCAGAAAACACGCTGTTGCAGACTTAGGCCTTTTAAGAGCCCGTTCCGTAATAGCTGCGCGACTTTGCGCTCATGCCGCAAGCCTCGATCCTTCACTTGATAAAGGTGCCCTTTGCTGGTTTGTACCTGACCTAACTGTTCCCCCTGCTCCAGACGATCAAACAGTTCCGCATAAATTTCCGCGCTGTCACGCACGGCTCGCCAGAAGAGCGTCAATTCATCATCCCCCTCTTCCACCGCCGGGCTGGTGTGGGCGATGAGTTTTCCTGAGTCTATGCCGGCATCGATAAAATGGAGGGTACAACCCACCTGCTCCGGCTCCTTGTTGTAAAGCGCCCAAAAAGTATTGTCGGCGCCGCGGTAGTTTGGCGAAAGGCCGCCATGTAAATTCACGATGCCTAGCCGCCCTTTTTTTAACAATTCCCCGCGTATCAAAGACGTGCCAAATACGGCGATGATGTCTGGGTTGTGTTTTTCAACTAATGCAATGACATCCGGATGGTTGATGTGTGGCACTTCCACCAGCAAATCTTCTCTTTCGAGGCGAGGGACCCGGTCACCAAAGAAAAATGCGGCTTCGCCACCGCCCGTGTAGCGCCTCCGGTCACGCAGCCAGCGCCATGTTTTGCGAAAGAGATTGCCGGGCTTTAGCAATTTCGCAATTTTTTTCGCGCTCAAGTGACTTCCCGTCTCTTGGATGATAGCGACCGGGTTGGCGGCGCGGCACAACCTGTTGGCCACGTAAAGATGACGTGGAGAGCGTCCACAGAGGATCATGACCGCCAGTTCAGACATGTCGCTGCACCTCTACGACGGTTTTCTTCACATCGGGTACCGGCGGTATCGCGATGTTTGCCGCATCCATCATCAGCGCATCCGCGAAAAATTTCGCTGCCCAGTTGGGATATTCAAACCTTGAATATCCTCCCCAGATGGGGGCCGATCCTGCGATTCCGCCTCTTGCTGCGCTGCATGGATCATCGAGGCGATGATTTTTCTTCAGATAGCTTAGGGCGCGGCGCGCAGGTTCCTTGAACTCGATTGCTCCGCAATCCTGTGCCAGACGTGTCCAGTTAAGGCTCATCTGCGCAACACCCGTTAGACAGCAATAGCTTGCTTTTGGAGTCCAGCCATCGCCGTATGTTCCTGCAAGCCAGCCATCCTGGCGCTGTGCCGCTGACATGGCTTTGGCGGCCTTTATTGCAGCGCCGATATACCGGTCATCACCCAGTAATAGGCCGCTTTCAAGGAATCCCCGGATGGCATAGGCAATCGTGTGGGTAAACGGTGGCCGGTCGAGAGTGAATGCATTAGTGGCAAACCAGCCGGAATCCGTTTGCTGGGCAAGCGCCCAGTCGAGGTTGCGTATCGCTGAATTTTTTAACAATGGTTCATCCGCGATCAATCCTGTGCCAAGCAGAGCCCAGGTGCCGCGGGTGTTGTATGTGTGAGGCAAGGCGTTGTGCTCATAGCGGCGCCAGCAACCATCTTCATCTTGTTGCTTGACAAGCCAGTGCCCGGCTTTCACCGCGGCAAGCAGGCACTCCGGGCGGCCCAGTTGCAGATAACCCACCAACATGCCGTGCATGATCTGCCCCGTGTTGAAAATGACAGGCTGGCTGCCGGGTTCACCGAAGTGACCAGGAAAAGCGCCGTCGGCCTGCTGTACTGACAATTCCCAGTCGATCATGCGGTGCGCCCGGCGCAACAATTCAGGCTGATCCAAGATCTTTGCTGCTGCAATAAAAGTTTCGATGATATAGCCCGTTGTTTCCGGATAACTCGGCAGCCACCCATCCTCAAAACTCCAGCCTGCCGAGACACCGCCGGCATCGGGTTTTCCGTCTCTTGCGTCTTGCGCCACACACAACCAATCGATGGCTGCCCGCAGATGGGTAATATGATCCCGCTCGGGCTGGCTCGACATCGACATCACATCCTGAATGATGAGACGAAGATGGAGGGGCCGCCAGGGTTTATAGCCAATAAGTTTGCTGAGGCTCATTGTTTATTTCTCTGCTTGAACATGCCCGAGAGCGCCCACCCCGGCGGGTAGTGCCACATGGCTTACGACATAACGGTGTTTGCCTGAGAATTCTGGCGGGATGTCATCCACCAAACGCACTTCAACCCTGACATCCATACTCAATCGTGCCTGAACCCCTTGTACAACTTTAGTGATGAACTCCGGCTGCCAGTGTTGATTTGGAACGATCAGGATTTCCACCCTATCCACGGCATGCTGAATAAATTTAAATTCACCTATTCCCTCGGTCGCTCTTAGCACATAAATTACCGCCAGAGCGTGCATCACCGTGCCGTCCGGGCGAATAATGAAGTCCGTGGTGCGGCCTATCACTTCTGAAATAACGTGCAGCCCCCTGCCCTCTTTGCACACTTCATCCGCGCATCGAACCATGTCACCTGTGCGATACCGGATAAACGGCTGGGCCTGGGAGCACAGGCCTGTCATCACCGCCTCCCCAATTTGACCGGGGGCAACAGGATGGCCATTCGGATCGAGAATTTCGAGTATGATGCTTTCGCTCATGAGCAACATCTGGCCTTCGGGTGTTTCATGGGCGGTAAAACCAATGTCGCGGCTGCCGAATTCATTGGCTGCCGGCACACCAAAGACAGCCTGGATCAGTGTTCTTTGATAGGGATAAAGCGGCTCACCGGTGGTGCATACCACTCTCAGGCCGGGCAAATTAAGTTTTATGCCGCGCTCCTCTACCCTTGCCGCCAGGAGCGCCACGCTACTTGCATATCCATAGATGCATTTTGGCTGAAAACTGTGGATGGCGTCGATGTAGGCATCCATGTTTGATATCGACATATCGAAGGCATTTAAAACCAGTTGATTAAGCATACGGTCGCGCAGGGTTTTAATGCGATCCGTTTTGCTCAATTCCACAGGCGCCCCCCACAGATATACTTCACGATCGCCCACATCAACGCCCCACCAGCGACGCGCACGAATGCGCCCTGCCGCATCGGATGCCTGGCGCCAGCGGCCATAGTAGAAGATCAGGGGTTGGCCACTTGAACCGCCGGTATTGTACTTGAACGCCCCGCCTGGAACACCGCGCCATGCGATATGATCAACGTTTTCCATCGCGTCGGCCTTGTTCATTACAGGCAGGCGTTGCAGATCATCCATGGTCAGTGGCACGCCACTTCCCAACTCAATGCCCGCCTCGCGGATGCGTTTAGCGTGCCAGGGACTGTGTTCGAGCGCGAGACCAAGTAATTCTCCAAGCTTAACCATCTGCAATTTCTCGATCTCTTCCCTGGAAAGCCACTGGCTGTGCTCCAAATTATCCAGATAGGGAAAAGTAGGTCGGTGCATTAGATGCTCGTGCAATGGAAAAAACATGCCCGACACCCAGGCGGCGTACCAATTGCGCGAGGCTGAAAACCTGCCGCTCATTGTTGGCGACTACCCGAGGCCACCGCTCTGCGCAACACTTCAGCATAGAGTGCGAACAGGCTTGGTTTTATTGCAGGCCAGGTATAACGCTGTATCAGATCATGGCCGGCCGTCACCATCTCTTTTGTCAGCGCTGAATTGTCCAATAGTTCCAATACGGCTTCTGCCATGGCCTCTGGATTTTGCGGCGGCACCAAAATAGCGGTGCATCGGTGTTTGACAAGATGAGGGATGCCACCAACATTCGTACTTACTACTGGCACGCCACTGGCAAGCGCCTCCAGTATAGAAATAGGCATGTTATCTGCCAGGCTTGGGTTAAGCACAATATCCGCATCGCGATAGAGCGCAGCCATATGGATGTTTTCAAGCCGGCCAGTGAATCTTACAGCATTGCTCAATTGCATCTGTTCAACCGCCCTTTCCAGTGTCTCGCGCTGAGGACCGGAGCCAGCGATACTGAGGCGCGCGGCGGGAAACCGGCGCCGGATAATCGCAAAAGCTTGTAACGCGGTAGCCATATCGTAGATTGGCTCCAGATTGCGGGCAACAACGATATGGGGGGCATCCTTCAGGCGCGGGCGTTCAGCCAGGGGGGCCGCATGGAAACGGCTCAGGTCGATAATATTAGGCACGATATGGGCCACCTCACCGTATTCTTTGAATATCAGCTCAAGAAAGGTAGATGGAACCATTACTGTTGCCCGTTTCAGCGTCGGCTTTACCCAGGTAAAGGAACGGGCAAAAAATGCCGCTGCTTCGCCACCACGGTAATTGACGATGACCGGGATGCCCCGCAGGTGCGCAATCCATACTGCGGGCGCAGCAAACAGGTGCCAGGACCAGCCGGAATTGGCCATGACATGAAATAGCTGGCTGTGTCCCGCTGCACGCCACAGCCGCACCAGATAAGGCGCCAGCCGGAACAGGGCGCGCACCCCTGGCAGCCCGGCAATCCAGCGCGGTGCATAAGGGGCATTAACTTGCACGACCTCGACGGTCACGCCCTCGCCATGCAATAACTCGCCAAGTTGCCGAGTTTGATTGGCCATCCCTCCCGAAGGCGGGGGGAGCGGGCCAACCAGCGTCAGGCGCAGTCCGCGCATCTCTGTCATCGTCCGCCTACCACGGCCCGCGCCAGGCCATACACATTCTGGTAGCGTTCCACGCTCACCGGCCAGTTGCGCTCCGTTTCCACAAAACGGCGCGCTTTCTCACGCAATTCAGTCCATTGTTCACTGTGCGCCAGCAAATCAATAATTGCACCTGTCAGCGCAGTGACATCGTCCGCCCGAAACAGTATCCCGGTTTCTCCGTGCCGGATTAATTCGTGGTGACCACCCACATCGGAGGCAATCAGCAAACGTCCTTGCGCCATCGCTTCGAGCGGTTTGAGGGGGGTAACCAATTCCGTGAGCCGCATGGAGAGGCGTGGATAAACCAGAATATCCACCATGTCATAATAGCGTTGCACTTCGCCGTGAGGGACGCGACCAGTAAATATTACCTTGTCAGCAATGGCAAGCTCATTGACGAGTTGTTTAAGATAGGCCTCCTGCGGGCCACCGCCCACCAGCAGTATGCGCACATCCGGCATCTTCATCACTATTCCGGGCAACGCCTGGAGCAGTAATGGCAAGCCTTCGTAGGCGTAAAATGAACCTATGAAGCCCAATACGCGCTTGCCTGTCAAGCCATGCGCGTCGGCCAGCTGAGGGTCCGGTTTGCCGCCGATGACAAAGCGTTCGAGATCCACTGCGTTGGGTATGACGGTGACCTTGTCCCTGGAAATGCCGCGCCCCACGATGTCTTTGCGCAATCCTTCGCAGATGGTCGTAATGGCATTCGCCTGCTTCAGCACATGGGTTTCCAGCGCATGGGTGGCGCGGTAACGCAGCCCCCCTTCCCTGCTGGTGCCGTGATCCACGGCGGCATCCTCCCAGAAGGCCCGCACTTCGTAGACCACTGGGATGTTAAGCTTTCTGCCGACGCGCAAGGCCGCCATGCCATTCAGTGCGGGCGAGTGCGCATGCAGAATGTCCGGCTTGATGTCGCGCGCCACCTGTTCCAGACGCCTGGCCAGAACGTCAATACCGGCAAGCTGATTGAGCATCGGCAGTCGTGCCATCAGACCTGAAGGTTGCGGCGTGCGGTAAAAATGCAGGCCGTCGACATCCTCCTCCAGCGATGCGGTTGCCTGCTGTTTTGAGCTGGTGATGTGGCTGGTTTTCCAGCCCAGCGCCCGCTGCTGCTCCAAAATGGCGCGGGTGCGGAAGGTATAGCCGCTGTGCAGCGGGATGGAATGGTCGAGAACGTGGAGAATGTGCAGGCTCATTGATGGATCACTGTTGGTGGGCTGCATCATTAAGACTGGCCTCAATGGAGGGCAGCATGTCAGCGACCAGGCTGCGCAAAACATCTGCCGCAGGCTCAGTTTTGTCATCATACTCTGTCGCAATCACGATGCCGGCGGCATTCCTTTGTCCACCGAGCAATTTTGATTTCGCTTCCAGCAGCTTTGCGACATAAGAGTTCGAGGTATACGCGCCATCCAGCGAGTACCAGTCCCAGATCAGCAACTTGGTGCCGGGCGAATGCAGCTTTGTCTGGCGTATCTGAACGGTGTGTCCATCGATCGGAATTGTTACCGCTTGTTCCCCGACATTGCTCCATACGGGATGCTTTTGCTCGATCATGACGTTTTGTGAATTGACCAGCTCCGCACCCTGATGTTGATTACGATAATAGGCCAGATAAATGCTGGCGGTCTGCCCATTGCGGGTGTATGTCTGCTGAAGTTGCGCATTCATGCCCGAATAGCGCGGCTGCCAGTCCCACTTTGGTGTTGCGCTGATCTGCCAGGCGTTGGCAGGCACTGGAACTTTGAGTGTAATCTTGGTGGATTCGGCAGTCCCACCCTGATATAAATACGCCATCAATGGGCCGGTGCTTAACAGTGCAAGCACGACAAGGCCCATAACCACGGCTTTTTTCCCGCTGCTCGCGCTGTTGTGATTACTTATGGCACTATTAGCCGCTGGTGTTTCACCCGCCGTTGCCACAGGAGTGGCATTAACATCTTCGCGCCAGAAACTGCCTATCCAGAACAACAACACCATCACCAAACCGAAGAACACCCAGCCATAGATATAATGGTCTATTCCTAATGCCAATTTCATGTCGCTTAAATGGGCGATCATCACGATCATATAGGCGCGCAGCCCGTTAGCCATAACGGGGACAATCAGGGCTAGCGAGATAAATACCAAACGCCGCCACAGTGTTTGATAGGTGAGGTAGGCATAAAGGAAACCCAGTGTCACGGAGGCGATCAAATAACGCAGCCCGCTGCATCCCTCGACAACGGACCAGTGCCCGCTGGGAATCTCAAAGAATGTCCCCTCCCGGTATACCGGTATGCCGGTCAACTGAAGCGCCTTTACCGTGAAATCGGCGGTGAAGTTCATCATGGAGGGGATCAGGCCCTCTCCCACTGGCACGGCCAAGAACAAAAAACCCAGCGGAAAGGCAATCGCCCATGTGGCCTGGCTACCTATCAGGCTCCACACCGTTGCGATCAGCATCCCCACCAGGGCGAACTGCTGTATCACTAGAATGTCGACCGTATGCGCCACCAGCCACAGCAGGCTGAAACCTGCCAGAAACAGCAAGCCCCAATGGTTGGGCACAGGAGTGATTGGTGCGAGCGTATGGCGTTTGTTCCAGATCAGCCAGGCGCTGATGGGTACAATCAGAAAGCCATGCGTAAAGGTTTCGGAGCGCCACCAGATATCCACCATGGACTGCGCCGTCTGCCAGAATAGCCCCATAATGGCCAGCAATACCCCAATAACGAGCGTTGCCGACGTCCGCCACTCCTTTGCGTTTAGCGTTTGTGCCGGTGATGATTTTGGCATCGCTTTTACCACGTCATGCATAGTGCTGAACTCCTGATGCTTTACGTTGGAACGCTTCAAACATAAGAAGCGACCACAAAGCAGCGCTGTGATCTCGCGCACCTGATTGATGCTGGTCGACAAGTTGCCGTAAAAAAACTTGATCGAAAATACCGGTATTCGCCAGCGTGGCACCCAGCAAGGCGCCACGTACCCGCTCGCGCAGCGGCCCGCGAAACCAGCTCGCCAGCGGCACCGCGAAACCCATCTTGGAGCGGTATAAAATATCATCTGAAAGATAAGGTTGCAGCGACTTTTTAAGGATATATTTACCTTCGCGGCCCTTGAGCTTTATGTCCGGGGGAAGGCCGGAGATCCATTCAACCAATTCATGATCCAGTAACGGCACCCGGACTTCCAGCGCGTGGGCCATGCTGGCACGGTCCACCTTGGTGAGGATGTCGCCCACCAGGTAGGTCTTCATATCCAGATACTGCACCTTTGATAGAGGGTGGTCGGGCGCGTTGCGCGCATGATCACGCATCACCTCAATGGCCTGATAGCCTTGCAGTTCCCGGCGGAACGCTGGGCTGAATAGCTGCATTCGCATGCTATCCCCCAGAATCGATACGCCGTGAAAATAACCCTCAACGGAGTCCCGCGCCATTGCTTCGAAAGTGGTTTTGGCACGCAACACCTTGGGTGCCCAATCGGCTTTCGGATACAGTCTTCCCATCATCCCGAATAACGGCCCGCGCACGGCCTGCGGCAATAGCGAGCGCATCCGATCTTCGTAGGTGTGCCAGCGGTAACGCCGGTAACCGGCAAAATTTTCATCACCGCCGTCGCCGGACAGCGCCACCGTAACCCGTTTACGCGCCAGCTCGCATACCCGGTAGGTAGGAATGGCCGAGCTGTCGGCGTAAGGTTCATCATAGAGCGCCGCCAGCCGGTCGATGAGATCATAATCATCGGCATTTACCCGCTCGACATAGTGTTGTGTGTGATAACGCCCGGCGACCTGGGCGGCAAAGCGCGATTCATCGAATGCCGGATCGCCAAAAGAAATTGAGCAGGTATTGACGGGTTCCTTGGATAACCCCGCCATCATCGCCACCACCGCGCTGGAATCCACCCCGCCGGAGAGGAATGCCCCCAGCGGCACTTCGGAAATCATGTGGCTGTTCACGGCTTCGCGCAGGCGGTGAACAAGCTCTTCAGAAGCCTCGCTTTCGCTTGAGTAGCTGACGGGCTTGAAAGGCACATCCCAGTATTGGCGTGGCTGCGGCATGGGCTCGCCGCGGCGCAACGTCAAGGTGTAACCTGGCGGCAGTTTGAACGCGTGCCGCAGGATGGTCTTGGGTTCGGGTATGTAGCCGTAGGCAAAATAATCCTCCACGGCACGCGAATCAATCTCATGTGAAAGGTCAGGATGTGCCTGTAATGCCTTGAGTTCAGATCCAAATATCAGTAAGCCATTGGCGAGAACAGCATAATACAAAGGCTTGATTCCAAGCCGGTCACGCGCCAGGAACAGGGTTTGCCGGTTGCGGTCCCACAGCGCAAAGGCGAACATGCCGCGAAAACGCTGCACGCACGCCTCGCCCCACTGTTCCCAGGCATGGACAATCACCTCGGTGTCGCTATGGGTATGGAAAATATGGCCGAGTTCTGCCAGCTCTTTGGCGAGTCCCTGAAAATTATAGATCTCACCATTGAACACCACCACCACCGAACCGTCCTCATTGAACAACGGCTGGTGGCCGCTGGACAGGTCTATGATTGAAAGGCGTCGGTGCGCCAAGCCGACACCGGGTTCGGTATGCTGGCCACCCTCATCCGGCCCACGGTGAAACTGCACCTGATTCATGCGTGCCAACAGCGCCTCGCTTATTTCACGAGAGCCGCGCGTGTCAAAAATACCTGCGATACCACACATAGTTAAATCACATTTCTCAGGTTATTTATACTATTTATTGTCCACGAAAAGCACGAAAGACACGAAAAACCCTGTTGCTTTCAGGTGGTGCCCATTTTCCGGTGTGTGTCACTTTAATGCTTTTCGTGGATTACGTCTTCTCACTTCGTCTTCTCCAACAGCAGCGCATCATAAACCGCCATATAGCGTTCCACCATGTGCGCCAGGCTGAACTCTTGTTCCACGCGCCGGCGCCCTGCCTCACCATGATGGCGCATCATCTGCGGGTCCTCAATATAGGATTGCAGTGCGCTGGCCATTGCTTGCGCATCGTTTGGGGGCACCAGCGTGCCGGTTTGCTTTTCCTTCACCAGTTCCGGGTTGCCACCCACGCGGGTCGCCAGTACCGGCAGACCACTTGCCATGGATTCAAGGATGGTGTTGGAGATGCCTTCGGCAAGCGAGGGCAGCACAAAGATGTCCAGGCAACGCAACAGGTGCGATGTATCATCGCGGGAGCCGGGCAGCCAGCACAGATCGAGGGCGTTCGCCTGGCGCAGCAGTTCTTGTGCCTCGACCCGCAGCGGGCCATCGCCGATCAACACCAGACGCAGCCGGTCCCGGGTGCTGGGCAGGCGCTCCAGCAACAGCAGGAATGCCCGCACCAGGGTCAATTGATCCTTGACCGTTTGCATGCGCCCGAGGGTGCCGATGATTATGCTATCCTTATCGGCAAATCCCTCTACCGGTAAAGACTCACGTCCCCGCTGCGCTGGATGAAACAGCGTGCTGTCCACGCCGTTGCAGATGTGGACGATCTTTTTGCCCGGCACTTCGACCTGATTGCGCAACCATTGCTCCAGATCACGCGATAGAGGAATGTATCTGTCCACCAAGGGACGGAAGACGCGGCGCAGCAGGTTGTATTTACGGTTGGTGCCGTCAATGTCATGCACATCCCTGCCGTGCTCACCATGCACCCGGCCAGGCACACCGGCCAGTGCGGCGGGAAGCTGCGCCTCCAGTGCCGAAAGATTGCGGGTATGAACGATGTCTGGGCGAAGTTGACGCAACAAGCGCCACAAGCGCAGATAGGCGCCAAAATCCTTACCCTCGCGTTTATGCAGGGCATAACATTCCACACCTGCGCGGCGAATGCGCGCACGGAAATCAGGATTATAATCCGTCATGCAGATGATCGCATGGCGGTAGCGATTTTCCGGCATATGGTTGATGATGTTGATCAAACCATTTTCCAGCCCGCCCACATCCAGGCGATGGATGACGTGCGCCACCAGCGGCGGTTGTGTATGAGGCTTGTTCATGCCGCCACTACGCTGGGTAGCGCATGCGGCGCATCATGTGCGCCACCCCCTTCCAGCAAATAGTCCAGACGCGCAAGATTTGATGACCAGTTGTAGCGTTGCAGCACGCATGTGCGCCCTGCCTTGCCCGTCTCCGCATTTATGTCACCACGCAATACTCGTGTGGCCAGTGTGGCTAAATCCGCAGGGTCATCAGCCACCAGCACACCGGCGGCGTCCTCGATACCCTCTGCTGCGGCCTTCGTCGCCAACACGGGTTTGGCCATGGCCATGGCCTCAAGCACCTTGTTTTGCACGCCACGCGCAATACGCAACGGTGCAACCGCCGCTGCCGCATGCGCAAGATAAGGGCGCACATCCGGCACCGCGCCAGTGACATGCACGCCAGGCAAGCTTGCCAATTGCCGCACCTCATCTGACGGGCGTCCGCCAACGATGTAAAAAAGCGCCTCCGGTATCTGCTCACGCACGAGGGGGAATACTTCGCGGGCAAACCAGCGCACCGCATCGGCATTCGCCCAGTAGTCCATCGCGCCAGTGAACACCAGCACCTTTTCGCCTGCCGCATAAGGATAGTCATAATCCCGCTCCGGCGAGAAATAGTCGCTGTCCACGCCATTATTGATATGGCTGACGCGCGCCGCAGCATCAGGCGCGAGTTTTTTGAACAGCTCAGCCTCCTCAAAGGACACAAATACACTGGCGTCAAAGTCGCTCGCTACCCGCCGGTCGTAATCCAGCAATCGCGTGGCTTCACGCCGGTAAACCGTGCTCATCGGCCAGGATTTGCTTTGTGCATATTGCCGCCATTTATCGGAGTCGACATCGACAAAATCAATCACACGGCGTGCGCCAGGCAAGGTGCGCCCCATCATGTACTGCGCCATTGCCGAGGAAAACACCAATACTCGCCGCACTGGACGGGCCGTCAAGAGTTGATCCACCCAGGCCTGCATGCCCGCATTACGGTAATACGGTACCGTCAAAGGCTCGCCGCTAAAAAACCCGCCAACACTGCGCAGGCGCGCGAAACCGGGGTGCAGCGCCACAAAGTGCGTCTCGCCACACACTTCACGCAGCTGTGACACATAGCGCCAATCAGCTTTGTCATCCACAAAAGCAGCCAGATGAACGCGATACTTGCCGGCCAAGTGTTTGAGCAAATGAAACGAGCGGATCTTGTCGCCCTTATTGGGGGGGTATGGGATACGGTGCGCCAGAAACAGCAATTCCTGCATGGCGCTATCCCAAATCTTTCGCGAGCTGCGGACCAATGATCTTGGTCAATGCAAAAGGCATGGCCTTCCATAGCCGGATAAATAACTGATATTTGGGGTTGAGCGGGTTGATATCGGGCATTTCCTTAATGCCCATCAAGCAGTGTTCGTAATAAAGCGGTTGTGGCTCAAAGCCCCAATGCTCCTTAAAGCTGTACGAACCCGTGCCCTTCTTGCTGCGCCCAAAATCAAACACCTTGACGCCCCGCTCACCGGCGCGGCGCATCAGCTCCCAATACATGAAATCATTCGCAGCCAATCCACGCGCTTCGCTTGTGCCACCACCGTAATAGGGCAACACTTCATCGCGAAAATAAAAACTCATTACACTGCTCACCGTGCGCCCATCTTTGGTGATTGTAAGTACTTCACAATCCCTATCAAATACTTGTTTGAGCATTTTATAGTATTTTCTACTGTTTACCGGTGTGCCAAGATAATGCACGCTACGCGCATAGGCATCATAGAAACGATCGATCCCCTCATCAATTTCACCGCATAAATCATTCTTGATGCCCTTGCGCACCATGGCGCGCTGCTTGCGCGGAATCGCCAGCATGGTTTGTTCGGGGTCGGCATCGATCTCTTTGCGAAACGTGACGTACAGATCCTTGGCGGGCCAATCACTGTGTTGCGGTTGGAGATTGCGCAACTCCAGGTAATCCACTTTCAATTCCGCCGCTAGGCGTTGCGCCTCTTTATCCAGAGCACTACGCGCCGTTTCATTGGTGGCGGCAATGCCACCGTAAACGCAAAATGGAAGGGAAGTCAGCGCATTTCCAAACAAACGGCTATTGACATGGCCTAACGGCAATACGCCCTGTATCTCACCATTATGCTCCGCATACAGGAAATAACCGCGATGCCCCAAGGCCCGTTCAATGATCTCTTTCCAGCCGGCACGATGAAAAAAAGTGGCCTCCGGGCAGCCGGTAACAAAGTCATCCCAACGTACCCTGTCATTTGTATTGAGCTGTCTAACCTGCATGCGATACAGCCAGTTTTTTTTCTACCGCCCAAACACTGGCCGCCCTGCTTCCATCCAAAAAGATGCGATCCATGCGATCCCAGTGAAAATCTTTCAGCAGGGCCGCCAGGCGTCCTTCCATGCGTTCCAGATTAACGTAATGGCGAAAACGGGTCTTGAGGCTGATGCCGTGCTGGCGCGGCTGGCCGGGGTCGATTTCCCATGGGTGGAAATAAAATACGCAGGACTCCCCGTCGACATTGTTGACACGGCGCATCGCCCAGCGTGACAACCCATAGGGCAGGAAGCGAAAATATCCGCCGCCGCCGCATGGCAGTTTGCGGTCAAACAGACTCACCGTGGTCACGGGTATCTCCAGTAGCCTTTGTTCGTCATGAGGATAAAAGGCAAAGCGCGGCGCTTCCGGCATGCCGTATAGATCATGGTAGATTGGATAGATGCTGGAGCTATACGCATGGCCAGTCTCGGCGAGTACGTCCAGAGCCCACAGATTGCGCGCGCCGATGGAATAACTCGCTGCACGATAACCGCGTATCTCAGCGCCGCCGATATCCTCCAGCAATTTTTTGGTGCGAGATACGTCCGCGCAAAATTCATCGGGTTTCTGTTGCGTTACCCGCACATGCGAATAGCCATGGCTGGCCAGTTCATGGCCGCTATCCACAATACGCCGCACCAGTTGCGGATAGCGTTCCGCCAGCCAGCCCAGCATGAAAAAGGTTGCTTTTATGCCGTGTTGGTCAAACAAATCCATCACGCGATGGGTGTTCGCCTCAACACGGCACGGTAAAACATCCCATTGATCCCGGCGAATGTGTTTTTCAAACGCGGAGACCTGGAAATAATCCTCCACGTCCACGCTCATGGCGTTGCGCAAGGGAACCGGACTCATGCCAGCCGTTCGCACAAAACACTTACGATACGTTGAGCGGCGCGCCCGTCCCACAACTCGGGCACCCTGCCCGCTTTGCCGCCATGGGTGACGATATCGTTGAAAGCGGCCAGGATCTTGGCGGGATCCGTGCCCACCACGGTATTCGTACCTTCCTCCGCGGTGATGGGCCGCTCGGTATTCTCGCGCAAGGTTATGCAAGGTACGCCCAGCGCTGTGGTTTCCTCCTGGATGCCGCCAGAATCGGTCAGCACCAGGCGGGCCTGGGACATCAGCCCCAGCATCGCCAGGTAACCCTGCGGCGGCAGGCGCTGAATGCGCGGTGTATCAAGCAGTTTACTCAACCCCATCTCCGCAATGCGCGCCTCGGTGCGCGGATGTATCGGAAACACTAGCGGCAGGCGCTCACTGATGCCGCGCAAGGTTGTTAGTAATCGCGCAAGCACGACTGGATTATCCACATTGGAGGGGCGGTGCAAGGTAAGCACAGCGTAGCCATCCGGATTACCGAGGAATAGTGCTGGATCGGTCACTGGCGCCAGCGTTTGCGACGCGGGCGTCGCCTGCCGCACATGGCGCAGCAAAGTATCTATCATCACATTGCCCACGAAATGGATGCGGCCGCCGTCGATGCCTTCACGCAACAAATTTTCGTGCGCGCTACGTTCCGTGGTGAACAGCAGATCGGAAATCTGGTCGGTAAGCACGCGGTTGATTTCTTCCGGCATGGCGCGGTCGTAACTGCGCAAACCCGCCTCGACATGAATCACCGGCACACCCTTTTTTGCGGCCACCAGTGCGCAGGCGATAGTGGAATTGACATCACCCACCACCAGCACCGCTTGCGGCTGTTCAGCGTCCAGCACGGGTTCAAAGCGGCGCATCACCTCCGCTGTTTGCACTGCGTGGCTGCCGGAGCCTACCCCCAGATCCATGTCGGGATGAGGGATGCCCAATTGATTGAAAAACTGGTGTTTCATGGCCTCATCATAATGCTGACCCGTATGCACCAGCCGCGCCTGTAGCGGCTTGGGTGCTGAAGCCAAGGCATCCATGATTGGGGCAATTTTCATGAAATTGGGGCGGGCGCCCACCACACAGATAATTTTCGGGACGGTCTGGTTTGCCAAATTTACCCCTGACTAAATAGTCTGATTTTTTTACAAAACGCAAAAGTACGCAGAAAGTGATTCAAGCTAAAAACAGCAGCGGACTTCACCAGCCATTTTCAGGTTACGTAACCTCAATTTAATACGTTTTCATAGCGGGCAAATGAATTGCCGGCATCAAGGGTTTGCTACAGAATCGCTGTCTTGCGTGACGGCCCGGCGTATCAATCCCAGCTCGCGATGGATGGATTCCTGCAATGTCCGCATCGACAGCTCCAGTGCCGCAAGGCGTTGCTCAACCGCCGCGCCTGCAGGGGGTCCACCTGGAGCCTCCACGGCCTTGTTTGAACGGGGTGTTTCCTGGCGTAATTCCTCGTCAACCGCCGCAACGGTTTCCCCGTCAATCTCGTGGATTTCTTCCAGAAAACCATACAGCAGCAGGCGGTCGCAGAAGGTATTGATGCGGCGTGGTATGCCGCCAGTAGCCTGGTGGATGGCGGCATAAGCAGCGTCGGTGAATGCGGGATCCCCCGCCCACCCTGCCCTACGCAGACGATGCTCAATATAGGACTTGGTCTCATCCGCATCGAGCGGGTCCAAGTGATAGGCGGCAATCACACGCTGGCGCAACTGCTCCATGCCGTCCGACTGCAGGGTGTGGCGGAACTCCGCCTGGCCCAGCAAAAAACTTTGCAGCAGGGCCTTGTCACCTGTCTGAAAGTTAGACAACATGCGCAACTCCTCAAGGGACCGCACCGGGATATTTTGCGCCTCGTCAACCACCAGCAACACACGTTTACCCTCCCGGGCGCGCGCGGCCAGAAAAGTTTCCAGATTCTTGAGCAGCGCTGCCTTGCTGATTCCTTCGTGAGCCAAGCCAAATGAGGCCGACACCATGCGCAGCATGTCATCCGCTTCGAGTTGCGTGGTCACCAATTGCGCAGCCACCACATTTTCTCTCACCAAATCGGTAAATAGGGTACGCATCAGGGTGGTTTTTCCGGTGCCAATGTCGCCCGTGATAACGATAAAACCTTCGCCCTGATTCAGGCCGTAGCGAAGATAAGCCATGGCGCGCTTATGGCTGCGGCTGCCAAAAAAGAAGCGCGGGTCCGGGCCAAGCTGAAACGGCTTGTCACGCAATTTATAGAAAGACTCATACATTGATTAAACCCTTAGAAAGTCATGTTCAAACTGGCGATAATCCTGTTCTCATCAAAACCGGCACCAGCAACACTGGAGGCACTCGTGAAATAACGATAATCAACTCTGCCTGTCAAATGGGGATTAATGTTGCGGCTTAGGCCAACACCCATATTCCAAAAAGTGTTCTGCCGGTTCAGCGGGGCGCCAAAATCCGTACGTTGCCAGCCGGCAGTGGTTATGGCCTGCGTGTTTGGCGCAAGGCGTAAACTCCATGAACCCTGCCCCCCATAGGATTCATCGATTCTCGGGTTGTTTTGAAATTCTAATCGTTGATCAAAAAAAGTCAGCGTAAAACTGTTTCTGCCAGGGTTGTATCCAACGGCAGCCTGCAGGCGCTTGATAATAAATACGTCGTTGGTGAGCGTAGGGGTATTCAGCGCCAGCAACACAGGAAACCCAGTGACAGGGTCGACAAAAGGATTACCCGTGGCAGGATTGACAATCACAAAAAGCTGTCTTTCAAACTCCAACTGGCGCACAGTCATTACATTTTGCGTATAACTGGCTTGCCAGTTAGTGCGACGCGTAGAGTGATTCAAGTTAAAGGAATAGGTCGTTCCAAAAAACCGTTTTCCGTAGGTGGCTTGCAGCGATGTACGAGAAGTTGGCGCCCAGTTCGCGCCAGCGCTCCAGAAACTACCACTAGGCCGTTGTCCTGAAGCAGCAAAGGCATAACTATTCTGCTCATAGCCGCCCTGCGCAATCAGGCTGAATTTACGGCTCAGAATATAGCTCACATTGCCGGTGAGCATTTCGAACTTCACATCAGGACGCCCCGCCCCCTCAGAGCCGATTTTTTGCTGGCGATAATTCAATCCCCAGGGTATTTGATCAAAGCTCGGCCCGCTTTTTAAGCTTGCGGAAATCGTATTGGAAGTGCTATTAAATCCTCCGATCTGATAATTGACAGCGTCGTAGCTATAGCGCACCTCTGTAGATGCAGCCGAACCAAAATTGTGGCGCAGATAAGGACTCACCCGATATGTAATGACATCGGTGGTGTTGCCGGTAACCGAAACATTGTCCAACGGCACAGGGCCAGTGCCTGAGATAAGCCGCTGGCCGATGGAACTGCTTGCGTCAACGAAAAAGGTGTCTTCTATGAGCGTGGCTGTCCCGTTTGCAGACAATTGATGGCGAATATTATTACGTGAACTGTCCTTTGCATAAAACAGATTTTGCATGCGGTAGTTCAAATTGAGTTTCAGCCTGGGCGCGTCGCCGGTTAATGAGACGCCCGGGTTGATCTGGGTAACGAACTCGCTCTGTTCTTTGCCGCGCGGGGCAAGTGTAATATTGTCGGAGTACGTTTCAGACAGATTCAAGGACGGTTTGACATTCCAATCCATCGCATGCGCCGCCGGGGTAGCCAGCATCGCCATGCAAAATAGCGATAACCTGCGCTGCATTAGTGAATCCACGCTCCACACTGTCAGGACAAGCATGTGTTGGATGGCTTACTGGCCGTAGGTGCCATAATAAGCCCCATAGTAGTCGGCACCGAAAGGCTGGCGGCTCTTATTCAAAACCAGATTGATGCTCTTGTTGGCATCGAGCAGCAATAATGCCTCTTTGAGCGCATCCTGTGTGGTCTTTTCCGATTCCACAACCACCACAATCTGTCCCATCAGGCTGGCAAGAACGCTTGCTTCCGTCGTGGCAAGCAATGGCGGGGAATCAAAAATCACAATCCGGTCAGGATAACGCTGCGACAGTTCCCGCACTAGATTACGCATATTCTCGCTGGCCAGCAGTTCCGTGGAATGATGATGCCGCCGCCCTGCCGGCAGCAGTGTCAGCTTTGGGATATCGGTTCTGATTAATAGTTGTGACAAGTCGGGATGGTCGCCCGTCAGATAATCCACCAGTCCGGGGCCAGTTTCGATACCGAAATAGGCGGTAACGGCAGGCCGCGCCACATCGGCGTCTATTAGCAATACTGTGTTATCAAACTCCGTGGCAATGCTCATCGCCAGATTGATGGAGTTGAAGGTTTTGCCTTCGCCCGGAAAGGCGCTGGTAACCATGATCAGGTTGCCGTTTTCAACCAGAGCCGCCCCTTGCCCAAAAGCGTTTTTCAGTAAAGGACGCTTGATCATCCGGAACTCCTCGGCGATCTGGCTGCGTGCGGCATCGGGCGTTACCATGCCAGCCGCTCTGAGGCGTAGCATGTCGAGCTTGATCTCGCGCCCTGAAACCGCCAATGCCGTCTCTTGCCTGGCGGCAATGTGGGGCTGCTCTACGTTTGGCGATGAAGATAGGGTGGAGTGCTTGTCTTGCAGAGGCACTGACTCAACATTGCTTGAGGCATTTATCGGCGGCGGAGAAAACCGCTCTTCAAATCTTTCGATAGCCTGCTGAATGGTGCTATGCAGTTGCGCCCTGTTTTCTGTGGGTGTTTCGGCCTTGCCTGCGGCAGAACCCCCTTCTGGAGTCGCGCTGCCTGGCCGTTCCATTTTTTCGATAGCTTTCTCGATTGTGCTCATGTTCAGCTTCCCACCAGACCTTTAACGCGCCCCACGACATCGACATCAAGCAGCAACAATGTCTCAATGCCGCCGAAAATTACTAAAAGGCCAAGACCCGTCAATGCAAACGCCCCCATTTCTATACGCCGTTTGCGTGTTTGCGCAGGAGTCCACACCATTGACACACTGCCCAATACTGGAATTCCCGTGATTTCCATCAGACTGCGCCGATTGTCAAATACCGGTTTAAGTTGAGAGAACAGCAGCGCGAACACCAGCCCCCCGACTAAGCCGCCGAGCAACACCAAGCTCATCAACAAGGGGCGATTTGGGGCCGAGGGAGTCGATGGGACATAGGGTGGATCGATAACCCTGAACTTAACGTCATCGGCATTTTGCCCAACTTCCTGGGACATTTTGGCGGATTCGCGCCGCGCCAGCAGCGTGTCGTAGTTCTGCTTATTCACTTCATAATCGCGGTTTAGCTGTGCCAGCTCGGTTTCAACCTGGGGAATGACATTCACCATCCCCTTTAACTGATTGACCCGTCTGGAGTATTCCCCCACACGTACCCGCAACGAGGCCACGTTGGCATCCGCCTCGTTCAAGGCGATTTTCATTTGGGCATACACTGGATTTGCTGCGGCCGCGCTACTGCCCTTTTTGCCCTTCGAGGCCGCTGCTTTCAACTCATCCTGCTTTTTCTTCTGCAGCTCCGCAATGAGGCGCTTGATCTCGACGACATCAGGGTGGCGTTCCGTGTATTGCAACAACAAACTATCCATTTTGGTTTGCAAATCCGTGATTCGGGCATCAATAGCGGATGTTGATGCGGTCGGAGGCGGGGCGATGGTAGCGTCGGAAGGATCCTCATCTTCAATCTGGCGTTTGAGCTCATTCCGGCGGTTTTCGGCTTCGCGCAACTCCAGTTGCGCCTGGTTGAGAAGTCCCATTTCCGTCTGCATGCTGTCGTAATACCCTTCACCACGCGCGGGCATCATGCCTACATTTTTGCGTTTGAATTCCTTGACTTTTTCTTCGGCCTCGACGAGGCGCCGCTCGTAGTCAGCAATCTGTTTGTCGATGAAGTGCTGGGCGCTGTCCGAGTCCCGCCGGCTTTCGCCCAGGCTGCTTTCCACAAAAATAGTGAGCAATGACTGCACAACCTTCTTTGCCAATTGCGGATTGCTATTTACATAGGAAATTGTGTACAAGTTCTCCCGGCCTGTGCCTTCCATGGTGATCTCTTTACCCAGGGCAGCCAGCAACCCCTCCATCTGCTCCGGCTCTTTTCCTTGCAGGTCGAGATCGGTCATGCGCGCCACCTTCTCAAGATTCGGGCGGCTAAGCAGCGTGCGCGTCATAAGGGCTATCTGTTGATCAATGTCGGTCTGGACGGTCAAGCCGCTCAACAAAGGCTTGAGGATGGACTGGGTATCCACATACACACGCGCCGAGGCCTTGTACTGGTCGGGCATTTTATAAACTACGATCCAGCCTATAAAACATACCAGCCATGCAACCAGCAGCACAAGCCAGCGGTGACGCAATACACCGCGCGCATAGACAAGCACCTGGGCAATAACGTCTTGCATCTGTTACCTCAAATATAGACAAACTGCGCAATCACCTGCCAAGGCATACGCCTGTAGTGTCGCACGCGATAGCGGCTTCAACTGCTTTTTTCAGGCCACTCCGACGAAAGTGCATGTGACTTTACTCGCATGCTCGGGGCTGCCCGCATAAGAAAAGCAATAACGCCAGCCCCCTTAACAAGGGCTGTGAAACATCATTGCTGCTGCCTGTACCTGAACGAAAAGGTTAGGGCAAATAACTCTCAACATCCCGTTAGAACCAGGATTCAGGAATGATAAGGATGTCCCCTGGCAATATATCGACATTCGCGCTGATATCTCCATCCTTTATCAAATCCTCCAGGCGCACCTGAAACTGCTTCTGTTTGCCACCCACAAAGCGCACGATACTGGCCTTGTTTCCATCGGCGGCATTGGTGATTCCACCCACGGCAATCATCAGGTCCAGCATGGTCATCTTTTGGCGATAAGGAAGCGCCTGAGGCTTGGCGGCCTCGCCCACGACACGAACCTGTTCGCTGTAGGGCCCGACAAATCCGCCCACAATAACGGTAACGATGGGTTCTTTAATATATGTCGCAAGGGACTTTTCAATGTCGCGCGCCAATTGAGTCGGGGTCTTGCCGCTGGCGGGGAGGTCTTCTACAAGGGGGGTGGTAATCTTGCCGTCGGGACGTACCGTCACCGTGGTGGAAACTTCCGAATTGCGCCACACAAAAATGTTGACGCTGTCACCTGGGCCAATGAGATAGTTATAGGTGTCGGGGTCGGATGTCGAGGGCAAAGAGCCCTTGGCTATGGGCAGCGGAGGGTACTTGTTGGCCGTGCAGCCCGCCATTGCCAGGGACAGCACAAGGATTGCCAGCGCACAGATTTGATAACAGGATTGGTGCCGGGAAATATTCATTTTTTATTCATCCGCTTAAACAGGATTCCAAACAGAGGCATATCGTTGATTGTTATCATACGCCCGAGTGAAGCACAAATTAGTTACAGCTTTGCATTGTATCAAACAAAGTATGGTTTTGACGCACCCTCTTTGTAGGATTTCACCCCATCGCCGTGTCATACGCTCACTCCGGCAATAGGATATTATACACATATGAACAACAAGTTACTTGCCCAGCGTGATTTGGCGGTGCTCTGGCATCCTTGCACCCAGATGAAGGATCACGAACAACTGCCTGTTATCCCGATCCGGCGTGGCACAGGGGTGTGGCTGGAGGATTTCGACGGCAACCGCTATATCGACGCCATCAGCTCGTGGTGGGTCAATCTTTTCGGTCATGCCAACCCGCGTATCAATGCCGCCCTGCACGAGCAGCTCGACACCCTGGAGCATGTCTTATTGGCCGGTTTTTCCCACGAGACGGTGATCTGCTTATCGGAACGGTTGGTTGCGCTTACGCCGCTGGGCCTTAGCCGCTGCTTTTACGCCGACAATGGATCATCCGCCGTTGAAGTGTCCCTGAAGATGAGCTACCACTACTGGCGCAACCTGGGGCACGCACACAAGACCAAGTTCATTACACTGACCAACAGTTATCATGGCGAGACGCTGGGCGCCCTCGCCATGGGCAACGTCCCCCTCTATAAAGAAACCTATGCGCCGCTGCTGATGGAGACGATCAGCGTGCCCTCTCCCGATTGCTATTATCGTGAATCCGGCGAGTCCTGCGCTGATTACTCGCGGCGTATGTTTAGCCACATGGAGCAGGCGCTGGAGCAACACGCTGGCCAAGCATGCGCGGTGATCGTGGAACCACTGGTACAATGCGCCGGCTCGATGCGCATGTATGATCCGGTTTATCTTACCCTGCTGCGCGCTGCCTGCGACAAACACAACGTCCATCTTATCGCCGATGAGATCGCGGTGGGTTTTGGGCGTACCGGTACAATGTTCGCCTGTGAACAGGCGGGCATTACACCGGATTTCATGTGCCTGTCCAAGGGACTCACCGGGGGCTATTTACCGCTGTCCGTGGTGTTGACCACGGAAGTGGTCTATCAGGCATTCTATGATGATTATCAGAACCTGACGGCCTTTCTGCACTCCCACAGTTATACCGGCAATCCCCTCGCTTGCCGGGCAGCGCTGGCGACGCTTGACATCTTCGAGCAAAACAACGTGCTGGAAAGGAACCAAGCGCTTGCCGAAGCCATGCGTGCTACGACAGCCCATTTCGCGGATCACCCGCACGTCGCCGAGGTGCGTCAGCGCGGCATGATCCTCGCCATTGAAATGGTCAAAGACAAACGCACGCGAGAGCCGTATCCCTGGCAGGAACGCCGCGGTCTGCGTGTCTACCGTCATGCCTTGGAAAAAGGCGTGCTGCTCAGGCCGCTAGGCAACGTCGTCTACCTCATGCCACCTTATGTCATCACGGAAGAGCAAATCGCTTATATTGCCGAGGTGGCTTGGGAAGGGATAACTCTTGCAACCCGTGATGCCTGATCTGAGGCTCGCGAAGAGCCTGTCTGTGAATAAATCATCCCGGCGTTGCTGCCCCAAAACACGCCAGGCAAGGCGCGAGGAGAGAAGTTTGGTGATTCCAAATGAAC
>LNFM01000990.1_pt1 | contig 41366 bp, 37 predicted proteins | sample 596031 | NCBI WGS metagenome assembly LNFM01 (sample SAMN04254537, study PRJNA301005) | activated carbon metagenome | isolation source: dual media filters at the Ann Arbor, Michigan drinking water treatment plant | place: USA: Ann Arbor
GGGGGCTGCTCCTTGATTCCCGCCACCCCAGACACCATTCTTGCAAGCATCCCCGTTGCTCCGGAGTCGCCCATGTCCGTCCACACCCCCGCAGTGGACCAATCCACCTTCGATCACGAAGTCATCCAGGCCTCGGACACCGTCCCCGTCCTCGTGGACTTCTGGGCTCCCTGGTGCGGTCCCTGCCGCGCGCTCGGCCCCATCCTCGAGAAACTCGCTGCCGAGTACGAGGGGCGCATCCGGGTGGTCAAGGTCAACTCCGACGAGAACCAGCAGTTATCCATGGACTACGGCATCCGCAGCATTCCCGCGGTCAAGGCCTTCGTCGGAGGCGAACTCGTGGACGAGTTTCTCGGTGCCCTGCCCGAGTCCACCATCCGGACCTTCATCGACCGGCTGCTGCCCACGCCGGCCGAATCGCTACGCCGCGATGCGCGCGCCCGCCTCGACGCAGGCGACGCTGCGGCGGCGCTGCCGCTCCTGGATGAGGCCATCGCGCTCGAACCGCGCAACGACCGCGCGCGAGTCGACCGCGCCGAAACCCATCTGGTACTCGGACAGCGCGATGCAGCCCAAGCGGATCTGGCGGCGCTGGGCCCCCTGACAGGTCAGGACCCGAAGCTGGCACCCGTCATCGCCCGCATTCGCTTGAACCTCGCCGCGCCTTCCGGTGAAGATGCGGGCGCCCTCGCGCAACGCGTCGCTGCCAACGCGGACGACCTCGACGCCCGCCTCAAGCTCGCCAACCTTCACATCGCCCAGGGCCGTCACGAAGCCGCCTTCGAGCAGCTCCTCGAGATCATCCGGCGCGATCGCAAGTTCGGCGACGATGCCGGCCGCCGAACCATGTTGAACCTCTTCGACGTCCTGGGCGGCGGCAACGCGCTGGTATCGAAGTACCGCCGTCAGCTCGCCTCGGCGCTCAACTGACGCTGCGGCGGCTGCGCAGGTACTCGATGACGCCCGGCAGCATCGAGATCACGATGATGCCGATGATGACCTTCGACAGGTGCACCTTCACCCAGGGCAGATTGCCGAAGAAATAGCCGCCGTACACCAGCAGCAGTACCCACAGCAGGGCCCCGCCGACGTTGAAGGCGATGAATCGACGGTAGTCCATGGCGCCCACGCCGGCCACGAACGGGGCATAGGTGCGGATGATCGGGACGAAGCGCGCGATCACGATGGTCTTGCCGCCGTGCTTGCGATAGAAGGCCTGCGCGGCTTCCAGGTACTTGCGATTGAAGAACCAGGAGTCCTGCATCTTGAACACACGTGGCCCGAGCCACTTGCCGATGCCGTAGTTGACCGAATCGCCCAGGATCGCCGCGACCGTCATCGTCACCGCGAGGAGGTGCGGGTCGAGCGCTCCCGTGCCCGCCAGCGTGCCCGCCACGAACAGCAACGAGTCGCCCGGCAAGATCGGTGTCACCACGAGACCGGTCTCGCAGAACACGATCAGGAACAGGAGCCCGTAGATCCAGGCGCCGTAGTTCTGCGTGAATTCGAGCAGGTGCTGATCGAGGTGCAGGATCAGCCCGAAGACCTGCGTGATCCACTCCACGGCGCGGCTCGTCTCAGGCGGTCAGACGACCGCCTCTTCGCGCTTCTTCTCGGGCTTGACCAGGTCCTCGCGCGTGACACCGAACCACATGACGAGCGGGCTCGCGACCAGCACGGAGGAATAGATGCCGAACAGGATGCCGATGGTGAGCGCCAGGGCGAAGTAGTGCAGCGTCTCACCGCCGAAGATCAGAATCGAAGTCACCATCAGCTGGGTGCAGAAGTGCGTGATGATGGTGCGCGACATGGTGCTGGTGATGGCGTTGTTGATGACCTCCGGCACGGAGGCCTTGCGCATCTTGCGGAAATTCTCGCGGATCCGGTCGAACACGACCACCGACTCGTTCACCGAGTAGCCCAGCACTGCCAGCACCGCGGCGAGCACAGGCAGCGAGAACTCCCACTGGAAGAACGCGAAGAAGCCCAGGATGATCACCACGTCGTGCAGGTTCGCGATGACGGCAGCGAGACCGAACTTCCACTCGAAGCGCAGCCACAGGTACAGCACGATACCCACCGCCACCAGCAGCAGCGCGATGGCGCCGTTCTCCACGAGTTCCTTGCCTACCTGCGAGCCCACGAAGTCGACCCGGCGCAGTTCCGCGCTGGCGTCCTGGGCCTTCAGCAGTTCGAGGACGTGCTCGGAGAGTTTGGCCCCGGTGACGTCCTGCTTGGCCGGCAGGCGAATGAGCGCGGTCTCCGAGCTGCCGAAGTTCTGCACCGTCGCGTCCGATAGCTTGTTGGCCTCCAGCACCGAGCGCACCTTGTCGAGATCGGCCGGGTGGCTGTAGGAGACCTCCATCACCGTCCCGCCGGTGAACTCGACGCCGAAATGCAATCCCCTGGTGGCAAGGAAGAACACGGCCAGGAGGAAGGTGATCAACGAAATCACGTTGAACACCAGCGCATGGCGCATGAACGGGATGTCTTTGCGGATGCGGAAGAATTCCATCGTTAACGCTCCGTCTCGCGGTCATCAGACCGCGAGTCGCACGACGCTCCCCTCTCCCCCCGGGAGAGGGGCGGGGGGGTGAGGGACAGCGGCACACCATGGTTCATCACACCGTGCTCTCTCACGCCGGCACCGCCTTCTTGTGCCAGTCGGTATTGCCGATGGGCAGCTTGTCGAGCTTGCGGCGGCTACCGTAGAGCAGGTTGACCAGGCCGCGGGAAACCACGACCGCGCTGAACATCGAGGTGAGGATCCCGAGGCAATGCACCACCGCGAATCCGCGCACCGGTCCGCTGCCGAACATGAACAGGGCCACACCTGCGATCAGCGTCGTGATGTTGGAATCGAGGATCGTGCCCCAGGCGCGCTTGTAGCCCTCGAAGATCGAGTTCTGCGGCGTATTGCCGTTGCGCAGCTCTTCACGGATGCGCTCGTTGATGAGCACGTTGGCGTCGATCGCCATGCCGAGAGTCAACGCGACCGCCGCAATACCGGGCAGGGTCAGCGTCGCCTGCAGCATGGAGAGCAGCGCCACCAGCAGAATCAGGTTGGTGGCGAGCGCCAGCACCGAGATCAGCCCGAACAGAGCGTAGTACACGATCATGAAGAACGAGATCGCACCGAAGCCGATCAGGGTCGATTTCCATCCCTTCTCGATGTTCTCCGCGCCGAGGCTCGGGCCGACGGTGCGTTCCTCGACGATCTCCATCGGGGCGGCCAGTGCACCGGCGCGCAGCAACAGGGCGACATCCTTCGCCTCCTGGGTGGTCATGCGCCCGCTGATCTGCACGCGGCCGCCGCCGATCTCGCCGCGGATGACCGGCGCGGTGATGACTTCGCCCTTGCCTTTCTCGATGAGCACCATGGCCATGCGCTTGCCGACATTCTCGCGCGTGACCTGCTGGAAGATGCGTGCGCCCTTGCCGTCGAGATTGATGTGGACGGCCGGCTCGCCGGTGGTGCCGTCGAAGCCAGGTTGGGCGTCGGAGATGCTGTCTCCGGTCAACACGACCTGCTTCTTGAGCAGCAGCGGGACGCCGCTGCGTTCGTACATGAGGTCATCGCCGAAGGGCACCTGGCCACCCACGGCCGCCTGGATCGACGCCATGTCGGAATGCTCTTCGTCCAGCATGCGGACTTCCAGCGTCGCGGTGCGGCCGAGGATGTCCTTGGCCTTGGCCGTGTCCTGCACGCCGGGCAGTTGCACCACCACGCGATCAGCCCCGGACTGCTGCACGATCGGCTCGGCCACACCGAGCTCGTTCACGCGGTTGCGCAAGGTGGTGATGTTCTGCTGCAGCGCGAATTCCTGGATGCGCTTCTGCGCCTCGGGCTTCAACGTCGCCACGAGCAGCAGTTCGCCACCGGCGCCCTGCTGCTTCAGGATGAGGTCGGGAGAACTGCGCTCGATCACCGCCTGGGCCTTGTCGCGGGTCGCCTCGTCGCGGAACCGGACCTGCACGCTCTGGCCGTCGCGATTGATCCCGCCGTAGCGGACATCTTTCTCCCGCAGTTCCTGGCGGATGTCGGAGGCGTATCGATCCGCGGCCTTGGTGAGCGCCCCATCCATGTCGACCTGCAGCAGGAAATGCACGCCACCGCGCAGGTCGAGGCCCAGATACATCGGCAGCGCGTTGATCGCGATCATCCAGCGAGGTGCGTTGGGCAGCAGGTTGAGCGCCACCACGTAGTCTTCGCCGAGCGCCTTCTGGATCGCGTCCTTCGCCTTGATCTGCGTGTCCGGGTCGGCGAAGCGCACCTTGATGCCGGTCGGGTCGAGCAAGGCCCCCTTCGCTTCGATGCCGGCACCGGCCAACGCCTGCTCGACACGGCCCATCAGCGCCGGGTCCACCTTGATTGCCGCCTTGAGGGGCGAGACCTGCACCGCCGGCACTTCGCCGAAGATGTTGGGCGCGGAGTACAGCAGGCCGATCGCCACGGCGACGGCGATGATCAGGTACTTCCAGAGCGGATAGCGATTCATGCCCGAAGGTCCGGCGGCTCGTCAGTCGGCCTTGCGGATCGAACCCTTCGGCAGCACCAACTGGATCGACGGCCGCTGCACCTGGATCTCGACGTTCGGGGCCACTTCGATGCTTACGTAAGTGTCGCCCACCTTGGTGACTTTGCCTAGCATGCCGCCGCCGGCGACCACTTCGTCACCCTTCTGCAGGCCCGACACCATGGCACGGTGCTCCTTCGCCTTCTTCGCCTGCGGGCGGATCATGAGGAAGTAGAGCACCACGAACATCAGGATGATGGGCAGCATCCCGATCAGATCGAAGCCCCCCGGCGACCCACCCGTGCTTTGCGCCCACGCCTGCGTTACCCACATGTGCCTGCCCTCTCCTCGAGATTCACCGCGTGCCGGGCCGCCGCATCATGCCGCAGGCCCTGCAAAAAAGGCGCGCATTCTAGCACGCGCCCCCTGCGCCACGCCCCTGTTTTTCCCGGAAATCCCGGACGAATCCCGCCAGCGCCCCGGCCCGGATCGCGGCCCGCAGGCCGCTCATCAGCTCGTGGTACCAGGCGAGGTTGTGGATGGTATTGAGCCTGGCGCCCAGGATTTCGTTCACCCGGTTGAGGTGATGCAGGTAGGCGAGCGTGTAGTTGCGGCACGTGTGGCACCCGCAGTCGGGGTCGGGCGGGTCCAGCCGGTCACGGTACTGGGCGTTCTTGAGGCGCACCACGCCATGGCGGGTGAACAGCCAGCCGTTGCGCGCGTTGCGAGTAGGCAGCACGCAGTCGAACAGGTCGATGCCGGCCGAGACCGCCTCCACGATGTCGTCCGGCGTACCCACGCCCATCAGATACCGTGGCCGATCGGCGGGCAGGCGCGGTGCCGTGTGCGCGAGGATGCGGCTCATGTCCTCCTTCGGCTCGCCCACCGACAGCCCGCCGATGGCGTAGCCGTCGAAGCCGATGCCCGTCAGGCCCGCCAGCGATTCGTCGCGCAAGGGCTCGTACATGCCGCCCTGCACGATGCCGAACAGCGCGTTCGGACTCCCGTCGAAGGCGCGCCTGCTCCGTTCGGCCCACCGCAGCGACAGCCGCATGGAATCGGCCGCTTCTTTCTCGGTGGCCGGGTAGGGCGTGCACTCGTCGAAGATCATCGCGACATCCGAATTCAGCACACGCTGGATCCGCATCGATTCCTCGGGGGTGAGCAGCAGGCGATCGCCGTTCACCGGCGATTGGAACTTGACCCCTTCTTCCGTCACCTTGCGCAGCGCCCCGAGGCTGAAGACCTGGAAGCCGCCCGAGTCCGTCAGGATCGGACCGTTCCAGCTCATGAAGCGGTGCAGCCCGCCGTGGCGTTCGATCACATCGAGGCCGGGTCTTAACCACAGGTGAAAGGTGTTCGACAACACGATCTGGGCGCCGAGCGTCCGCAGATCATCCGGACTGACCGCCTTCACCGCACCGTAGGTGCCCACCGGCATGAACGCCGGGGTCTCCACAACGCCCTGGTTCAGGGTGAGCGTGCCGGATCGCGCGGCGCCGTCAGCGGCAATCAGATCGAACTTCATGCCTTCTCGATCAGCATGGCGTCGCCGTAGCTGAAGAACCGATAGCGCTCGCGCACCGCGTGCGCATAGGCACGGCGCATTGTCTCCACACCACCGAAAGCACTCACCAGCATGAGCAGCGTCGACTTCGGCAGGTGAAAGTTGGTGAGCAACCGGTCAACCACCCGGAAGGCGAAGCCCGGCAGGATGAACAGGTTCGTCTCGCCGCCGCCGGCTTCCAGCTTGCCGGTCCGGGCCGCTGCGCCCTCGAGTGCTCGCAGGCTGGTGGTGCCCACCGCCAGCACCCGCCCACCGCTGGCCTTGGTACGGGCCACGGCATCCACGACCTCGGGACCGATCGCGTAGCGTTCGGCATGCATGCGGTGTTGCGTGACGTCGTCCACCCGCACAGGTTGGAAAGTTCCCGCTCCGACATGCAGGGTGAGGAACGCCGAGCGGGCGCCTGTCTGCGCGATCCGTTCGAGCATCGGCTCGCTGAAGTGCAATCCCGCCGTAGGGGCAGCGACAGCGCCGGGATTCTCGGCATAGACGGTCTGGTACTGCGCAGCATCGTCCGCTGGGTCCTGATCGTCGCCACGCTCGATGTAGGGCGGCAGCGGCAACTGGCCGTAGCGCTCGAGGAGTTCGAGGACCGTGCCCTCCCCATCGAAGCGCACTCGAAAGAACTCGCCGTTGCGCGCCAGGACCTCCACGAGGAGCTCTTCGCCGAAACGCAACCATGAGCCGGCACGGGGACTGTGGCTCGCGCTCAGTTGCACCAGCGCATGACGCTCATCGAGCACGCGCTCCACCAGCATCTCCACACGCCCGCCGGTCGCCTTGCGCCCCACCAGGCGCGCCTTGATGACGCGGGTGTCGTTGAACACCAGGAGGTCGTTCGGCTCCAGCAAGCCCGGCAGCTCGCGAAACCAGCCGTCACGGAAAGATCCGGCCGCACCATCCACATACAGCATGCGGCTTGCGCCGCGCTCCGCGGTAGGATGCTGCGCGATCAGCTCCGGCGGCAGCGCATAGTCGAACTCGTCGAGTTTCATGGGGGGCGGATTATGGCAGAGCCCTCCCGCCGCCGCGTGCGCCCTTCCACGCCAGTAGCCGGTGGTGGATAATCCAAGGTCCCTTCGCGACCCCCTGCCGGGATGGCGGAATAGGTAGACGCACGGGACTCAAAATCCCGCGCTGGCAACAGCGTGCCGGTTCGATTCCGGCTCCCGGCACCAGAGGATGCGCTCGATTGAGTGCACGGAAGATTCGTCAAGGTGCAGTAATCCACTGAAGCCATTCGAGAAATAACCTGTTCGCGCACTCATTTGAGTGCATGTCTATCCGCTTTCAGTGCAGCCGTACTCAAGCTCTTCGGGACGCTCTATGCGCTGGAGAGTGAGCTCCAGGATCTCGACGCCGACGAACGACGCCGCATCCGGCAGATACGCTCGCGACCATTGGCCGAGGCCTTGCACCAGTGGATGCTATTGCACCGGCTCAAGGTGCCGGAAGGCTCGGCGATCGCGAAGGCGATCGACTACCGTCTCACTCGCTGGGCAGCGCTCACGCGCTTCCTCGACAAGGAACACCTGCCATTCGAAAACAACTGGGTCGAGAATCGCATTCGCCCCATCGCACTGCGACGCTCGAACTGGTCGTTCGCCGGATCGCTGCGCGCAGGGCAGCGGGCGGCCGCGGTCAAGAGCCTGACCCAGTCGACTCGGCTCAACGGGCACGTATCCGTATCGCTACCTCAAGGACGTGCTCAAGCGGCTGCCAAAGGAGCTAGCGAGTCGCATCGAGAAACTGCTGCCGCATTGCGGGGTGTCGTCATAAAAGGCAGCCTGAGGCGCGCAGCGACTCAGAGGTTCAGCGGCGCGCCAAGATGAGGGCCGGACGCTTCCGGTCCGCCAACTGTCCGAGCCCCTCTTCATCCCGGCATTCGCTGGCGATGGGCGAAAACCGACCGCCTAGACTGGATTCTGCGACGCGATCGGAATCCGTAACCCATCGGTAAGGCTTCTTCAGGTAGGTTCCGCGTACCAGCGCCCTCCTTCGTTGGTGGATAGTTACATTGGCATGAGCGCGGACTTTGGAGGGGTGGGGCAACCCACTGCACCGTAGCGCGACCTCCTGTAAGAAAAATCGACAACGAGTGAGGTGCAAGCATGTTGCTTCTTCGCAAGGTTGCCCGGCTTTCGGGTGTCGAATTTCGACGCTGGAAGGCAATCCCATTGCTGTTTGTGTTGGTGCTTCTGCCGTTGCGCGCTCACGCTGCACTCAGCGGTTGGGCCTACGGCTGGAATATCTCGTCCTCGAACGCGTGTCCTGACCAGGGCGAAGGCTTCAACTGCGACAACTCCGCCCCTCCTTACTATCACATCGGCACGGTCGAGGGAGGTATTGCGGGAGGGACAACTACCATCGCTGCCGGAAGTTTTGTGGAGGTACTCACGCTGTTTGACTTCCATGGCGATACCAAGTTGATCAATGGCGGAACTCTGATTACGCCCGACTTTCAGGTCGGGCTCGGGGAATACTGGAACTACCGTGGTTACGCGAAGCTTGAGATGACCAATACCGGGTCATTCGAGCTCACGAGGTACTCATCGATAGGTGGTGGTGGCGGTGACGGAACGTTTAACGTGACCGGAGGGACCATCAAGGCGGTCATTTTTGTACTGGGAGACTTTGACGATCTGGTTCATCCGTATACAGGTGCCCTAATAGAGCGAGGCATTGGCAACGTCTCGGCAACCAGTGTGACCTCATTCAACGTCACGAACGACCTTCAGGTGGCTAATGGCGACTTCAAGCTGTCAAATTCCACTCTTGAGGTTGACGGGGCTCTCTCCATCGCAAGATGGGGAGGAGCCGGCTCTGCATCGTTCTCAGATCTGTCGAAGGTTAACGCGAACTCTCTTGTCGCCGGCGAAGGCGGCGGTACCGCCACCGTTTCAATTGACTCCTCCAAGGCCGCATTCAGCGATTCCGTCATCTTGGGAACGGGCACCGATTCGGTCGGCACCATGACCGTGAAGGGAAAGAACGAAGATGACAGCCCAGTACTCAAGGTTGATAAGCACGTAATGCTTGGCTACCAAGGAGGGGATGCGACTTTCGTAGCAACCGACACCAGTATTTCATTCGGCAATGACCTGACCATTGGCGATCAGGGCACGGGTCAACTGTCAGTCACGGGCTCTGTCCTGTCAGTGGGGGGCTTCGCCAACATCGGCTGGAACAAAGACGGTGACGGCAGCGCGTCTTTCAAGGGCGACACGGAAAAGAAAACAGAAGTGACCATCGATAGAAATCTCACGATCGGGGGCAATGGCGGCAAGGGACTGGTTACGATAGAGCAGGCCACAATCGCCGTGACGGAGAATCTCATTGTCGGGTACCTGAACGATAGCAATGGCACGCTAACGGTTATAGGCAACCCTGACGATGAGACATTTCCCGTGTCGCCACATGTCACGATAGGAAGCCACCTACTCTTAGGTGAAGGCAAGGCGGCATCGGTAACATTGGACGCGAAGGACATGGCTCACATTGCCGTTTCCAAGGACGTAGCACTTCGCGACAAAACCCTCGTCAACCTGAAGGATTCCCTCTTGACGATCGATGGCTCTCTACGTATCGCCGATGCGAAACTCGACGTAGGTGCGATGATCCTTGACGGCGCATCGAGAATTTCACGCCCATCCCCTACTGGACAGGCTGGAACACCAGGCAGTTTCTCGCCGGTGGAATTCGTAGCGATAGGTCACCAGGGAAACGGCTCCCTGGATGTGAAGTCCGACTCTCAGGTGTTCGCCAAGATACTTTCGATCGGGCACGAGAAAGATTCTTTCGGGACTTTGAGTATTGCCGGCCGACAGGGAAACACCGATCCAACGAGTATTGTTCGGGTGACCGAGGATGCCTTGGTTGGCTATCGAGGTACTGGAACTCTCAACGTGGAAGCGGGCGGAAAGTTCGTGGTTGGAAAGTACCTTGCTATTGCGTTCGAAGGGAATAACTCAGCACTGAATGTGCGCAACGGCGGCGTTGTTGAGCTGCTTCACTATCCAGATGAGGTGCTGTTTGATCGCGTTTCTGTCGGCCGTATGAAACCGGAGGGCGGAAGCCTTCTTGTCGATGAGAGCAGCGTGTTAAAGATTCAAGGGAGCGGGAATCTCGTAAACGTATTCCGCGGCAAGGCGGATCTTTTGGGTGAGACTAAGATCGAGTTGTACGGCAGACTTGTGGGCATTGATTCCAAGATTGCAGAAAGTATTGAAAGAACGGACTCGACGCTACGGTTTTCGCGGAGCCTGACGGTCGATACGAAGAACGCCACGATAGAACGTGTTGGAGAAAGCGTTGCAGTCGGCACGGCCGGATCCATATCGATCGGTGAGCTACCAGGCTATGCGAAAACATGGAATGCTAGATCTGGGAGCGTGCAACTTGGGAACTTAAACGTTGATACACGCGCCACCGCGGGTAGCGTGCCTGGAGGCCGGCTGGTGCCAGAACTTCTGCGTGTGGGCTGTACAGCGTCCTTCTTCGACTCCCAGTCTTGTGGAGTCGATACGCTATCGTTGCGAGTCTTTGCGGAGGCGTCAGAATCCACCTCGGGAGGCGGCGCAGTCGGGAGCATCGCTAATTCGTTCGACGCCTGGGAGTTTGTGAAAGCGCCAAGAACCTTCTCGGCCGCTGTGCTCTCTGATCAGATATATTCGCTCGGCCAAGCAGGTCCTCTCGACATAGGATTCTTGGAACTTGATGGCCTTCGAGTCGCTGCGCGTCAAACCCAATCCGGAGGGGGCGGAGGAGGAGAAATCACCATCTTCATTAGAGGCACTGACCCATCATTGACGGTGAATTGGGCGGCGAACGCAGGCTTCCTAAATGCGTCCGATACGATGCAAGCATATCTTGGGAATCTTAGCGCGTTCACTGCCGGAGTGGTCGCATTGAATCCAGGAGCACAGATTCGATTCGTAGGTCATTCACTTGGAGGTGGGCTAGCCATGATGCTAGGCGCGGTATCCGGTTATGACGCGTTCGCATTCAATGCGCCCCATATCGGGACGTTGTACGACCAAGACGAAGCTTATGGCGACGATGTCAATGCCATCGTTGGCTTGCGCAATACGGATACAGGTCCTAACGGAAACAAGTCATTCGATCGCCTTGTTAACGTTACGTACATTAATGATCCAGTGAGCGGAATTCCCGTACTGAGACGCATGGGACAAGAACTAACGATAGTCGGAGATCCGTTCGAGTACTACGCCCGATACCCTGGGCAGCTATCGGAGCAAATTAGTCCTTTGGCACGTGCCGCTATCACTACCATCTTGAGTCAGTTTACTGATTTCGTCACTTTCGGTTTGGAAGCGCACAGCATAAAAACATTGTTAGATAAGATGACTGAAACGCGCATGGAAATAGTGCGGGTATGCAATGAGAGCGGTTGCACCGAGTATCAGCCAGACATCGAGCCTATGCTCGAGCGGATTTTCTTTCCCAACACAACTACCGGGTCGGACCTTGGTAGATTCGTTGATCGCTTTGTGGAGAAGTCCGTCCTGTACTTCTTGGACCCTGATGCATACGTGGGATTCTTGTTTGACAGTGAAGCGGGAAGCCCTTCCTTTCAGTCGGTGTTGGCGCCAGACGTTGGGATGGAGGGATTGCAGTACGACGTTCAAGTGCTCGCAGGCGAGACGTGGATCGAAGTAGGTTCCGCGTCACCGAACGAAAGGGTGGCGCTTCCTGATGGAACGAGGCAGTTTCGACTCATCCCTTCTTCATCGATCATTACCGACGATGACCTGTTCTTCGGCGTGTCTTTCGCATCGAGCGGCCAGTTTACGGGCAGCATTTCCGCGGTCCCAGAGCCAGACACATACGCGACCATGTTATGCGGTCTACTGCTTTTGTTCAGCTATGCTGCCCTTCGGGGATATCGGGGAATGGGTCAGCGCAGCCAAGGTCGGTAGCGGGAGTACCTATCTCTGAGCGGCTCGGCGGATAACCTGGCGGATTCCGCCCCACCCTGCTCCGAAACCCAGAACCGGCGCGGGGGCTTGCGCTGGCTCCCGGCACCACCTGTGCACGCCTCGAGACGAGGGCGTGAGATTCGAGCGGTACTGCAGATCCATCCGCTCAACAGCGATATAGTGGCCCCATGCGTGGGCGCTCCGGCGTTGTGAGCCGGATCGACCCGCCAGCGAGGGCGACGGGGTTGGACAGACCGAATCCAGACAGCAGAAAGCAGACTCTCGACTGCGTCCGCCAGCGGACTCTGCAGTTCTGGCGACAGTTGTTCATTGCGGCCATCTGTTCCGTGGTTGCAGGCACCAGCGTTGCCGACCCGGGAAGCGATTGCGAGTTTCGCCGTATCGACCCCCAGGGCGCGGAAGTCGACGGCGCATGGAACGGCATGACTCCCGAGTTCGGACCGGGGCATGCCCTGCTGGACATCTACAACCCGGCATCGCCGACCGCGGACACCTTCCACGCGGTGCTGAACCGCCCGGCACCGGCGCTGGCACGTCTGTGCAATGGCCACATGTCGAACACCGTGACCCTGGACGTGAGGCCGCTGCCCGGCGATCCTCCGCTGAAGGTCTATCTCGACTCGTTGGGGTGTGTGGATTTGATCGCCTCGAAAGCCACGGCGGCCGTCACCCGTTGTCCCTTTTGCGGCGACCTCGAGCTGCCGAAGTATTCGTCGACGATCACTTGCGCCAACACCGCTGCCGCGCCCCCGCCGGCCCGCACCATCTCCGCGCTCTACGGGCTGCGCCAGTCGGACCACCTCGGCAACCTTGCGTCTCAGCCGTGGATCACAGCCGGAACCCGATTTTCGCTGCCGCTGGACGAGACCAACCACCCGATCCTGATCAGCGCCCGCAAGGTCCGGATGGAGTTGTGCCTCGACACGGAGTTCCTGACCACGATCGAAGTCCATGCAGATCGGCTGGGCTCTGCGACGACTTCCGAAGGCTTCAGCAGCGGGTGCACGGTCATCGAAGGCAGGCAGTTGTGGCTGCGACCGCATCGGATTTCGATGGCCCAGGTGAACACCGTCCTCGTACCGAACCGGTACGGCCCGCCCATCGCCGTCCTGTTTCCGTCCATCGTGCCGCGGGTCGACCTCAATGCGGGCAGTTACGTTCGCGGCCGCTATCGCATTCTCGAGATTCGTCCCGACTGAAGCCGGTTACCTATCGGTGCGCGATGCCCGCGCGCTCGATCATCGCGTGCAGCAGCACGTTGCAACCCGCAGCGAGATGCTCCGGCCTGGCGTTCTCGATCTCGTTGTGGCTGATGCCACCTTCGCACGGCACGAAGATCATGCTCGTCGGGCACACCCGGGCCATGTAGACGGCGTCGTGGCCGGCGCCGCTCACGATGTCCATGTGCGACAGGCCTGCTGCCTGCGCACCCTTGCGCACCTGGGCAACGCAGGTCTCGTCGAACTTGCACGCGGCATAGCTCGCAACACGATCCACGTTTGCCGTGCATTGCGCATCGCGCGCCAGCCGGTCGCACGCCACGCGCATCTCCTGCTCCATGCGTTCGAGATCGCCATCGTCGGCATGGCGCAGATCCACCGAAAACCGCACCTCGCCCGGAATCACGTTGCGTGAATTGGGCTTGGCCTGCAGGAAGCCGACGGTGCCACGCCCGTTGGGCTGATATCGCTGCGCGATCGCGTTGATCTCGGCCACGATGCGCGACGCCGCGAGCAACGCATCCTTGCGCAGACGCATCGGCGTCGGTCCGGCATGGGCGTCCTGACCGGTCACCACCACGTCGTACCAGCGCAGACCGAGCGCACCGACGACCACGCCCAGCACCTTGTCCTCGTCTTCGAGCACCGGCCCCTGTTCGATGTGCGCCTCGAAGTACGCACCGATCGGCCGTCCGCCCACCGGCTCCGGTCCGGCGTAACCGATGGCCTTCAGTGCCTCACCCACCGTGACGCCGTCGAGATCAGCGCGCGCGAGCACCGTGTCGAGCGGAAAAGCGCCCACGAAGACACCGGAGCCCATCATCACCGGGGTGAAACGCGACCCCTCCTCGTTGGTCCAGACCGCGACCTCCAGCGGCGCCCGGGTCCGGATGCGGTGTTCGTTCAGCGTCCGCATCACCTCGAGACCCGCCATCACGCCGTAGTTGCCGTCGAACTTGCCGCCGGAGGGTTGGGTGTCGATATGGCTGCCGGTGACGATCGGCGGCAGATCATCGTCCTGCCCGGCGCGCCGCGCGAAGATGTTGCCGACCGCATCGACCTTGACCGTGCAGCCCGCCTCTTCGCACCAGCGCACGAACAAATCGCGCGCCTCACCGTCGAGTTCGGTCAAGGCGAGCCGCCGCACCCCGCCTTTGTCGGTGGCGCCGATCTTCGCCAGGGTCATGAGGGAATCCCACAGGCGGTCCGGGTCGATTGCAATCTTCATGTCAGAAGAGATCCGGCCGGACGTACCAGTCGTCCCAACTCGAGAACAGTTCGAACTCGCGGCGGTAGCCATTGCCTTCCAGCACTTCACGAATCGCATCGCGTTTGGTGTCCACGTAGTTGTGTTCGACCGAAACGATGCGGATCCGATAGCGGCTGAAATCGAAGGCCGAAAGGATGTCGAACTCGCTGCCCTCCGTGTCGACGGACATGTAGTCGATGTCCCGGGGCGCCCCGTGCTGATCCAGAAGATCCATGAGCGAGACGGTCTCGACCTGGGTTTCGGCGGCACCAGCCATGCGCCGCTGGACGTGCATGTCCTCGTCGGCACAGATGCTGAGGCCGGCAAGCTCCGGCTCTTGTGACGCTATGAATGACATGGTCTCCCCGCTCGCAGTCCAGACACACCGGTGGTCGATGACGGCGCGCCGGTTCGCCGCGAGCGCCTCGTGCCACACCGAGAAGGGTTCCGCGAGAATGCCGGTCCAGCCGTATTCGCGCTCGAGCAGATAGGTATTGCTGAGGTCGATCCCGTCGGTGGCACCGAACTCCACGAAATATCCGCCGCGCCGCAAGCCTGTGCGATGGAGGACGAACAGGTCCTGCATCAGTTGCGCGTGCGATTGCGTGAAGTGTTCGACGCAGAACCCGAGGAACGCCATCTGGTCCGAATGGGCAATGGCGTCGGACTTGTCGAGCTCGCGGTGCCTGGTTAGAAACTCCCACAGAAAAGCTCGACCCTCGGGCGTGACCAACGTAGGCAGATCGACGGGTGGCATGAGTGACGGACCCCTTCCAGTCAGTTGCGAATCACGAGGGTAATGCCGAAATCACCCCGCAGCAGGTTCAGCACGAGCGGCCGCTCCACGCTGCGCAACTGCGCGAGCAGCTCGTTGGTGTCGCGCACCTTGCGGCGATTGACGCCGATGATGAGGTCGCCGGGCCGCAGACCGTGGTTCCACGCCGGACTGCCCCGATCCACCTCCACCACCATCACGGCCTCGGCGCGGCCGCCGCGCTCCAGGTTGCCCACGCGCGCCCCGGAGAGCTCGGGTACGGTCTGGCGACCCGTGGCTGCCGTGGCGCGCGCCGGTTCGATGGTCACGCGCAGCAGCATCGACTTGCCGTCCCGCAACACCCGCAGCTCGACGGTGTCGCCCACCGCGACCAGACCCATCTGATTGCGCAGGTCGCCGGAGCCGCGCACGGGCCTGCCGTTCATGGCCGTCACGATGTCGTTGCGCCGCAGGCCCGCTTTCTCGGCCGGCGCATCCTTCGCGATGTCGACGATGACAGCACCGTCGTACGGCGTGACGCCCAGCGCCTGCGCGATGTCCGGGGTCACGTCCTGCGCGGTGGCCCCGAACCGGCCGCGCCGCATTTCGCCGAAGCGTGCGAGCTGCGCCACCACTTTCTGCGCCATGTTACTGGGCACCGCGAAGCCGATGCCGACGTTGCCCCCGGCCGGGCCGATGATGGCCGTGTTGATGCCGATCAGTTCGCCCTTCAGGTTGATGAGCGCGCCGCCCGAATTGCCGGGGTTGATCGACGCGTCGGTCTGGATGAAGTCCTCGTAGCCCTCGGTGTTGATACCGAAGCGCCCGAGCGCACTCACGATGCCCGAGGTCACCGTCTGGCCGATGCCGAACGGATTGCCGATGGCGAGCACGTAGTCGCCGACGCTCAACGCGTCCGAGTCACCGAACCTGAGCGCCACGAGGTTCTGCGGATCGATCTGCAGCAAGGCGATGTCGGTGCCGGCATCCGAGCCGAGCACGCGCGCCTGGAACTGACGGCGGTCCTTGGTCGTCACCAGCACTTCGCGGGCGTTCTTGATCACGTGGTGGTTGGTGATGACGTACCCGTTCTTCGCGTCGACGATCACGCCCGAGCCCGCACTCACCTGCGGCCTTGCCGGTTCCGGGGCTCCGAAGAAGCGCCGGAAGAACGGGTCGCGCATCATCGGGTTCTCGGATTCGGTGCCGCCGGCCAGTACGGCGATGTTCACTACCGCCGGCGTCACCTGTTGCAGGAGCGGCGCCAGGGACGGCACCTGACCATCGGCCGCCACCGGCGGAATGCCCGCACGCGAGTGGCCCATCCCGAGCGCCAGGAGCCAGACCACCATCCAGAACCACTGACGCTTCATGCTTCCAGACCCGAGTTCAGCCGGTGATGAGCGTGGGCCACGCTTCGAAACCGAGCAGCGCATCGGGTTCCAGCAGCACGATCGTCTGGCGCGCAAGTTCACCGGCCGTGGGGGTCGCTTTCGCGCGCAGGTAGCGTTGCAGTGCGGTCACCGGCTCGTCACCCGGCTTCGCTTCGATGCTGCGCCCTTGCACGTCCACGGCGCGCCCCTTGAAGCTGTCGGGCAGCGCCGGATCGCGGCCGAAGCGCGAATCGCCGTAGTCCTCCCGCGCCTTGCGATGGGTCGGAAAGGCGGCATCGGGGTGTACGGCATAGAAGCTCCAGACGTCGAAGCGCTCGAAACCGGTCACGCCATTCACTGCATGGGCTCCGGCCTCACCGGCCAGAGCAACGCATAGAAGCCGCTTGCCGTAGAGCAGCGCCCACGCCGGATTCAGGCCGAAGAAGTCTTCGCGCTCGCGCCGGGCGACCGCCGCGATGCGCTTGAGATCGCGCCGCGTGATCGGTTCGGTGCAGCGACTGCCCATCGGCTCTGCGCGGCCTGCCGGCCTATGCGAGCGCCGTTGCCCGCGACGAAGCCTCGCGCGATTCGCGGAAGAAATCCCGGACGGCCTGGGCGAACGCCATCACATCGGCACGGTTCACGTCGAGGTGCGTGACCAGGCGGATCGTCGGCGCCGCGGAGATCATCATGCCGTGCCGCGCGAGATGTTCGCGCAGCGGCCCGGCGAGATGCGGGGCAACGGCCATGAAGACCATGTTGGTCTGTACCAGCGCCGGGTCGATCTTCACACCATCGACACCGGCAAGCGCATCGGCGAGGGCGCGTGCGTTGGCATGATCGTCCGCGAGGCGGGCGATGTTGTGGTCGAGCGCGTAGAGACCCGCCGCAGCCATCAACCCGGCCTGCCGCATGCCACCGCCGAGCACCTTGCGCCAGCGCCGCGCCCGGTCGACCAGAACCTTGGAGCCCACCAGCACGGAGCCGACCGGCGCACCGAGCCCCTTCGACAGGCATACCGAGACGGTATCGAAGTGGCGTGCGATCCCGCCTACGGGAACGCCGAGTTTCACGACAGCATTGAACAGGCGCGCACCGTCCAGATGCATGCCGAGGCCCCGTGAGCGCGCGAGCTTCTCGGCCTCTTCGATGTAGGCGAGCGGAATGACCTTGCCACCTAGCGTGTTCTCGAGCGCCAGCAGGCGCGTGCGTGCGAAGTGCGAATCGTCCGGCTTGACCGCCGCGGCGACCTTGGAAAGATCGAGCGTGCCATCGGGCTCGTTGTCGATCGGCTGCGGCTGGATGCTGCCGAGCACGGCGGCGCCGCCGCCTTCGTACTTGTAGGTGTGGGCCTGCTGCCCGACGATGTACTCGTCGCCGCGCTCGCAGTGGGCCATGAGCCCGATCAGGTTGCTCTGGGTCCCGGTGGCGACGTAGATCGCAGCTTCCTTGCCGAGCATTTCGGCGAGGCGCGCCTCGAGCCGGTTGACCGTGGGATCCTCGCCGTAGACGTCATCGCCGACGTCAGCCGCTGCCATGGCGGCGCGCATGCCTTCCGAAGGCTTGGTGACGGTGTCGCTGCGCAGATCGATGATCTTCATGAATCGACTCCAGGTTGGTCAGGGGCGCCGGGCCGCCCCAAGCCACTGACGCGCCCCCGCGGGGGGCAGCGACCGCAGGGAGCGTGGGGGCTGTTTCATCCTAACCGCGATTGAATTTTTCAGCGACACCGCGCAGTCCGCGCTGCTCGCGGATCAGCGGCACCATGCGTGCTTCGCGCGACTCGATGTCGAGCGCGTACTTCAACACAGCCTCGGCGTGCTCCTGCGGAACCACCACGACGCCGTCGTCGTTGCCCACCACGATGTCGCCCGGCCGCACCGTAACCCCGGCACACGTCACCGCGACCTGCCGCCCGACACTCAAGTGCCGGCCCACCGACGCCGCCGGCGATACGGCACGGGCGTAGATGGGCAGGCCGATCGCGCGCAGTTCGTCGAGATCGCGCACGGCACCGTCGCAGACGATCGCCGCCATCCCGCGCGCATGGGCGGCGACCGCCATCAGGCCGCCGAGGCCGGCGACGTCGAGACCATCCTCCAGAACGATGATGCCGACCTCGCCCGGCAGGGATTCGTCGATCATGCCGACGGAATCGCGCAGCGACGCTTCGCGGTTCGCCACTTCGCGCGGTGCAGGCTTCAACAGCGCAGTCGCGGCGCGACCGACGAATGCACCTCCAACCATCGGTCGCATGCCACCGACCATGCAGCCTGGCGTGCCCACCACGGTATCGATGGCATCCGACAGCGACGCCACGCTGGTCGCATGGAACTGCTCCAGCAGCGGATCGGAGGGCGGTCGCGTCGAATTCACCGGGTAACGGTCAACTGCACTAACCAGGGAATCGACATTGTAATCGGGCGGGCGCGGAAATCACTCTCGAAGCGGTGACTTCCGTCAGGTCGAAGGATTCAGCGCCAGCTCTCGAAATCGCGCTGGAGCGCGCGCCACCAGATCCACACCTGCTTCCTCTTGCCGACTTCGATCACGCCGGTGCCTTGGGCACCCGGCCGGGTGCGCTCGCTGACGTCCTGCAACAGCGCTTCGATGCGCACGCGGTTGTGGCCCGCATGCAGTGTCGACACACCGGTCAGGCGCTTCACGGTGAACCCGAGCGCGGCAGTCTCGCCCGGCAGCGCGATGGTCCCCGCCTGGCCTTCGCGCAACAACGAAAGGTCGCGTTCGTCGACCCACAATACCAGCCGGTAGCTGTCGACCGGCGCAATTTCCACCAATGCTTCACCGGCCTCGACCCGCGACGCGCTGGCATTCAAGCCCGAGCCGCCCACGACCACGCCATCGGTCGGACTCACGACCCGGGTGCGGGCGAGCCGCTCCTCGGCCGTGCGCAGCCGTGCCTCGACTTCCTTCAGCTTCGCATCGAGCGACTCACTCGCGACTCGGTCGCGGATCTCGCGCGCCTCGCGCGTGACCTGTGCCAGCTGCGTGCGCTCGGCGGTGAGCCGATCGCGCTCCAGCAGCAGTTCGCTGTCGTCCATGCGTGCGACGAGCTGGCCGCGGCGAACGGCATCACCCTTGCGCACCAGCACTTCGCCCAGCACGCCGCTGAACGGCGCCGGCAGCGTGCGCGGCGCCTGGCCCTCCACGGTGCCCTCGACCGGGACGGCGTAGTGGCCGGTAGCGCCGAGCATGACCAACGCGAGGGTCAGCAGCGCGATGAGGGCGAGCTTCAACTTCATGCGCACCGGACCGAACAGCGCCACGAAGGCGCGCCGTTCGCGCGTCACCGTGACCGGCCGTGCCAGCGGCTTCGCCTCGATCAGGGGTGCAGCCTGCAGCGCGATGGTCTCGAGGCTCGCCACCTCGTCGTGGGAGAACGGGTCGCCCAACGTGCGCTCCACGAGGATCGCGCCGGCCGGCCCTTCGGGTCCGGGCAGCGGCAATGCACACACATGGGCATGCGCCGCCAGCAGCTCGATCGGGGCCGGACTGCGTTCCGGCTCGCCGTCGGCGACGGGCTCGTGGCGCTCCACGCTCATCGCGCGGCCGACCTCGAGGACGCTGTGGAGCGCGGGCGTGATGTCGACCGGCGCCGGCGACGTGACCGGCGCCGCATCCCCTGCCTCGGGTGTCGGCTCGTCGGGCACTTCCGGGCTCTGCCATTCGGCCTTGACCGACAGCACGCCACGCCGCAGCACACCAACCGACACTGCGGAAGCGCCGAACGCCGCACCGATGCCGGTGGCGAGCGCCATGGAGGCCGTGCGCGCATCGCTCTCGCGCGCCACGTTCTCGGCCAGTCGGGCAGCCAGTTCCAGGCGCTCCGCCTGGGCGGTTGCAGCAAGCGCGATGCCGCGCGCGCGCGCCGCCTCGAGCCAGCCCACACCCCAGTGCAGGGTATCGAGGGTGCCCTGCAGGGCGGGCGCCGACAGCGGGGCCACCTCCACGGTGGCCACCCACCCGTCGTCGCCGCTCAAGGGACAGACCAGATGGAAGCCGCGCGCGGCGGAGCGCACCAGGGCCACACCCTGCTGCACGCCCTCGCGGGCGCTCTCGGAAAGATCGCCCGGCAGGGTGTCCGAATCGGGCCAGGCAGCGATCAACGCCATGCCGTCGGGCGTTACCCGGAACACGGCACAGGCACGCGCACTGCGCATCCGGCGGGCCTGCAATCGCGCCCACGGCCCGGCTGCAGCCTCGCCGGAACGTGCCGACGAAAAAGCCGCCCACAGGGCGGCTTCTTCCTCCTGCTCGTCGGCACTGGGGCCGACGATCGGCTCGATATCGGGCTGCGGCTGGATCATCGCGGCCGGCGGACCCTGCGGCGGTTACTTCAACTCGCCGTAGCGGTTTTCGTACTCGGCCATCAGCTTCTGCAGCAGATCGGACAGCCGCTTGGCCGCGAACGGGCTCAGGATGATGCGGTGGTCGAGCTCGATCTCGACTTCGCCGGACATGCGGTCCCAGTTCTGGTTGACGCCGAAATTCAGCACGACTTCCTCGCGGGTGCTCGTCGCATTGCAGAAATTCGCGTACGTGCTCTTCAAGCTGTGGGTATCCCACTTCACCTTCGGGGCCTGCTGCGGCTCGGCGGGTTTCGCGCCTTCTTCGGCGGGCGATTTTGCCATCTGCGATTCTCCTTCGGACTTGGGACTTCGAGGAACGGGCGGACCAGCGACTGCGCGGTACCGGGGCGGCGGCGGGAACGACCGATGAATCCTTGTCAGGATACCTTGGGAACCGGGCGACCGGTACGGTCAAGACGGACGACGACCGTACGACCGGTACTCCAATCCATTGTTATTCCATGGAAAGCGGTTTCCGGGTGCCGTCTCCCGCCGGACCGGCACTGCGAACCGGAAAGCTAGCACGAGACGTTTCCGATGGAAACCTCGTTTTTTGTGAGGTTTGTGACTCGAGGGGTTTGCATAAACCCTTGAATTCACCCGACGGCCGCATACACTGCGGGCACTTTCGCTGCAGTTTCCCACGCCCCGTGTTGCTCGCCATCAAAACCATCGATAACGACGGTCGCCTCGAACCGTTGCGGCGCTCCCTCCAAACCCCGTGGACCTGGGTCGTCGCCGACCATACGGACCACACCGCGTTCGCCCAGGCGCTGGCGCAGGCCGACGCGGTCGTGTCGATGAACTGGCCCGTGACCTTCCCACCTGCACCGAAACTGCGCCTGCTCCAGCTGCCCGGTGCCGGCACCGACGACATCGTCTTCGACGCGGTGCCGCCGGGTGCGGCAATCTGCAACGCCTACGAGCACGAGATCGGCATCGCGGAATACGTGCTGGCGGTGATGCTGGAATGGCGCATTCGCATCCGTCGCATGGATACCGAGCTGCGCGCCGGCCGCTGGTGGGGCTCGTGGCTCGGCGGCCCCGCGGCGACCCACGGTGAATTGTTCGGCAAGACGCTGGGAATCGTGGGTTACGGCCGCATCGGGCGCGAGGTGGCGAAGCGCGCCCACGCGTTCGGCATGCGCGTGATTGCAGTGAACCGCTCGCCCAAGCCCGCCGACGGCTGGGCCGAGCGCATCGCCGGGATGGAGCGCTTCCACGAGCTGTTGGGCGAGGCGGATTTCGTGCTGTCGGCCCTGCCGCTCGACGATCGGTCGCGCGGCCTGTTCGACGCAAGCGCTTTCGCCAGCATGAAACCGGATGCGGTCCTCATCAACGTGGGGCGCGGCCGCACGGTCGACGAGCAGGCACTGTTCGAAGCCTGTCGCGACCGCCGCATCGGTGGTGCGGCGATCGACACCTGGTACGACTACCCGCCCCAGAACAGCCGCGAAGTGCCGACCTTGCGACCCTCGCGTTTCGCGTTCCATGAACTGGACAACGTGATCATGACTGCCCACGCATCGGCCTGGACCGACGCTCTGCTGGAGCGCCGTTGCCGGATCATGGCGGGCAACCTCGACCGGCTCGCGCGCGGCGAACCGCTCATCAACCTGGTGCGCGCGCCCCTCGGTGCCGCGGCCACAGCCTGAAGCACGAACATGACGCCCCGAAGCATCGACGAAGCCGCAGAAGTCCTCTGGAATACCTGGCAGCAGGGCGCGACCCTGGACGCGCTGCCCGAGAAGGTCCGGCCGACCTCCCGCGAAGAGGGGTTCGCGATCCAGCTCGCCATTGCGCAGCGCTCGGGCGACAAGCGATTCGGCTGGAAGATCGCGGCCACGAGCAGTGCCGGTCAGGCGCACATCGGCGTCGATGGGCCGCTGCCCGGCACGCTGCTCGGCAAGCGCGCCCGCCCCTGCCCGGCCCGTTTTCCGCTCGCCGGAAACATCATGGGCGTGTTCGAAGCCGAGTTCGCATTTCGCATGGGACGCGATCTGCCGCCGCGCGTGGCGCCGTACGGCACCGACGAGGTGCTGGCAGCAGTCGCCACCTTGCACCCCGCCATCGAAGTGCCCGATTCCCGCTATCGCGACTTCGTCCGCGTGGGCGCGCCGCAGCTGATCGCCGACAACGCCTGTGCCTCGTGGTTCGCGCTCGGCCCGGCCACCGACGCCCCGTGGCGCGACATCGATCTCGCCCGCCATCCGGTCACCGCGTTCGTCAACGGCAAGCTCACGCAGACCGGGAGCGGCTCGAACGTACTCGGTGATCCGCGCGTCGCACTGGCGTGGATCGCCAACGAGCTGTCGCGCCTCGGAACCGGTCTGCGCGTCGGTGAGGTCGTCACCACCGGCACTTGCGTGGTTCCGGTGGCGGTGAAGGCCGGCGATACGGTGGTCGCGGATTTCGGACCCATCGGCCGTGCCGAAGTCGCCTTCGACGCCTGAGATCGAGCCCGTGGAAAGCTCGAGCCTGCCGCGTCCCGAGCCCCTCATCCGGCTGCTGCGGGTGCTGACGCGCCCGATCTACTACCCGAGTTCCTTCCTCAAGCTGATCATCGCCGGCTTCCTGCTGGTCTCGCTGCCGCTCATCTTCGCCATCGTCAACAACGCGGTATCGATCCACGAGATCGTGGAACGCAGCCAGCGCACGGTGCAGCAGGCGGTTCAGGCCACGCAGACGAGCCGGCTCATCATCGAACAGACCAACGCGATGGAACGCAGCGTGCGCCAGTTCACCGCACTCGGCGACACCGCCTTGCTGGAAGGCTACGACCATGCTCGCGCCCGTTTCCTCGAGTCGGCGCAGCGCATGGGCAGCTTTCGCCTGGATGCGGAGCAATCGAATCAATTGAAGGCGTTGAAACAGCGCGAACTCGATATCGCCCAGGCGATCGAGGCCGGCCGCAGCAAACCGGCGTCGCTGGAGCCATTGCTCGCGGAGTTCCGTGCGCTCGATGTGCTCGCCCAGGCGCTGGACGACATGGGCAGCGGCGTGGTCGAGCGCGAAGTCGCCTCGCTGCAGTCCGTGTCGGAGGGGGTGCAGCGCTTCATCTTCTGGCAACTGGTCGCTCTCGTCCCGGTGGCGCTCTTCATCGTGGTCGGCGCCATCATCCTCATTTCGCGGCCGATCTCGCAGATCGACGCGGCGATCCGCCGCCTGGGCGAAGGCGACTTCGGCTCGCGCGTCGAAGTGCAGGGTCCGGAGGACCTGCAGCATCTCGGTCGCCAGCTCGAATGGATGCGATTGCGGTTGATCGATCTCGAAGAGCAGAAGACACGCTTCCTGCGCCATGTCTCGCACGAACTGAAGACCCCGCTCGCGTCGCTGAAGGAAGGCATCGACCTCCTCGAGGAGCAGGTGCTGGGCGATCTCTCGCCCGCGCAGCGCGAGGTGGCCGGGATACTCAAGCAGAGCACCCTTCGGCTGCAGCGGCTCATCGAGGATCTGCTCTCGTTCCACACCGCGCAGTACCAGCGCGGCGCGGTGGCGTTCTCGCCCGTGCCGCTGTCGGAGGTCATCGCCCGCGCCGGCCAGCAGCATCGGCTCACCATCGCGTCGAAGGGCCTGCAATACCAGGTGGACTGCCCGGCGATCGTGCTCGAGGCGGATCACGACAAGCTCGCCGCCGTGGTCGACAATCTGGTTTCGAATGCGGTCAAGTATTCGCCGACGGGGGGACGAATCCTGGTGATGGCGCGCTCGAACGGGTCCGAGGCCCGCCTCGAAGTGGTCGACGACGGGCCCGGCATCGCGCGCGAAGAGCGCGAATCGGTGTTCGAGCCGTTCTTCCAGGGCAGCACGCCGTACCAGGGGCCGGTGAAGGGCACGGGGCTGGGCCTCGCCATCGTGAAGGAATTCGTGGCGGCCCATCGCGGCCGAGTGGAAATCGTCGACAGCGGCTCCGGCGGCGCGCACATCCGCGTGTCACTGCCGCTGTCGCAGAAACAGCTCCAGGCAGCCTGAACTTGAAGACCATCGTCATCGCCCTGCTGTTCGTCTTGCCGCTCGCGGCATGCCAGGTGCAGCCGCCGCGGCCCGAACCGGAACCGGAACCGCAGCCGCCCAAGCCGGTCATAGCGGAGCCTGTCCCGTGCGAACCGCAGGTGAAGGAAGTGTTCACCGGGACCGACGACACGCTGTTGTTCCTCGCCAACCTCAAGCAGAAGTCCCAGGCCGATCTGAAGACAGCGCTGTACCAGGCGCGCAAGGATTTCACGGCAAACGGGAGCGAATCGGCGCGCATGCGTCTGATCCTCCTGTACCTCCAGCCGGGTTCGTCCTTTCGCAGCGAGGCACAGGCCCTGCAGTTGCTCGACCCCTACATCCGCGGCGATGCGAGTCCAACGAGTCCGTATCGCGGGATCGCACAGCTGCTCCTCGCCAACCTGGAAGAGTCGCGCAAGACCGACGCGGCGGTGCAGGTGCAGGTCGTGAAGGTGAAGGAGGAACAGAAGCGCGCGGATGAGCTCCAGCGCAAACTCGACGCACTGAAGGACGTGGAGCGCGCTATGATTGAGAAGGACCAGAAACAGAGGAAGAAATGATGCGAGCCACGGCAAAAGTGTTGGTGGTTGACGACGATGCGGACCTGCTGAAGCTTGTATCCATTCGGCTACAGTCCGCCGGATTCGAGGTCGCCACCGCCGACAGCGGCGAACGCGCACTGGCGATTCTCTCGGCATCGACACCACAGGTGGTCGTGACCGATCTGCGCATGGGCGGCATGGACGGCATGGCGCTGTTCGACCAGATCCATCGCTCCAATCCGGTGCTGCCCGTCATCATCCTCACGGCCCACGGCACCATTCCCGATGCGGTGGCCGCAACGCAACGCGGCGTATTCGGCTATCTCACGAAGCCGTTCGACGGCAAGGATCTGGTGACGCAGGTAACGCGTGCGGTGAACCTGTCGGCACCGCTCACGACCGACGACATCTCCGAGGCATGGAAGAGCGGCATCGTCACGCGCAACCCGGAGTTCGAGGCCGTGCTGTCGCGCGCGAAACTGGTGGCCACGGGTGATGCCAGTGTCCTGATCCGTGGCGAAAGCGGTACCGGCAAGGAACTGCTCGCCCAGGCGATTCATCGCGCGAGCCCGCGGCGCGATCGGCCGTTCATGGCGATCAACTGCGGTGCGATTCCGGAAGCGCTGCTCGAGTCCGAATTGTTCGGTCACGTGAAAGGTGCGTTCACCGGGGCCGCGCGCGACCACGAGGGCCTGTTCCAGTCCGCGAACGGCGGCACCGTGTTTCTCGACGAGATCGGCGACATGCCGGTGGCATTGCAGGTGAAGCTGCTGCGCGTGCTGCAGGAACGGACGGTGCGTCCGGTGGGCGCCACGCAGTCGGCGCCGGTGGACGTGCGCATCGTTTCGGCGACCCACCGCGACCTCGACGCAGCGATTCGCGAAGGACAGTTCCGCGAAGACCTCTACTACCGGTTGAACGTGGTGAGCTTCACGCTGCCCCCGCTCAGGGATCGACGCGAAGACGTGCCGCTGCTCGCCGGCCATTTCCTGACCAACATCGCGCGCAAGTACGGCAAGACCGTCAACGCATTCTCCGCCGACGCACTGCAGCGGCTCGTGAAGTACGACTGGCCCGGCAACGTGCGCGAACTGGTGAACGTCGTCGAACAGGTCGTGGCGCTCACCACCAGTGCCGTCGTGAGTCCCGCGCTGGTCGAGAGCGCACTGCGCATCCAGGCCACCGAACTCGATTCGTTCGAGCAGGCCCGCGGCCAGTTCGAGCGCGATTACCTGGCACGGTTGCTCAAGATGACCAGCGGCAACGTGACCCATGCGGCGCGGCTCGCCAAGCGCAACCGGACCGAGTTCTACAAACTCCTGCACCGGCATCACCTCGACCCCGGACTCTTCAAGGCCCTCACCTGAAAACGCGCCGCCAGGCGCCGTTCTGTCGTCGTGCAGTGACAGACGACCCCGTCCTCGACGCTTGCCGACAGGACCCAAATGGGTGATTTATCAGAGATTTGCGCCTTCGGCACGCGCGTTGCTCTAAAGGCCTGTGCTTCTCGGCCGATATGGACCCTGCTACGGGGACCGATCGTGCTCCCCGAGGGAAGCGCAACGGAGGGGCAACATGGAATCGAGGAGCAGGCTGCTGTTTCCGCTGATGGTCGCCGCGGCGCTATCGGTCGCCGTGTTCAGCGGGATCGGGGTGGCAGCCATCACCGGCAATCTCCCACTCGCACGCAGCGGCAATCCCGCGGGCGAGTTCTCGTTCAAGGTTTCGAAGGCAGCCGCGGCAGCCAAGGCCAAGGGCGACAAACCACTGAGCATCTCGTCCGACGACTGCACCACCTGCGGCCGCGTCCAATCCATCGAGGCGATGACGCCCGATGCGCTGGCTGCCGCTTCCGGCGGACCGCTCGTGATGCGCGATCCGAACGGATCTTCGGCGGGCAATCTGAGCGCTCCCGATACCGGCTCATCGGCCACCGGCTTCGTCGTCAAGCTGCGCATGGACGACGGCACCATGCGCGTCATCCAGGAACACATCAAGCCGCGCTTCAGCGTCGGCCAGCGCGTGCGATTGATGAACGGTCTGGTGCTGACCATCGGCTGACGCACCGCCGCCCCGCAGTTCGAACTTCCCGGCGAGGCCCGACGTGAGAACGTCGGGCCTCGTCGTTCTGGCAGTGTGCTGCTCGGCCCTGGTGGCGGGCGGTTGTGCGACCAGCGGCGGATCCGGCACCGCACAGAAGGCGCCGGCGCGCTACAACCTCGCGGGTTACCCGCCGCCGTTCCGCGACGGCTTCAACGCCGGCTGCGAGGCAGCCAAGCGCAAGGTGACCGAGGCCGAGGACAAGGCGCGCTTCGCGTCCGACGCGCAGTACCGCGCGGGTTGGAAGGACGGCCAGTCCGTCTGCAAGCCGAAGTAGCGCGGCCTGCGTTGCCCCCATCCCAGCCTTCCCCCGGCAAAGCCGGGGGAAGGAGTGACTGCGCTTGCCGGAGACGAGGCGCATGCGCACGTACATTCCCTCCCCCAGCGACGCTGGGGGAGGGCCAGGGTGGGGGCAGCGATGCGCCTCACCGCCACGACCGCTGGTCCCTGCCTGAACCGTCAATGACGGCATCTTCCCCCACGCCGGTCGTGTGACTGCAGGAGTAGAGCACGCCGATCGTCGAAGGCTAGTAGACGGACACCAGCCGACTCTACGGCGTCTTCCCCCGGCATGGCCGAGGGAAGGAGTGCCTGCACTTACCGGAGACGAGGCGCATGCGCACGTACATTCCCTCCCCCAGCGACGCTGGGGGAGGGCCAGGGTGGGGGCAGCGATGCGAACGTCAATGACGGTACCTTCCGCGACGCTGGTCGCGTGACCGCAGGAGACGAGCACGCGGATCGTCGAAGGCTAGTAGACGGACACCAACAGACTGCACGGCGTTTGCTCGAGCAGCGACGACCCCACCCAGCCGCGCCACCAGCGTGCAGCGAACGACGTCGCCCGTGGGTGCGCGACCAGGATCATGCTTGCCTTCAACTGCCCGGCAACCTTGCAGATCTCCTCCACCGGTTCACCCCAGGACATGTGACCGGTCGCCGGAAAACCCTGTGCGATGAGCGCGGCCACGCATTCGTCCAGCAACGCCTTGGCCTCGGCACGCTCCTCGTCGATCACCTGGCCGGGCACGTAACCCTCGGCGAGGAACAAGCCGGCCGGCATCGGCAGCACCGCGAGCAGGTGCGTCTCGTCGTGGGGCAGCAGGTTGATCTCGGGCGCCGCGAGCAGGGCGCGCTGGCCTTCGATCGTTCCGTCGTACGCCATCAGGATGCGCATCGGTTCCCCCTGTTGAACACACGTCAGACGCTACTTCTCGGTAACGGTACACCGGAGGCCGGTGCAGGTTCCCTGGGCGCGGGGCCCGTCACGGCAGCAATCACCCTAGCCGGCCACCCCTCCACCATCCACCACGAGCGTATGTCCGTTCACGTAGTCCGACGCCGGGCTCGCGAGGAACAACCCGGCGCCGGCAAGTTCTCCGGGAATGCCGGCCCGCCGCAACGGATTGTGAGTCTGCAACGCATGGGTCACCCGCGGGATGACTTTCTCCGTGAGCTTGGTCGGAAAGAATCCGGGTGCCAGCGCGTTCACTCGGATGCCGTGCGGGCCCCACTTCACCGCGAGGTCGCGCGTGAGGCCAAGCACCGCCGCCTTGCTGCCGGTGTAGCCGACCGCATCGAGGATGTCCGGCGACTCGCCCTTCAAGCCTGCGACCGAGGCGACGTTGATGATCTTGCCGTAGCCCTTCTCCATCATGCCGGGCGCGCATGCCTTGCACGCATAGAACGTTCCGTAGAAATTGACCGCGGTCACCTGTTGGAGTTTCTCCGACGGCATGTCGACCGCGGGCGCTGCCCACGACACTCCGGCACCGTTGACGAGCACGTCGACCACGCCGAGCTTGGTTTCGACTTCGCGGACCGCCTTGACCACGTCGGCTTCGATACTCACGTCGCCCACGATACACAGCGCGTCCGGCAAGGACTTGAGGGCCTCCTCGAAATATTGCGGACGACGCGCCATCAGCGCGACTTTGGCTCCGGCCTCGACGAGCGCTTCCGCGATCTCGAGCCCCAGACCACGCGAACCGCCGGTGACGAACGCGACCTTGCCGTCCAGACGAAATCGATCAAGATGCTTGCCCATGGAATTCTCCTGTTCAGTGGCGCCGGGTCGCCCCAAGCCACTGAAGCGCCCCCTCAGGGGGCAGCGACCGCAGGGAGCGTGGGGGAGTGTTCATCTCAGTGGCGCCGGGCCGCCCCAAGCCACTGAAGCGCCCCCCAAGGGGGCAGCGACCGCAGGGAGCGTGGGGGAGTGTTCATCTCAGACGGTGGCGACCGGCGTGGCGGGCGATCCCACTGCACCGGGAAGGCACAGCGGCGGTGCAGTCAGCATGAAGCGTGTGCGCTTGTGGGCACGCAACCATTCGCCGAGATCCTTGAGCCACCACAACTCGCCCAGGGGCACGCCCAGCTTGAAGAGGCAGTGCTGATGCAGCGGCAGATGCGCACTCGCGCCGGGCACGTCGCGCGGCGGGTAGAACTCCACCGCGTAGTTGTCCGCGCAGATCGCGGCCACGCCGCTGTCGCTGATCCATTGCAGCAACCGCTCGTCGCGACCGTCGAGACCCATGCTGATCGCTTCCAGACGCGCGAGATCCGGGTCGCGGTTCATCTCGAGGATCGCATCGGTAAAACCGGTGCGCATTACCAGCAGATCGCCCTGCTCCACCGTGATGCCGTCCGCATCGAGCACGCGCTGCACGTCGTCGTAGGAAAGGGCGCGCCGCACGGCACCGAAATGCGCATGGAAATCCAGCATGACGCCCCGCCCCTGGATCGGCTTGGTGGCGAAGTTCGAGATCGACAGCTTGAGTGCCCCGAGGTGCGCGCCGCACGCTTCTTCGTGATCGTCGTGGTGGATGACCGGACCGACCACGTGTTCGTTTGCGCGCCAGCCGTTGTAATAGACCATCTCGGGCTTGCCATCGCCGTCGGCGTCGAACCATGCCCCCACGTGCGCCAGCGAATCCCACTGGGTCGAGTACTGGAGGGTGAGCAGCACCTGGTCGTCGCACACCACGTCCGTGCTGTGCCCGTTCTCCTTGCGCAGCGGGAAATTCATGTTGGGCTTGCCCAGGCGCGAGGTGGGTGTCAGCTCGGGCGGGCCGCGGCGCGGGTTCAGTTTGCGTCCGCCCGGATAGTCGAGGGGAATCGACAGACAGAAACTCACGCCCTCGCGGATCTCCGCGGCACCCTGCCGCACCTTCTCAGCCGTGAGCAGATTGATGCGGCCCAGTTCGTCGTCGGGCCCGAAGTCGCCCCAGGTCGATCCGGGCGGCCGCTGCCGCCAACGTGGATTCACAAGTCTCCTCCCTCTTGTTCTTGCGCCGCCGCCCACGTGTCCGCGGGCACGCCCGGTATGGCTGGACCCGGATTCTACACACGCCCGGCCCTGCGCCCGCTCCGCTGCTGGCAAGCCCGGGCGCGCGCCGCTACCATGCGTGTCCGGCCGCCAATCACGGAGTCGCCCATGAACGCCCCCGCCCGCAAGCCCGTCTTCCAATGGGAAGACCCCTTGCTGTTCGAAGAACAACTGACCGCAGATGAGCGCATGGTGCGCGACAGCGCCCGCGCCTACTGCCAGGAAAAACTGATGCCGCGCATTCTCGAGGCGAATCGCCACGAGAAATTCGATCGCGCGGTGATCGACGAGATGGGCGCGCTCGGCTTCCTCGGCCCCACCATCGAAGGCTACGGCTGCGCCGGCGTCAACCACGTGAGCTACGGCCTCATCGCCCGCGAGATCGAGCGCGTGGACTCGAGCTATCGCTCCACCATGAGCGTGCAGTCCTCGCTCGTGATGTACCCGATCTACGCCTTCGGCAGCGAAGCGCAACGTCAGAAGTACCTGCCGAAGCTCGCCACCGGCGCGATGGTGGGCTGCTTCGGGCTCACCGAACCCGATCACGGCTCCGATCCGGGCAGCATGATCACGCGCGCACGCAAGGTCGATGGCGGCTACCGCGTTACCGGCGCCAAGATGTGGATCACCAATTCTCCGATCGCGGACATCGCCGTGGTGTGGGCGAAGAACGATGCCGGCGCCATTCGCGGCTTCATTCTCGAGCGCGGCATGAAGGGGCTCTCCACGCCCAAGATCGAAGGCAAGTTCAGCCTGCGCGCGTCGATCACGGGCGAGCTGGTGATGGACGAAGTTTTCGTGCCCGAAGAGAATCTGCTGCCGGACGTGGAAGGTCTCAAGGGACCGTTCTCGTGCCTCAACAAGGCGCGCTTCGGCATCTCCTGGGGTGCGATCGGCGCCGCGGAATTCTGCTGGCATGCCGCGCGCGAGTACACGCTGGATCGCAAGCAGTTCGGCCGGCCGCTCGCCGCCAACCAGCTCATCCAGTTGAAGCTCACCAACATGATGACCGAGATCACGCTCGCCCAGCAGTCGGTGCTGCGCGTGGGACGGCTGATGGACGAAGGTCGCGCTTCGCCGGAGATGGTGTCGCTGGTCAAGCGCAATTCATGCGGCAAGGCGCTCGACATCGCACGCCTCGCGCGTGACATGCACGGTGGCAACGGCGTTTCGGACGAATACCACGTGGTGCGCCACATGCTGAACCTGGAAGCGGTCAATACGTACGAAGGCACGCACGATGTCCACGCGCTGATCCTCGGGCGCGCACAGACCGGCATTCAGGCCTTCTCGGCCTGAAGTCGTGGGGGCACTAGACCACCTCAAGGTCCTCGATCTTTCGCGCGTCCTCGCCGGCCCGTGGTGCGGCCAGATCCTGGCCGATCTCGGCGCGGAAGTGATCAAGGTGGAACGCCCCGGTGCGGGGGATGACACGCGCACCTGGGGTCCACCCTGGATGAAGGACGAGACCGGAGCTGACACGCGTGAAGCGGCCTACTTCATGTCTGCGAATCGCGGCAAGAAGTCGGTCACGCTCGACATTTCGAAGCCGGCGGGACAGGACATCGTCAAGCGTCTGGCGCAACGCGCCGACGTGCTGCTCGAGAACTACAAGGTGGGCGGGCTGCGCCAGTACGGGCTGGACTACGAGAGCCTTGCGAAACTCAATCCGCGGCTCATCTACTGTTCGGTCACGGGCTTCGGCCAGACCGGCCCCTACGCGCCGCGGGCAGGCTACGACTTCATCATCCAGGGTCTTGGCGGATTGATGAGCATCACCGGCGAGCGCGACGATCTGCCGGGCGGCGGACCGCAGAAGGTGGGCGTGGCGGTGGCCGACCTGATGACGGGCATGTACGCGACCGTCGGTGTGCTGGCCGCGCTGGCGGAACGCGAGAAGAGCGGCTTCGGCCAACACGTCGACATGGCCCTGCTCGACACCCAGGTGGCCATGACCGCGAACATGGCGATGAACTACCTCGCCTCGGGCAAGCCGCCGGTGCGTGCCGGCAACGCGCATCCGAACATAGTCCCCTATCAGACGTTCGCGGCGGCAGATGGTCACATCATCGTCGCGGTGGGCAATGACGGGCAGTTCGCGAAACTGTGCGAGATCGCGGGGGCTCCCGAACTCGCCACCGATCAACGCTTTGCCACCAATCCGATGCGCGTGAAGAATCGCGCGACTCTCGTTACGTTGCTCGCGGAGCGAGTCGCGCGGAGACCGATGCGCTTCTGGAGCGACGCACTCGAAGCGGTCGGCGTGCCCTGTGGGCCGATCAACGACATCGGACAGGCGTTTGCCGATCCGCACGTGCAACATCGCGGCATGCGCATCGAACTGCCCCATCCCACCGCCGGCACGGTGCCGCTGGTGGCGAGCCCGATCAAGCTGTCGCGCACGCCGGTCGAGCATCGCGCCGCGCCGCCGCTGCTCGGCCAGCACACCGACGAGGTGCTCGCGGGCATCGGCCTCAACGAGCAGGCGATCGCCGCCTTGCGCACGCAAGGCGTGGTCTGATCCGCACCCGGGAGATGGATGTGCGCTGGCGGCTCCGCGCACCGGTCGCGCTGTATGCCGCGTGGTGCGTCGGCGCCTACGCGTTGCTACTGTCCTCGGACTGGCACTACATGTGGCACATAGGACTGCATGGACTCGCGGCATTCCTGCTATGGAAGCCCGGTCTGTTGCGCCCGCGTCGCGCAACCGCGACCACCATCTACCTGGTGCTGATCGGCACCGTCTACACGGCCTTCGTCGCCGAGCCGCTGGCGCTGCTCGCGCGCGGCGATCTCGACCCGAACCTGCTCGTCAATGGTTTCCTGTGGGTCGGCAGCTACGCCGGTGCCTACCTCGCATGGGCCTGGCTGCTGACGCGTAGCCGGTGGCATCCGGTGACGGTCTTCTTTCTCTGCGGAACGCTCGCACTCTTCGATCACAGTCTGGCGCTATGGAAAATGGCGTATGCAGGTGCGGTGCAGGATTTCCTGGTGTTCGCTCCGATGCTGCACCTCACCTACGCTTCGATGCTTGCCCCGGTCGTCATCGCCTATCGGACGGCGCTCCAGCGCAAGGACGTCGCACCGCACATCGGGTTCGTCATCGCCGCGGTGCTGTTACCCGGCGTGCTGTTCCGCCTCGGCAGCCTCTGGATCCCGTTCGCCCGCGCGGTCGTGGACAGCTTCTGAACCGCGTCAGAAGTACCGCAGCCAGGCGAGCTGGAGCACGCACAGCACGATCGCATCCCAGAAGATCACCTCGCCGGTCGAGAACCAGCGGCGCGGCCGATTCCAGCGGCTGAAGGCCCACCACACGATCGCCGCGGCGATGAGCGGCACGAAGCCGAGCAGGCTCACGGCAGGCGCGCGCCGGTGACCGGGTCGAACCAGTGCAGTGCAACCCGGGGAAAACGGACGTGGACGGTGTCGCCCGACTCCGCCGTGATGTCGTCCCCCGAACCGCGCACGATCAACGACCGGTCGCCGGCCCGCAGAAACCACAGGATGTCCGGTTCCACCGGCTCGCAGACGTCGAGCACCAGCGGGAACGCATCGTCCGTTGCAGCGGACACGATCTCGATCTGTTCCGGGCGGATACCGAGCACAGCAGGGCCCGCAGGCCGATCTCCCACCGGCACCGCCCATCCCGGCGCATGAAAGCGGCCGTCGCGCACTTCGCCGTCGAAAGTGTTCATGGCCGGCCGGCCGATGAACTCCGCCACGAACCGGCTCGCGGGCTTGCGATAGATGTTGCGTGGCGCTTCGAACTGTTCGAGGCGACCGTCGCGCAGCACGGCGATGCGGGTGCCCAGAGTCATCGCCTCTTCCTGGTCGTGGGTGACGAACACGAAGGTCTTGCTGAGGTCGCGATGCAGGCGCTTCAACTCGGTCCGCAGCTGCAGGCGCAGCAGCGCGTCGAGATTGGACAGCGGCTCGTCCATGAGACAGATCGCCGGCTCCCAGACCAGCGCGCGCGCGACCGCGACGCGTTGCGCCTGGCCGCCCGACAGTTCCGCCGGACGGCGATGCAGATAGGGCTCGATGCGCAACAACGCGGCGATCGCCTGCACCTTGGACCGGATCGAATCGGCGGCGAACTTGCGCACGCGCAGCGGATACGCGATGTTCTCGAACACGGATTTGTGCGCGTACAGCGCGTAGTTCTGGAACACCATGCCCATGCCACGCAGACGCGGCGGCAACGCCGTCACGTCGCGTCCGTCGATCTCGATGGACCCGGCGCTCGGCACGTCGAGGCCGGCAAGCATGCGGCAGGCCGTGGTCTTGCCCGAACCGGAGGGCCCGAGCAGCACGATGAACTCGCCCTGCTCGAACGCGAGGTCGAGGCCATGCAAGGCGACGGTCCCGTCGGGAAACGTGCGGCGGATGCCGCGCAGCGCGACGCCCATCAGCCCTCGCCGGCCTCAGCCCACAAGAGGGCTGGCCCCCTTGGGGGGAGCCGCCGCAGGCTTATCGAGGGGGATCTCATATCAGGCCTTCACCGCGCCGAAGGTGAGGCCGCGCACGAGATGGCGCTGCACCAGCATCGCGAACACGACGATGGGCAGAGTCGCGACCACAGCCACTGCGGCGACCTGCCCCCACAGCGTGCCGTGCGGAGTGACCAGTCCCGGGATGCCCACGGTCAGCGGCCGGCCTTCGAACGCTGCCAGCAGGAAGGCGTACAGGAACTCGTTCCAGCTCAGGATGAAGCAGAGCACCGCGGTCGCTGCGAGACCGGGTGCCGCGAGCGGCAGCACGACGCCCACGAAGGCGCCGAGCCTCGAGCGGCCATCCATCTGCGCGGCCTCGTCGATCTCGCGCGGGATGTCGGCGAAGAAGCCGCGCATCATCCACACGACGAGCGAAAGATTGAACGACGTATGGGCGATGATCACCGCGTACAACGTGTCGATCATGCCGGTGGCAGTGAAGAACAAGAACAGCGGCACGGCGATGGAAATAGGTGGGGCCATGCGTGTGGTGAGGAAGAAGAAGAACAGATCCTCCCGCCCCGGAAAGCGCTCCCGCGCGAAAACGTAGGCCGCCGGCGCGCCGATCGCGAGCGACAGCAGCGTGGAGCACCCGGCGATCGAGAGCGAGTTCCACAGCAGCGGCAGGTACTCCTTGCCGATGAAGACCGCCGGATAGTTGGCCCAGGTGGGGGCGAACCGCCACGCAGGTTGCGGCGACAGGATGTCGACGCGCGTCTTGAACGACGTCAGCAGCAACCAGAGGTACGGCGTGACCGCAATCACCACGGCTGCCGCAAGGATCGCCCACGCGACTCGCCGCCAGGCAGCACTTGCCGTCATGCCGCGACCCTGTCACCGGAACGCTTCCAGTAGACGGCCTTGTAGAACACCGAGCAGAGGACTACCACGACCAGGTACACCATGAACGCCACGGCGGCCCCATAGCCGATGTCCCAGTTCTTGAAGTTGACGCGATAGGCGTAGATCGAGAGCAACTCGCTCACCGTGCCCGGACCGCCGCCGGTCAGGATGAAGACCTTGTCGAACTCCTTGAACGCGTCGATGCCCCGTAGCAGCAGCACGAGCGCGATGATGGGCCGCATGAGCGGCAGCAGCACGTCGAAGAACTGCCGCCAGGGACCGGCGCCGTCCATGGTGGCGGCCTCGAACGGTTCGCGCGGCAGGCTCATGAGCCCGGCCAGCACCACCAATGTCACGAACGGGGTCCATTGCCAGACGTCGATGGCGACGATCGCCGGCATCACGAGATCCGGATTGGAGAAGATGGCCGCGTCGCGGCCGAGCAACCCGACGCTGCGCAGGTAGTACGCGACCATGCCGAAGTCGCCCTGCAGCAGGAGCTTCCAGAGCAGCCCCACTGCCACGGGTGCCAGCATCATCGGGATCAGCAGCAGTGTGAGCAGGATACGGGTCGAGCGCACGCTGCGATGGATGAGCAGCGCGAGCGCGAATCCCAGCACGAACTCGAGACCCACGCTGGCCACGACGAACCGCAGCGTGCGCCCGAAGCTCGACCAGAAGATGTCGTCATCGCGCATCAGCCGGCGGAAGTTGTCGAAGCCGATGAACGACCCGTGCTGGTCCGGGTTCGCGAACGACAGGTCGGTGAACGCCGTCCACGTCATGTAGTAGAACGGCCCCACCAGGAAGATCACCACCAGCACCGCGGCCGGTGCCAGCAGGAACCAGGCAGTACCCCGATCGAACAGCAGGCGACCGCGGGCGCTCACCGGCCGCAATGGCGCTCCCAGGCGTCCGTCACTTGACCGGATACTTGAGCGGCGCGCACTTGCCCAGGAGCTTGGAGATGTCCTTCGCCGACGTGTCGAGCGCGGCCTTGGCGGTCTTCTGACCCACCAGGAACGTGGAGATCTCGCGCACGAGGATGTCGGTCATCTCGCCCGACTGCGGCAGCGTGGCCTTCGGCTTGGCCACTTCGTTGGTCTGCATCGACGCCTTGGCATAGGCGAGCTTCTGGACTTCCTTGGCGGCATAGACATCGGGGCGTGCGCTGGCCCCGCCGTTCAAGTGCTGTTTCAACTGCTGATCGTACGCCATCATCCACTGGATGAAGAGGTAGGCCGCCGCCTGGTTCTTGGCCGAAGCCGGAACGAGATAGCTCCAGCCTTCCACCTGGCCCACCTTGCCGCCATTGCCCTGAGGCACGAGATCGAACGCCATCTTGCCGGCGACGGTCGACGCTTCCTTGTCCTCGGCGACCGCGTAGGTGGCGTCGTTCCACATGATGAGCTCGAACACCTTGCCCTGCTGCATGAGTGCCATCACGTCGTCCCAGAAGTAGTTGAGCGTGTCGGGCGGCGAGAACTTGACGAGACTCTTGTAGTACTCGAGCGACTCGATCGCTTCCGGACTGTTGACGATGACCGGCCCGCATTCGGAGCCGGCCTTGACGTCGAGCACGTCACCGCCGAACGAGTAGAGAAAGTTGATCCACTCGTACCACAGCGCCTCGTGGCGCTTGCCTTGCAGAGCCGTTCCGTAGAACCCCTGGTCCGGCCGGGTGAACCACTCGGCGAGATCGCGGTACTGCTTCCAGTCGCGCGCCGGCTGCAATTCGTAGCCGTACTTCGCCTTGAACCCGGCCCGTTCCTTCGGATCATTCAGCAGATCCGCGCGATACCACGCGTACATGGTGAGCGCCGTGAAGGGAAAACCGTAGACCTTGCCCTGATACCAGGAGATCTCCTTCCACAGGCCCGGGTAGAGCACCTTCGCCGGATCGAACGACGGGTCGCGCAACTTCGGATCGTCGAGAAACCGGTCGATCGCCTGCAGGTGCTTGTTTGCGACGAACTTGCCCAGCTCGCGATGGGGCTGAAGGATGAAATCGTAGCGTGCACGCTTGCTGTTGAGATCGAGCATGACCTTGTTCACGGCCTCGGAGTGCTCGTACATCTCGATCTCGACCTTGATGCCGGTGCGCTTGGTGAACTCGGGCGCCATGGCCTTCATGGCCTCCAGGGGCGGCAGCGACTCGCCGATAGTGCGCAGGGTGACGCCCTTGTAGGGCTTGGCCGCCTCCTCCAGAGTCCAGGCATGGCTTTGTGGTACTTGCCACAATAAGACCCCGATTGCCAATCCGCGCAACCACCCGTCGATCCGTCCCATATTTCTTCTCCTTCGCATGGAAAGAAAACGTCGGCACGGGCTGCTCCGAGAGGCGCCGCGCACCGCGATCCTGTCATACCAGATTGGAACTTGCAAAGCCATTTTGTGTGGGTTACAACATCAGTCCAACGATCAGGCGCGCCCCTTCGAGGCACGCCGGGCAGCCCGGAGGAACCCGACGATGGACTTCATCTTCATGCTGACACGGCAGGACCGGACCATCGAGGACTGCCTCGAACTGTTCGACCTGATCCGGCCGCTCGGGCTGCGTCACGTGGGCTTCAAGGATGTCGGCGTGAGCGAGAACGTGTTGCGCCGCCTGACGGGTCGCATCCGCGCGAGCGGTGCTTCGGTCTACATGGAAGTGGTCAGCACTTCGCCGGAAGCCTGCCTGAAATCCGCCGAGACGGCACGCCGTATCGGTGTAGATTGCCTGCTCGGCGGCACCCAGGTGAAGGAGATTCTCGAAATCGTGGCAGGCACGAACATCGGCTACTACCCGTTTCCGGGCACACCGTTCGGCCACCCCACGAAGCTCGCCGGCAGCATCGACGACGTGGAGCGACAGTGCAGCGCGTTCATGGCGCACGGGTGCGCGGGTGCAGACCTGCTCGCCTACCGCGCCACCGATGCCGACCCGATCGAACTGGTGCGCGCGGCGCGCCGCGGCCTGGGCCATGGCCGGCTGGTGGTCGCCGGCAGCATCGACACCATCGATCGCATGCGTGCCATCGCTGCAGCCGGCGCCGACGCGTTCACCATCGGTTCGGCCGTCTTCTCGGGCACCTACAGCCCGCAGAAGGGATCGGTCATCTCGCAGCTCGCCGACGTGATGGCCGACAGCGCCCGCCTGCGGCTCGAGCAGGCCGCCTGACGTGACGCCCCCCCTCGACTGGCCTGGCGGCCTCTCCCCCCAGGGGGCCAGCCCTCTTGGGACGGCCCGGCGAGGGCTGTGACGTGACCCTCCCCCCGACAGGCCTTGCGGCCTCTCCCCCCAGGGGGCCAGCCCTCTTGGGGCGGCCCGGCGAGGGCTGATTTGGCGTTCGTCGGCGTCGACATCGGCACCCAGAGTCTCAAGGCGATCGTCACCGACGATGCCCTGCACGTGCTCGGCTCCGCTTCCATCGCCTATCGCCCCCACTTTCCGCAAGCGGGCTGGGCCGAGCAGGACCCGAAGATCTGGATGGGTGCGATCGGGCTCGCGATCGGGCGCGCGCTCGAACAGGCAGGCATCGGGCCGCAAGCGGTGCGGGCGCTCGGCATCGCAGGGCAGCTCGACGGCTGCATCCCCACCGATGCATCGGGAGCAGCGCTGGCGCCCTGCATCGTGTGGATGGATCGGCGCGCCGATCGCGAGATCGCCGACGTCTCCGCCGATGTCGTCCGCCACCGCGCGGGCCTGGTCCTGGACGCGAGCCACATGGCGGCGAAGATCCGCTGGTTCGAACGCAACGACCCGAACGCCGCACGGGTTCGCACATGGCACCAGCCCACCTCGTATCTGGTGGAGCGCCTCACGGGGGAGCGCGTGTTCGATCACGGCATCGCGTCCACCACCATGCTCTACAACGTGCGGACCAGGGCCTTCGATCCGCAGCTGCTCGACGCCTTCGGCATCGATGCGGCTCGCCTGCCTCGAATCGACGAGGCCGGGAACGTCGCTGGTCGGCTGAGCGACGACGGCGCCAGGTTCGCCAGCCTCGTGGCGGGAACGCCGGTTGCCGTCGGTACCGGTGACGATTTCTCCAACCCGCTGGGCGCCGGCGTGCTCGATCCCGGGCGCCTCGCCTGCTCCCTCGGCACCGCCGAGGCCCTCGGAGCGGTCTCCGACACGCCGGTCATCGACGACGGTGCGCTCGTGGAAACCCACGGATGGTTCGGCGGCCGGTCCTACATCAGCAACCCGGGCTGGCTGTCAGGCGGGGCAGTCACATGGTTCTGCGACACGTTCTCCGTGGATTCGCCGCAGGCCATGTCACAGCTTGCCGCCACCGCGCCGATGGGCAGCGACGGCGTCACCTTCCTGCCCGCGCTGTCGGGCGCGATGGCGCCGCGCTGGATTGCGAACGCGCGGGGCACATTCCACGGCATGACCGCCAAACACGGCAAGGCGGAACTCGCTCGCGCTGTTCTCGAAGGTTGTGCCTGCGCCATGCGCGATGTACTGGACCGGTTGCGAGCGCTCGATGTGCCGATCGAATCGATCCGGCTCGTCGGCGGCGGCGCCCGCAGCGCTGTGTGGGCGGACATCCGCGCCACGCTCGCCAACTTGCCGGTGGAGACCAGCGCGGTGACCGACACCTCGCCCCTGGGCGCCGCAGCCCTCGCCGCACAGGCGGTCAATGGTGGTGCCCTGGTGGCGCCCGATGCAGGCCCCTTCCGCGTGATCGAGCCGCAAGCGGCGGACCGGCAAGCGGCGGAAGCCGCGTACGCCCGCTACCACCGCCTGTTCGAGGCACTCGCACCGATGTACCAGATCTCGTAATGGAGCGAGCCTACGACATCGTCATCGTCGGTGGCGGCATCAACGGCGCTGCCGTGGCCCGCGACGCCGCTGGACGAGGCTACCGCGTGCTGCTGGTGGAGCGCGATGACTACGCCGCAGCCACTTCGTCGGCCTCCTCGAAGCTCGTGCACGGCGGCATCCGCTATCTCGAGCATGCCGAATTCCGCCTGGTGCGTGAGTCGCTGCACGAGCGCGCGATCCTGCTCTCGATCGCACCGCACCTGGTCGCCCCGCTGCGCTTCCTGCTGCCCATCACCCGGTCACA
>LNFM01002202.1_pt1 | contig 41364 bp, 31 predicted proteins | sample 596031 | NCBI WGS metagenome assembly LNFM01 (sample SAMN04254537, study PRJNA301005) | activated carbon metagenome | isolation source: dual media filters at the Ann Arbor, Michigan drinking water treatment plant | place: USA: Ann Arbor
GACGTCGGAGCACAGGCCGAGCGAGCCGCAGATGCTGCCATAGGAGCCGCCACCGCCCTCGAACTGCCCGCCGCCCGCGGGTGTCATGGTGCCGATGCGCAGCGCCAGATCGCCACTGCCGGTCGCGGTGATGGTGAACGGGCCACCGACCGCAAAGATTTCGTCGCTGGCGATCAGTGTGACATCGGTGTTGGCATTCAACTGGCTTTCGATGAAGCCTTTGCCGACCGTCGACAGCGTGCTGTTGCCGGCGGGGGCTGCGGCGCCCGCGCCGATGCCGAGGCGGGCCGGGTCGATGATCACTTCACCGCCCGCGCCGGCCTGGACATCGCCGTCGACGCTCAGCACGCCTGCGTGGGCGGAGAGTTCGATTGTGCCGCCCGTGCCGTCGTTCGCGCCGCCGCGCGCGTCGACCAGCGCGCCGGCGTCGACCGTGAGCGACTGCTCGCCGACGAGTTTCACCGTGCCGCCGTTGCCGCTGCCCTGGCCGGCGGCAGTGATCACGGCGCCCGACTTGATGTCCACATCCTCGCTCGATTGCACGACGATGCGGCCGCCGTTCGGGCCGCTCGCGTCCAGCGTGCCCGAGTTGACGATGTTGCCGCCTGCAGCGCGCAGGAAAATCTGGCCATCGGCCTCGGCGATGCCGGTCGCGCGCACGACGCCTTCGTTGTTGACCGCGGTCGCGACGAGCCCGTCGGCCACCTTGGCCGTCATCAGCACGCGGCCGCCGTTGGCGATGATCTCACCCGTATTCTCGACGCCCGCGTGCGCGGCGGCCGTCGCTTCGTCGACCGCGAAGCTGACGAGCCCGCTGCTGTCGAGTTGCATCGTGACCTGCTCGCCGGCGGCGAGCGCGACCGTGCCGAGACGGGCCTGGATCAGGCCTTCATTGGCGACCCGATCACCCATCAGCACGACGAACTGGTCGGCGCTGATTTCACCCTGGTTCTCGACGCTGGCGTCACTGGCGCCGCTGCCCTTCGTGAACACGTAGCGGCCGTTCATGAAGTCGTCGTCGTTGATGTCGAGGGCACTGGCGGCGAAGCCCGCGGTGTCGACCTGTGCGCCGGCGCCGAAATACACACCCTGCGGATTGACGAGGAACACGCGGCCATTGGCGTCGATGCGGCCGAGGATCTGCGATGCATTGCCGCCGACGACCCGGTTGAGGATCGCGGCATTGGCGCCGGGCTGGACGAACTGCACGTATTCCTGGCCGCCGACCGAGAACGAATGCCAGTTCACGACCGCGTTGTTGCTGCCCTGGGTGACGGTGGTGGTGCTGCCATCGGGGCGCGTGACGGCGACCACGCCCTGTTGCACCTGTTCGCCGGTCGGCCCGGCGAGCGCGAGGCCCGGCAACAGCGCCAGCGTGGTCCATCCATAGTGGCGGCCCAGGGCAGCAGCCATCGGTTTCAGCACAGGGCGGGACTTAGCGGCCATTCGTATTCCCCTGAGCCGGTATTCCGGCTCTTCGTTCTTTTGCGACGCGCCTCATGCTAGTCGGGCGTCTGCGACAGTCATGTGAACCATTACCGCGATGCGCGGCGCAAACCGGACCCGTGTCAAAAATTTGCAGTAATGCCGGTCCAGAAGCGCACGCCATCGTCGTCGTCGGAGGTCTCGTGCGTGCCCAACGGATAGGCGAGTGTGGCGTCGACGCTCACGTGACCAAAGGCGAAGGCTTCGTAACCGACACCCACGCCGGTCAGCGATTCGCTCTTCTCGACGCCGAGCCGGTTGTGATTCTTGCGGTACACGCGGCCGGTGTCGACGAAAGCCTTGAGCCGCTGGTTGTAGAGCCCCGGGAACATGTTCACCGGATGCTGCAACTCGCCGCTCGCGAAGAAACCGCGATCGCCGGCCAGCTCCGAGGCCGGAAACGCGCGCACGTTCGACGGCCCGCCGATGCGGAACTGTTCGGTGTCGACCAGCGGATCGAGGGACGCCACGGCGCTGAGCCGCGCGATGCCGGCCAGTTGCCGCCACAGCGGACGGTAGTGACTCATGTCGATCTGCAGTTTCGCGGCCTGCGCGTTGTTCTCGACGCTGGTGTCGCCCGGGCGGTTCAGCGGATCGATGTCGCCGCGACGCTCGGCGCGCTGGAAGTTCGTCGAGAACGTGCTGCCCAGCGTGCTGAAGCTGCCGTCCGGCGCGAGGTAGTTGAACAACGCGGAGAACACGGCGAGGCCGATGTCGATGTTGTTGCGCGTGGTCGGCACGAACGACGACTCTTCCTGGCGCGTCACGGTGCGGTCGTAGCCGATGCCGACATAGAGGTTCTTCGTCTGCGAACGCCACACCGGATGCAGCAGGTTCACGCCGAAGTTGTCGCCCTCACCGTCGATGTCGAGCGTCTCGAAGCCCGGGCCGAGCTTCTTGGCGTCGACCTGGTAATCGAAGCTCGAGTAGTAGGCCGATGCCCGTGTGCCCCACTGGGTGACCGGCGCGCTGTAAGCGAGGCGCCCGTAATGCAGCAGGCCGGCCTCCGCGTACACGCCGGAGAATTCGAGCCGGTCACCGTAGCCGAGCACGCCGTTCAGCGCGCCGTCGCCCTGCACGCGCCACTCACCGATGCTCTCGCGGCCATAGTTGTTCAGCGCGAGCGACGCGTCGTACCACTTCTCCTGCGACTGCAGCACGAGATCCGAGGTGCCGAACTCGGCGCCCGGTGTCAGGATCGCGCGGGTATCGAGGCCGGGGATGTCGTTCAGCAGCAGCACTTCACGCTCGAGCGGGACATCGCGCACGACGTCGCCCGGCTTCAGTTCGTTGACCTGCCACTGCACGAACTTTTCCTTCGTGCGGCGCAGGCCTTCGGTGCGCACGGCACCCAGCTTGCCTTCGATGATTTCAATCTTGATCGCGCCGGACGCCACCTGCTGCGGCGGCACGAACGCGGAGGCCAGCGTGTAGCCGTGGGTGCGGTAATAACGCGTCAGCAGGTCGGAGACATCGTAAATCTCCAGCAGCGTCATCGAGGTCCCTTCGTAGGGCGCCACGACCTGCTGCAGGGTGTCGGTCGGCACTGCCTGGTTGCCGACGATTTCAAACCGCTGCACGAGAATCTGTTTGCCGCCGGCGGGGACACCCACGCCGGCGGACGGCGCGGCCGGCGCCCTGATCTTGTCAGGCGGCGTCGGCGGAATCGCAGCGCGGGGCCGCAACTGTTCCTGCACCGTGCCCGGGGTCGGAATCGCCTGCGCCAGCGCCTGGCCGGTGCAGGCAGCCCCGAGCAGGAAGGGCGTGAGCTTCAGCAGTCGTGGGGCAGTCCATGTCACGGCAAGGTACTCATCGATTGGGCCAAGGGGTCAGGACGGATCTGACAGCTTGAATTATAAACAGCAGGTAAGGTATTGCAAATCAATTAATTTTCCGTGCGTCCGGCAGCGCGAGCCTGTGCAGCATTTCGGCCGCGAGGGTCGCCTCGCTGCCGTGCGCATAGCGCCCGGCGAACTGTTCGGCCGCGCGGCGGTAACTGCGCTGGGTCAGTACGGCCCGCAGCTTGGCGCCGATGTCACCCGGCCCCCGCCGGGGCGCCGACAGGCCGGCACCGAGCATCTCGAGGCGGCGGCCGACGAGATACTTCTCGAGCGTGTACGGCACCACGAGCTGCGGCTTCCCGGCCAGCAGGAACACCATCATCGAATTGATGTTCGCATTGCTGAGGTAGGCATCGGCTTCCTCCGCCGCCTGCTTGAGGTCGACCGGCTCGTGCATCCAGACCACGTCCGGGGCGGCCGCCACCGTCGCCGCGTCGACGCCCGGGGCGTACACGCACAGGCGCGCACCGACGTCGCGGACCGCGGACAGCAGGGCCGGCAACAGCACCTCGGGATCGAGGTAGGCGAACACGCGTGGCCCGGGGCCGGCCGGCCAGGCCGGCGCGGCGCCGAACTCGGCGCTCGGATAGGCCCCGAGGTAACTCGCGTGCGGCCGCTCGTAGCAGTGATCGAATTCGGCAAAGCTGTGGACGAAGGTCGTCGGGGTCACCAGCGCCTCGGCGACGCTGGCGGCCGGCGGCACCCCGCAGGTGGCCAGCGCGGCGTTGACGATGCCGAGCAGCCGCTGCTCATGGCGCGCCAGTTGTCCGCGATCGGCCGGCTCCCAGTACCTCAGCGGCGGCAGCGGCGTGAGCGCCGGCGGCAGGTAGAAACCGTTGCCGGAGGCTATCGTGCGCAGCCCGAGCACCCGCCCCGCGAGCACGGCCGTCGGGCTGTAATCGGCAATGACGACGTCGGCGGCGCGCGGCGCCAGCAGGTCAAGCCAGCGCCGCAGCCGCGCGCAGACCTCGGCGGCATCGGCGAACCCGCTGTTCAGCAGCACCTCGGCAAAGCTGTTCGGTGGCGAGATGCGCTGCGCGGGCGGCGTGAAGCCGGCCGGCACTTCGACGAGTTCGACCGGCTGCCCGTCGAACACACGGCGCGCCCGCGCCACGTCGCGTGCCAGGAACGAGACCTCATGGCCGGCCTGGCACAGCAGCCCGATCAAGGCGCGATAGCGCACGAGATGGCCGAGGCCGCCGCCGAGTTCCCAGGTGAAGACGACCCGCGACATGCCCGATCAACGCTGTCGCCGATCGACGGCGGTGGCGCGCTGTCGTCCTGTTGCGCGGGACGCGAGGCTTATACAATGAACGTCGATTCTCATGCGTGAAGCTGTAATGCTCATCACCCTCGCCAATCTGGCGGCCATCGCGACTTACATCGGCGCCGCCTTCGGGCTCGCGCGCTGGCCCACACCCGGCAGCCGTCGCAGCCTGGCCCTCGGCCTGCTGGGATTTGCCGTGCTCGCACACGCGGTGGGCCTCTACCCGAGCACCGTGATGGGCAACGGCCTGAACTTCAGTGTATTCAACGCCGGCTCGCTCGTCGCGTGGTGCATCGGACTCGCGATGCTGCTGCTGCTGCTCAAACCACATCCGGTTGAAAGCCTTGCCGTCGCCGTGCTGCCGCTGGTGGCCGCCGCGGTCGTCGTCGAACTGGCGTTTCCCGGTGCGCGCGACGTGATCTCCGACGTGCCGACGGGCCTGCGGCTGCACATCGCGCTCGCAATCGTCGCCTACAGCCTGTTCGCCATCGCCACGCTGCAGGCCTTCTTTCTGGCATTTGCCGGCCGCAAGCTGCGCAAGCACCAGCCTGTCCTCCACTTCCTGCCGCCGCTGCCGACGATGGAAGCGGTGATGTTCCAGCTGACGCTGCTCGCGTTCGTGCTGCTGACCGTGAGCCTCGCGCTCGGTGCGTTCTACACCGCCGATGTTCACGCCCAGCACCTCGTGCACAAGATCGTGTTCTCACTGCTCGCCTGGCTGGTGTTCGCGACCCTGGTCGCCGGACGCTGGTATTACGGCTGGCGCGGCCGGCACGCGATCCGCTATGTCAGCGCCGGCTTCATGTTGCTCGCGCTCGCGTTCTTCGGGACCAAGATCGTGCTCGAACTGGTCCTGAACCGGATCTGAACCCGTTGGAGCATTACTCGATCTACCACCTGGTGGCCGCACTGATCGTGCTGATCGTGCTGTCGGGGTACTTCTCGGCGTCGGAAACCGCAGTGATGGCGCTGAACCGCTACCGCCTGCGCCATCTCGCCGAGGGCGGACATGCCGGCGCGAATCGCGCGCAGCACCTGCTGCAGCGCCCCGATCGCTTCATCGGGCTGATTCTCCTCGGCAACAACTTCGTCAACATCCTGCTGACGCAGATCGCGACGCTCGTGACCCTGCAACTGTTCGGCGAACTGAACCTGCTGGTGGCCACGGCGATCATCACGGGCGTGATCGTGATCTTCGGCGAGGTGATGCCGAAGACCATCGCGGCGGTCAATCCCGAGCGGATTGCATTTCCGTCGTCACTGCTGCTGCTGCCCCTGTTGAAGATCACCCATCCGGCCCTGCTGGTGCTCAATACGATCACCGGCTTTCTGCTGAAGCCCTTCCGGATAGATCCCCAGCGCTCGACCCTGGACCCGCTCGACCGCGAGGAGCTGAGAACCGTCGTCAAGGAAGCCGGCGCGCTGATTCCGCAGAAGCATCGCGACATGCTGTTCGGCATTCTCGACCTCGAGGACGTGACGGTCGAAGACATCATGGTGCCGCGTGCCGACATCGTGGCCATCGATCTCGACAAGCCCTGGGTCGATGTCGCCGAGCAACTGAAGACCTGCCGCCATACCCGGGTGCCGTGCTATCGCACCAGCCTCGAACACATCGTCGGCATCCTGCACATGCGCAATCTGAGCCGGCTGTTTCGCCCGGGAGCGGAGCTCGACGTGAGCGACGTCGAAGCCCTGCTGACGCCACCGCACTTCGTGCCGATGCGCGCGAATCTCTATGCGCAGCTGCTGAATTTCCAGCTCGCGAAGCAGCGCATGGCGCTGGTCGTCGACGAGTACGGGGATGTCGAAGGCCTGGTGACGATCGACGACCTGCTCGAGCAGGTCGTCGGCAAGTTCACGACCGTGCCGCAGTTCGCGGTCAGCGACGTCTATCGTCAGTCCGACGGCGTCTTCGTCGTCGACGGCACGGCCAATGTGCGCGAACTGAACCGCGCCTTCGGCTGGACGCTGCCCGAACACGGCCCGAAGACGCTCAACGGCCTGATCCTCGAAGCCCTCGAAGACATCCCCGACGCCGGCACCAGCCTGCGCATCGCGGACTACACGATCGAAGTCGTCCACAGCAACGAACACGCGGTGCGCAGCGCACGCGTGTTCCCCCCGGCCCACCTGGCGCCGGTGCCAGACGCGGCTGGCGACGGGCGGGTGGGGGATTGAAGGGCTGCATCAGCCACCGAGAACACAGAGAACACCGAGGGGAGAGAAGCAGGGAATGCTGATCTCAATGCAAGAGATCGCATTCGAGGTGCCGACCCTCTCGTAGTCCTCCCTCTTTGCGATCTCGGTGTTCTCTGTGTTCTCGGTGGCAAAAAGTCCGTCGTCAAAGATCGCCCAACGCATCCGCCAGGCGCGCGACCGGGATCAGTTCGATGTCGGCCGACTGCTTCGGCGCGTTGGCTTTCGGCACGATCGCGCGTTTGAAGCCGTGCTTCGCGGCTTCGCGCAGCCGCTCGGGGCCGTTCTGCACGGGGCGGATTTCGCCGGCGAGGCCGATTTCGCCGAACACCACGAGGTCGCCCGGCACCGGCCGGTCGCGCAGGCTCGACAATACGGCGAGAATCAACGCGAGATCGCCCCCCGTCTCGGTGACGCGCACGCCGCCGACGATGTTCGCGAACACGTCGCAACCCGCCGTCGATACGCCGCCGTGACGATGCAACACCGCGAGCAGCATCGCCAGGCGATTGTGTTCGAGCCCCACTGTCACGCGCCGCGGATTGCCGAGCGCGCTGCCATCGACGAGTGCCTGCACTTCGACCAGCATCGGGCGCGTGCCTTCACGCGTGACCATGACGACGCTGCCGGCTACCGGCTGCTCGTGACGCGACAACAGGATGGCCGATGGATTGGTGATTTCGCGCAAACCCCGATCCGTCATGCCGAACACGCCCAGTTCGTTGACGGCGCCGAAGCGGTTCTTGAACGCGCGCACCAGCCGGTAGCGGCCACCGAGTTCACCTTCGAAGTACAACACCGCGTCGACCATGTGTTCGAGCACGCGCGGCCCGGCGAGCGCGCCCTCCTTCGTGACGTGACCGACCAGGTAGACCGCCGTGTGTGTCGCCTTCGCGAAGCGCACGAGCTGCGCGGCGCACTCACGCACCTGCGCCACGCTGCCCGGCGCCGAGGTCAGCGCGCTGGTGTAGACGGTCTGGATCGAATCGATCACCAGCACCGCCGGGCGCTCCTGCTGGGCGATGGCGAGCACGCGCTCGATCTCGGTTTCCGTCAGCAGCCGCAGGTGATCCCGCGGCAGCTTCAGGCGATCGGCGCGCAGGGCGATCTGCGCCGCGGATTCCTCGCCGCTGACATACAGCGTCGACACGCCGATCGTGCCGTAGTGGGCGAGGCTCTGCAGCAGCAGCGTCGATTTGCCGATCCCGGGATCACCGCCGATCAACACCACCGAGCCCTGCACGAGCCCGCCGCCGAGCACGCGATCGAGCTCTGACAGGCCCGTCGGCAGACGCGGTTCTTCCGCCGCGGCGACATCGGTCAGGCTGATGATGCGCGGCGCCTCGCCGCTGTAGGACGTGTAACGCGGTTGCGCGGCCGGTGCCGCGGCCGCCACGGTTTCGACCAGCGTGTTCCACTGGCCGCAGTCACCGCACTGGCCCGCCCATTTCGTCGACGTCCCGCCGCACTGCTCGCACTGATAGATGCGCTTCGGTGCCTTCATGCTTGCAGCTCGACGAAATGCGCGCGCATGCGCATGCGGCACAGGAGTTCATACGGAATCGTGCCGGCACAGTGCGCTACCTCCTCGACCGGCAGTCCCTCGCCCCACAGCACGACGGGATCACCGACGCGCGCGTCGGGCACCGGCGTGAGATCGACCATCATCATGTCCATCGACACGTCGCCGAGCACCTGCGTGCGCACGCCGTTGACGAGCACGGGCGTGCCGGTGGCGGCATGACGCGGATAGCCATCGGCATAGCCGAACGCCACGACACCGATGGGCGTGTCCCGACTGCACGCATATGCCTTGCCATAACCGACACCGCCGCCCGCGCGCACCTGCTTGACCGCGATCAGCGCCGAAGTCACGGTCATCGCCGGCTGCAATGCGAGTTCGGCACCGACCGATTCTGCGAACGGCGAGACGCCGTACAGCAGCAGCCCGGGCCTTACCCAGTCGCCGTGCGTCGACGGCCACGCCATGATGGCGCTCGAATTGGCGAGGCAGGTTTCATGATCGCGGGCTGCGCTCAGGCGCTCGAAGGCGTCGAGCTGGGCCGCGATGCTCGCATCGCCGCGCAGATGGGCGCTCGCGAAGTGCGTCATCAGGCGGAGCAGACGGCCCCGGCTGCCGAGGCGCTCGATGACTGCCGGCACGTCAGCCGGCGCGAAGCCCAGGCGGTGCATGCCGGTGTCGATCTTGATCCACAGCGGCGTGGCCCGGTCCTGACGCGCGAACCATTCGACCTGCTCGGCGTTGTGCACGATCGACTCGAGCCTGTGCACGCCAATCTCCGCCAGCTCGCTCGCTTCGAACGGACCTTCGAGCAGCACGATCGACTGCGCAATGCCGGCCTCGCGCAGCCGCACGGCTTCTTCGGTCGACGCGACACCGAACGCATCCGCGTCGGTCAGCGCGCGGGCGACGCGGATGAGGCCGTGGCCGTAGCCGTCGGCCTTGATGATGGCGAGCACGCGACGTCCCGGTGCGCGGGCCTTCACCACTTCGAGATTGCCGCGGACCGCGGCCGGATTGAAGATGACCCGCGCGGGTCGCGTCACTGGCGATCTCCGCCGTACTGCTCGAAGGCGAGATTCTCGAACGCGGTGTATTCGCCGAAGAAACGCAGCTTGCGCATGCCGATCGGGCCGTTGCGCTGCTTGCCGATGATGATTTCGGCAATGCCCTTGTCGGGACTGTCTTCGTTGTAGACCTCATCGCGGTAGATGAACATGATGACGTCCGCATCCTGCTCGATGGCGCCCGATTCACGTAGATCGGACATCACCGGCCGCTTGTCGCCGCGCTGTTCGAGGCTGCGGTTCAACTGCGACAGCGCGATCACCGGCACGTTGAGCTCCTTGGCCAGTGCCTTCAGCGAGCGCGAGATCTCGGAAATTTCCGTCGCGCGATTCTCTGCGTTGCCCGGCACCTGCATCAGCTGCAGGTAGTCGATGACGATCATGCCCAGCCCCTGTTCGCGCGCGAGACGCCGGCAGCGCGAACGCAGGTCGCCAGGTGACAGCGCCGGCGTGTCATCGATGTAGAGATTCGCTTCGGACAGGATGCCGACGGCATGCGTGAGCCGCGGCCAGTCGTCGTCGCCGAGCTTGCCGGTTCTGACCTTGTGCTGATCAATGCGGCCGATCGACGACAGCATACGCATCGCGAGCTGTTCGCTCGGCATTTCCATGCTGAACACCGCGACCGCCGTGTCGCCCTTGATCGCCGCGTTCTGCGCGATGTTCAGTGCGAACGCGGTTTTACCCATCGACGGGCGGCCGGCGATGATCACCAAATCCGCCGGCTGCATGCCGGAGGTCATGCTGTCGAGTTCGTAGTAACCGGTCGGGACGCCGGTGATCGGATTGTCGCGCTGGAACAGCAGGTCGATGCGATCGAGGGCGCCGACGAGCAGGTCCTTGATGCGCCGGAAGCCACGCTTGCCGCGCGACACGCGCTCGGCGATCTCGAACACCGTGCGTTCGGCGAAGTCGATCAGTTCGGCGGTGGGCCGCCCTTCCGGGCGATAGCCGGCCTCGGCGATTTCGGTGCCGGCGCGGATCAGCTCACGCAGCACCGAGCGGTCGCGGACGATGTCGGCATAGGCGGCGATGTTGGCGGCGGTCGGCGTGTTGTCCGCGAGCTGTGCGAGATACTGGATGCCGCCGACCGACTCCAGCAGACCCTGCGTCGACAGCCATTCTGCCAACGTGACGATATCGTAGGGTTTGCCTTCATTCGCCAGGGACTCGACGGCGCGGAAGATCGAGCCGTGATCGCGGCGATAGAAATCCTGGAAGGTCAGGCGCTCCGACACGTGCAGCCACGCGTCGTTGTCGAGCATCAGGCCGCCGAGCACGGATTGCTCGGCTTCGAGGGAGTGCGGCGGCAGGCGCAGCGACTCGGCGCTGCGGTCGGCAGGCGGCATGCGGCTCGGCAGCCTATCGCCGGACATCGTGCTCGCTCCGCGCTGTCATCGGGAAGGCCGGCCGGACCGGGGCAGTGCGCGTGTCACCCGGGTGTCCTGCCGGCACTCTGCGTGCGGGAACTCAGGCCTGCTCGGAATTTTCCCGATCGCTGTCAGCGGCGACGACAATGACGACGCTCGCGTCGACATCGGCGTGCAACTGCAGTTCGACGGTGTGCCGGCCAGTCGTGCGCAGCGGGCCCGTCGGCAGACGGATCTCGCGCTTCTCGATCGAGTGGCCGAGACCGGCAAGTGCTTCGGCGATTTCATTCGTGCCGACCGAACCGTAGAGGCGGCCTTCGCTGCCGGCCTTGGCGACGATCAGGATCTCGACCCCGGCGAGCGCCGCGGCGCGCGCTTCGGCTTCGCCGAGCGCAGCCTGCTGCACGCGTTCGAGTTCGGCCCGCTGGGTTTCGAACTTCGCCACGTTGTCCGCCGTCGCCGGCACGGCCTTCTTGCGCGGAATCAGGTAGTTCCGGCCGTATCCCGGCTTCACGCGCACTTTGTCGCCGAGCTTGCCGAGGTTCTGAATCTTTTCGAGCAGTATTACTTCCATCGTCCCAACCTTGATTCGCCAGTCACAATATTGATTGATTCGCGCCGCGACGCGTTCACGCGTCCGGTCGCCGCAGTGTTCGAAAATCCGCTACCTGGTCAGCGATGCCCGTGACCGCCAGCACCGTCGCCACGACGTGCGGCATCAGGAACGCGAAAACATACAGGCCAATCAGCCACGGCCGCCGCGTCGCCGCGCGGCCCGTGCGCTCATGCACGACGGCCAGGCCCTGGGCGGCGAACAATAGCACCAGCACGACGAGCAAGTCACCGACCAGGCCGGGCACCCCGTCGCCCTGCGCGCTCAGCAGCGCCACCGCCGCCAGCACGCCGGAGGCGACCGTGACCCAGCGCGGCAGCAGGAGCACGCGGAACTCCTCGCCGAACGCCCCGGGCCGGTACAGGCCGGCCTGCCAGGCCCGCGCCAGCAGCAGCATGGCCGCCAGCCCCAGGCACATCACGGCGACCGACGCCTCATGCATCATGCCGGACACCGCGGTGACTTCCTCGGGTGTCAGAAACTGGCCACCCTGCTCGCGCACCGCATCGCCGAGCTGGCCGAGCCGCTCGGCCCAGAACCGGTCGACGTCGCCGAGCGCCTGGCGCAGCATCAGCGCGAAGCCGGCGACAAAGGCGCCGAGCATGGCGAGCGCATTGCCCTGGCTGCCGGAGCCGCGCAGCACGACGGCGGCACACCACACCGGTATCCACGGCAGCAGCACCACGATCCCGGCCCGGCCAACGCCACCGGTGGTCAGCAGCAGCACGATCACGCAGACCGCGAGCGCGAGCCCGCCAATCTTCAGACCTTCCAGCGGCCCGTGACGCAAGGTCACCAGGCCGATGGTGGCGCCGCCCAGCACCAGCGCCGGCGCAAAGAACAACGCCAGCAACGAAAACGAGGCAGCGACGACGGCGGCCGCCACCGGCCCCGTCATCGCGATGCGCGCGATCCCCCGCATGGCGTCAGATCGCGCGCGCCGCTACGGGCGCTTCAGTGCGAGTCGCTGTAAGGCAGCAGCGCGAGGAAACGCGCCCGCTTGATCGCGATCGACAGCTGACGCTGGTAGCGTGCCTTGGTGCCGGAGATCCGGCTCGGCACGATCTTGCCGTTCTCTGCGACGTTGGCCTTCAGGGTGTTGAGATCCTTGTAATCGATCTCTTCGACTTTTTCGGCCGTGAACTTGCAGTAGCGACGACGGCGAAAGTGACGCGAGCCACCACCACCACGCGGTTTGGATTTCATCATGATGTGTTACTCCTGTCCGGCAGCCGCGGCAGCGGCTTCTGGTTCAGCGTCGGCAGCAGGCTCGGCGCCCGTCTCGGGACGGGTTTCGCGTTCCGCGGTCTGCTGGGCCTGGCGCGCGCGGCGCTCGCCATCGCGCTCTTCCTGATCTTCCTTCGCCTTCGCCATCAGCGAGGGCTCGGTCAGCGCCTTGTCGCGCGCGATCACGAGATGACGCAGCACCGCGTCATTGAAGCGGAAGGCACTGACGAGTTCATTCAAGGTCGGGCTGTTGACCTCGATGTTCATCATCACGTAGTGGGCTTTGTGGATCTTCGTGATCGGGTAGGCCAGCTGGCGGCGGCCCCAATCTTCGAGACGGTGGATGATGCCGCCATTGGCTTCGAGCATCGTCCGGTAGCGGTCAATCATGGCATTGACCTGCTCACTCTGGTCAGGGTGGACCAGAAACACGACTTCATAATGTCGCAACGAGGTCTCCTCTCGGCTTATAGCTTCCCGAACATGGCGGTGAAGCAAGGAGATGTGGATGAAATGGGGAGCCGGCGATCTTAGTCGCCACGCGACCGTCCTGTAAAGGCTTTTGACTCAGGCAGATAGGCGCTGCCGGCGCGCCTCGTACAGGCACACGGCGGCGGCCGTCGACAGGTTCAGGCTCGACACGCTGCCGGCCATCGGAATCGCCACCAGCGCATCGCAGGTCGCGCGGGTCAGCCGGCGCAAGCCCTCCGATTCGGCGCCGAGCACCAGCACCAGCGGCACTTTGAAGTCGGCCTGGTACAGCGTGCCGGGCGCGTCGTCGGTGGCCCCGATGACCCACAGCCCGTCCTGCTTGAGGCTTTCCAGCGCCTGCACCAGGTTCGGCACGAGCGCGATCGGCATCGAATCGGCGGCACCGCTCGCGACCTTCGCGACCACTGCGGTCAGCCCGACGCTGCGGTCGCGCGGCAGCAGCACCGCATCCGCGCCGGCCCCGTCGGCGACGCGCAGGCAGGCCCCGAGGTTGTGCGGGTCCTGCGGATGATCGAGCGCCAGCACCAGCGGCGGCCGGCCCGTGGCGGCGAGGAGTGCGCGCAGACCCGCGAGATCGAGCGCCGCCGGCGCCCGGCGCCGCAGCACGATTCCCTGGTGGACGGCCCCCTCGCTCATGCGGTCCAGCGTTGCCACCGGCACGCGCTGCGCCCGCACCCCGCGCTGCCCGGCCTCGCTGACGAGCGCGGCCAGATCCGGATTCAGCGCATCGTCCCGCACCCACACATCCAGCACGTCCTGGGCGGCACGCGCGAACACCGCGGCGCTGGCGTGCAGCCCCCACACCAGCAGCGTGCGATCGCCACGCGCGCTGCTCATCGCTTGCGCTTCCCGCGCTGCGGGCCCTCGTCGTTCATCGCGAAGTCGATCTGGCGATCGTCGAGGCTCACCCGCATCACCGTCACCGACACCCGCTGGCCAACCCTGAACTCACGCTTGGAGCGCTTGCCGAACAGGCGATGGCCGACCGCATCGAACTGGTAGTAGTCGTCCGGCAGCGCCGTCACGTGCACGAGGCCCTCGACGAAGCTCTCGTCGAGCTGGACGAACAGCCCGAAGGAGGTCACCGAACTGACGATGCCCTCGAAGCGCTCACCGACCTTGTCGAGCATGTATTCGCATTTCAGCCAGGCCACCGCTTCGCGCGTGGCTTCGTCGGCCCGGCGTTCGGTCATCGACGCGTGCTCGGCAAGTGTCGTCAGGGCATCGCCGTCGACGGCCTCGCGCTTCATGCGCGCCAGCCGGCGCTTGATGGCTCGATGCACGAAGAGATCGGGGTAACGGCGAATCGGCGAAGTGAAATGCACGTAGGCTTCGAGCCCGAGACCGAAGTGCCCCGCGTTCTCGCCGCGGTAGCTCGCGAGCTTCAGGCTGCGCAACAGCACGGTTTCGATCAACTGGCGATCCGGACGCCCCCGCGCGAGCGTCAGCACGTGCGCGAAATGGCGCGCGTCCGGGGTTTCACCACCCGGCAGGCTGATGCCCATCTCGCTGAGGAACTGGCGCAGCGCGATCAGCTTCTCCGGGTCCGGCTTGTCGTGTACGCGATAGAGCGCGGGCAGGCCGTGCCGCTCGAGATACTCGGCGGCCGCGACGTTCGCGGCGATCATGCACTCCTCGATCAGCTTGTGCGCGTCGTTGCGCTCGCGCGTTTCGATACGTTCGATCTTGCGCGCGCTGTTGAAGATGAACTTCGGTTCGAGCGTGTCGATATCGAGCGCACCGCGCAGCTCGCGCTGCTTGCGCAGCTCGAGGTACAGGTCGTAGACGTCCAGCACATGCTGCTGCAACGGCGGCTGCCCTGCGCGCGGCGCGGCGAGCCACTTCGCGACATCCTCGTAGATCAGGCGCGCGTGCGAGCGAATCACCGCGTTGAAGAAACGCGACTTCAGGGCCACGCCCTCTGGCGAGAATTTCAGCTCGCACACCAGCGCAAGACGCTCGACTTCGGGCATCAGCGAGCAGATCCCGTTCGACAGTGCCTCGGGGAGCATCGGGATCACGCGATCCGGAAAATAGACCGACGTGCCGCGCTCGCGCGCCGCGGCGTCGAGCAGCGTTCCTTCCTGCACGTAATGCGAGACGTCGGCAATGGCGACGTAGAGCTGGAATCCGTCGCGGTTGCGGCGGCAGAACACCGCGTCGTCGAAATCGCGGGCGTCGATGCCGTCGATGGTCACGAACGGCAGATCGCGCAGATCGACGCGGCCATCGCGCTCGGCGGCCCCGACTTCGCGCGGCACGCGCACGACTTCGTCATCGAGGCCGGGCGGCCACATCGTCGGCAGGCCGTGTGCGCGGATCGCGACATCGACTTCCATGCCCGGCCCCATGTGATCGCCCAGCACTTCGACGACCCGCGCCAGCGGCTGATAGCGGGCATCGGGCTGCTGCACGATCGACGCCACCACGATCTGGCCGTGCACCGCACCGCCTTCGTCGCCCGTCGGAATCAGCAGATCCTGGTTGATGCAGCGATTGTCGGGAATGACGAAGCCGACACCGCCATCCTGGAAATAGCGGCCGACCACTTCGCTGTTCGCGCGCGACAGGACCTCGACGATCGTGCCGAATGGCCGATCACGATGGTCGACGCCGCCAATCCGCACATACACGCGATCGCCGTGCAGCACCCGCCGGGCGTCGCGTGGGGCGATATAGATGTCCTTGTCGCCGGTATCCGGCCGCACGAACGCGAAGCCGTCGGGGTGGCCGATGACGCGCCCGGCGATGAAATCCATGCGCTTGGCGAGCCCGTAGCGATGCGCCCGGGTCTCGACCAGCTGGCCATCGCGCACCATCGCGTTGAGCCGCCGCGACAGGCCGTCGAGCGCAGCCTCGCCCTCGACCCGCAGGGCGTGCGCGACCTCTTCGCACGGCAGCGGCGCATCGGCCTTCTCAAGGGCGCGGAGGATCTCTTCGCGCGTGGGGATTGGCGTCGCGTACTGCGGGCCCTGGGTGGTTCGAATATCTCGGCGGCGGCTCATTGACTCAGTAGGGTCCCTTCTGTAGATTGCGCCTCGCTTTGCCGAGGTGGCGGAATTGGTAGACGCGCTGGTTTCAGGTATCAGTGGAGAGATCCGTGGAGGTTCGAGTCCTCTCCTCGGCACCAAAAAAGCATCAAGTGGACCGGTGGGTCGTTAGCAACGACCGCTTCCAACCCGGTCCGACACTTTAGTCCTCCCGGACTTCAAAAGACGAGCATCCCGGTGACGTAGGCGGCATAAATGCCGCCGTTGACGAGCAGATGCCAGATCTTGAGCCCGCCCGAGCGGGACATCCAGTACATCCATAGCGCCGCGACGTAGGTGATGATGACGCCGACGATGACTTCACGCGTCGGCTGCCACGGCGTGATCGCGAGCCCGAGCGCCGGCAGCAGGCTGCCCTGGAACACCATCGCGCCCGTGATATTGCCGAAGGCCAGGGTGTCCTTGCCGCGCCGTATCCAGATGACGCTGTTCACTTTCTCCGGCAACTCGGTCGCGATTGGCACGATCAGCAGCGCCAGCAGCAGCGGCGAGATGCCGATCACGTCCGACAGGTGCTCGACGCAGTAGACGAAGCCCTTGGCCCCCGCGACCAGCAGCGCGAGCCCGAGCAGCATCTGGCCGACGATGCTCCCCATGTTCTCCGGCAGTCCCACCTTCGACAGGAACAGGTCGCCGTGCGCCTCGGTGCCGTGGCCGTCCTCGACGAGCTGGGCCGACACCCGGAGCGTCAGCATCACGTAAATGAAATAGTTCAGGACCAGCGCGATCGCGATGCCGGCCCGTACCGCCGCGAGTGACGGCGGCACGAACAGCGCGATGAACGCCATCGCGAAGGCGGTCAGGAAGAAGGTCAGGTCGCGCTGCAGGCCCGAGCGTTCCGGCCGCAGATGCCCCTGCAGGCCGCGGCGCCGGAGCACCGACAGCGCCATGACACAGAGACTGAGCGTCGACAGCATCAGGGGCGCCCCGAGGATGGCACCGACGCCGATGTCGGCGTTCAGTTCGGCGTTCGCGCCGCCGGCGAGCACGGCCACGACCGGCACCGTACTCTCGGGCAGGGCCGTGCCGACCGCTGCGAACAGCGAGCCGGTCACCCCCTCGGAGATGCCGATCCGCTCACCCAGATGTTCGAGCGCGTTGGTGAAGATTTCCGCCGCGACCAGGATGACCAGCAGCGCAATTAACAGTTCGAAACCCAGGACCATGCTAACCTCGGCGCCGCGCTGCGGGCGGACACGCTACGCCCACGGCCGGACTCACCCATTGATGATGAAGGGCGACCGTGGAGTTTTCTGATTTATTGAAGGCCGTGCTGCTCGGCATCATCGAGGGGCTCACGGAATTCCTGCCGATCTCGAGTACCGGGCACCTGATACTCGCCAGCGACTGGCTGGATTTTAACAGAGCGGATGCCAAAACGTTCGAGGTCGTGATCCAGCTCGGCGCCATTCTGTCGGTCTGCTGGCACTTTCGGCAGCGCCTGACGACCGTCGTGCAGGGGCTCGGTCGCAGCGACGAGTCACGCCGCTTCGCCCAGAACCTGATCGTCGCCTTCCTGCCCGCTGCGGTGCTGGGTGGCCTGCTGCACGGGTTCATCAAGCAGGTCCTGTTCTCGCCGCTGGTCGTCGCCTGGGCCCTGATCGTCGGCGGCTTCGTCATCCTGCTGATCGAGCGCCTCGCCCCCCAGCCCCGCGTGCACTCGGTGGACACGATCACCCCCGGCCTCGCGCTCAGGATCGGGCTCGCGCAGACGCTCGCGCTGATCCCCGGCGTGTCGCGCTCGGGCGCGACCATCATGGGCGGCATGGCCTTCGGCCTGTCGCGGCAGGCCGCCACTGAATTCTCGTTCTTCCTCGCCATTCCGGTGATGTTCGCCGCCACGGCCTACGATCTGCTGAAAAGCTGGGACCATCTGTCGGCCGATTCCGTCGGGATCTTCGCCGTCGGTTTCGTGGCCGCCTTCCTCAGCGCGCTGGCAGCGATCCGCTTCCTCCTGCGTTTCGTCTCCACGCACGATTTCCGCTCGTTCGCGTACTACCGCATCGGCTTCGGCCTGCTGGTCCTGATCTACCTGTTGAACTGAACACGCCATGCGCATGCGTCCGGCGCGATAGAACGCATTCGCAGATGGATATGCCGAGATGTTCATTCCCCGGTCTGACCCGCTTGCCTAGACTGCGCGCTCCGTCAGCCCTCCCGGAGCGTCACCGTGTCCACCGCAGTCCTGCTCGATACTTCTCCCCTGCCCGGCCTGCGCGGCGACCTTCGCACACGCCTCGAACAGGCGGTGGCCGGCTGCACCGATGACGAACTGCTGTGGGCCAGCGGGTTTCTCGCCGGCCTGTCGGCCCGGCAGCCACGTCGGGCCGCCGAGGCCGTCGTCGCCCGCGCCGCGGCCGACGCGCCGCGCGCCGCGACCACCCTGACGATTCTCTACGGCTCCCAGACCGGCAACGGCAAGGCGCTCGCGCAACGCGCCCTGGACCTCAGCAAGGCGCAGGGCGTGACCGCCCGCCTCGTGAGCCTCGCCGATTTCAATCCGCGCCAGTTGAAGCAGGAGCGCGCGCTGCTGCTGATCGTCAGCACCCACGGCGACGGCGACCCGCCGGACGATGCGCTGGCCCTGCATCGACACCTGTTCAGCGCCCAGGCGCCGCGCCTCGACAAGCTGGCTTTCGCGGTCATCGCACTCGGCGACTCGAGCTACCCGCACTTCTGCAAGACCGGCCGCGATTTCGACGACCGCTTCGAGGCGCTCGGCGCGAGACGCCTCGTCGACCGCGTCGACTGCGACGTCGACTACCGGGCCACGGCGGAAGCCGGCATCGGCCGCTCACTCGACGCCCTGGCCCAGTCCGAGGCGGCGGCCCCGGCCCGCATCGCGCTCGTCGACACCGCCGCGCGCGAATGGCCGGACGTCGCCCCGGCCACCACAGTGGCGACTGCCACCGTGCTCGCCAATCAGCGGCTCACCGGCCGGCATTCGGGCAAGGACGTCCGCCACCTCGAATTCGCCCTCGACACCACCGCGTTCGCCTACGAACCGGGCGACAGCGTGGCCGTGACCGCGACCAATCCGGCGTCGATCGTCAGGGAACTGATCGATGCGAACGCGTGGACGGAAGCGGCCGAAGTCCGCGTTGGCGACTCGGTGCTGAGCCTCGGCGACGCCCTGCGCACGCGCATCGAACTGACCCTCCTCTCACGCCCCGTGCTGGCCGCGATCGCGGCGCGCACCGACCACGGTGCGCTGCACGATGCGCTCGCCGGCGACGCCCATGCCCTCGCCGCCTACATGCGCGAACGCCAACTCGCCGACGTGCTGCGCGAAGCCGGTGCGCGGCTGTCGCCCCAGGCGTTCATCGACCTCGCGCGACCGCTCGCGACCCGCGCCTACTCGATCGCCTCGAGCCGCAGCGCGAGCCCCGACGAGCTGCACCTCACGGTGGCCGTCGTCGACGGCGCGCGCGACGGCCGCCCGCGGCCCGGCTGCGCGTCAGGCTTCCTCGCCGCGCGTGCGGTCGGCGACGAAGTCCAGTTGAAGCTCGAGACCAACGCCGCGTTCCGTCTGCCGCGCGCGGACGATGCGCCGATCATCATGGTCGGGCCGGGCACCGGCATTGCCCCGTTCCGGGGCTTCGTCGAGGAGCGCGCGGCGCGCGGCGCACCGGGCCGCAGCTGGCTGTTCTTCGGCGAACGCACGCAGCGCGAGGACTTCCTGTACCAGACCGAGTGGCAGCGACACCTGCGCGAGGGCAGCCTGAGCCGGCTCGACGTCGCGTTCTCGCGTGACACGGCGAGCAAGTACTATGTGCAGGACCGTCTGCGCGCCTGCGCCGGCGAGGTCCATGCATGGTTACAGGACGGCGCCTACTTCTACGTCTGCGGCGACGCCCAGCGCATGGCGAAAGATGTGCACCAGGCGCTGCTCGACGTCCTCACCGGCGCCGGCGGCCTGGACGCGGACGGCGCCGAGGAATACCTGTTCGAGCTGAAGCGGGCCGGCCGCTATCAGCGGGATGTCTATTGAAACGATGAGCAAGCCCGAACCCTCCGCCGTCGAGCGCATCAAGGATCAGAGCCGCCTGCTGCGCGGCACGATCGTCGAGAGTCTCGCCGACCCGCTGACTGGCGCGGTGCGCGACGACGACACGCAGCTGATCAAGTTTCACGGCATCTACCAGCAGGACGATCGCGATCTCCGCCAGGAGCGCCGGGAACAGAAGCTCGAACCGGCCTTCCAGTTCATGGTGCGCGCCCGGGTGCCGGGCGGCCTGTGCACGCCGGCGCAGTGGCTCGCCTTCGACGACATCGCGCGCGTGCATGCGAACGGCACGCTGCGGCTCACGACGCGCCAGGCCTTCCAGCTGCACGGCGTGCTGAAGCGCAATCTGAAACCCGCGATCGCGGCGATCAACCGCTCGCTGCTCGACACCCTTGCCGCCTGCGGCGACGTCAATCGCAACGTCATGTGCAGCGTGCTGCCGCTGCAGCGTGCGGCCTATGTCACCGCGAATGCGCTCGCGGTGGCGCTCAGCACGCACCTGCTGCCGCACACCGGCGCGTATCATGAGATCTGGCTCGACGGTGAAAAAGTCGTCGACACCGCGCAGGAGGTCGAGCCGATCTACGGCCGGCTCTATCTGCCGCGCAAGTTCAAGGTGGCCGTCGCGGTGCCGCCGGACAACGATGTCGACATCTACTCGCAGGATCTCGGCTTCGTCGCGATCGTCGAGCACGGCGCGGTGACGGGCTACAACGTGCTCGTCGGCGGCGGCATGGGCACGACGCACGGCGATCTCGCCACGTATCCACGCGTCGCGGACGTCCTCGGTTTCTGCACGCCGGACGCGGCGCTCGCCGTCGCCGAAGCGGTCGTCACCACCCAGCGCGACCACGGCGATCGGTCGAACCGCAAGCATGCGCGCCTGAAGTACACGATCGAGGACCTCGGACTCGAGCGCTTTCGCGCCGAAGTCGAACAGCGTGCCGGCCTGCGCTTAGAACCGCCGCGCGCGGTGTCCTTCCGCGACAACGCAGATCCCTTCGGCTGGCGCACCGATGATGCCGGCTTCCATCACGTCGGCCTGTACATTCCGAGCGGGCGCGTGACGGATGACGGCCGCTGGCGCGCGCTGAGCGGCCTGCGCGAGATTGCCGCGCGCGGGCTCGCGCAGTTCCGGCTGACGGCGAACCAGAACCTGATGCTGAGCGACATCACACAGGACCGGCGGGCCGAGGTCCACGCCCTGCTCGAGGAGTACGGGCTGTCAGCGCCGGTCTCGGCCGTGCGTCAGCGCGCGCTGGCCTGCGTGGGGCTACCGACCTGCGCGCTGGCGATGGCCGAGAGCGAGCGCTACGCCCCTGACTTCCTGACGCACATCGAAACGCTGCTCGCGCGTCACGGACTCGGCGACGCCCCGATCGGCATTCGCATCACCGGCTGTCCGAACGGCTGCGCACGGCCCTTCCTGGCCGAGATTGCGCTCGTCGGCAAGGCACCCGGGCGCTACAACCTCTATGTCGGCGGCGTGCCGGACGGCAGCCGGCTGACGGTGCCGCTGCGTGACAACATCACCGAAAGCGACATCCTTGAAGTGCTCGACGTGCTGTTCGCCCGCTACGCGGCTGAGCGCACACCGGCCGAATCCTTCGGTGCCTACACGCGACGTGTCGCCATCGTGCCGGCGGTCGACACCGGCCGCGAATTCGCTGCGCAGGTCGGCCGCCTGACCGCCGCATGAACGACGCCAGCTATCTGCCGCTGTTCCTGCAGCTGCGCGATCGGCCCTGCCTGGTCGTCGGTGGCGGCAGCGTCGCCGCGCGGAAGGTTGACGCCCTGCTGACCGTCGGTGCGCGCGTGACCGTGGTCGCGCCCGGGCTGTGCCCGGCGCTCACCGCCGCCGCAGCCGACGGGCGCGTCGTGCACCACGCGCGCCAGTTCGTCGAGGCGGATGTCGATGGGCAGCTGCTATGCGTGTCCGCGACCGACGACAACGCGACCAACCGCCGCGTCGCCGCAGCCGCCTGGGCGGCCGGCCGGCTGGCCAACGTCGTCGACGACACCGCGCTGAGCGCTGCGATTTTTCCGTCGATCGTCCGTCGCGGCGAACTGACGGTCGCGATTTCGACCGGCGGCGCAGCGCCGGTGCTCGCCCGCTTCGTGCGCGCGCGCATCGAAACCCTGCTGTCGGACTCGCTCGGCGAACTGGTCGCCCTCGCGGCGCGCTGGCGTCAGCGTGTGCAGACGAGTCTCGCGAATTTCGGCGCGCGCCGGCGGCTGTGGGAACGCGTGCTCGCCGACGACTCCGCGGTGCTGCGCGCGCTCGAGGCCGGCCGGCCCGACGCGGCCGAGACGGCCATGGGCGTCGCGCTCGACGCGGCAGGGCACGGCGCGGATGCCGGGCACGTGTCGCTCGTCGGCGCCGGGCCCGGCGATCCGTCGCTGCTGACCCTGCGCGCGCTGCGTGCCCTGCAGGGCGCGGACGTCGTGCTGCACGACCGCCTCGTGAGCCCGCTGATCCTCGATCTCGCACGCCGCGATGCGACGCGCGAGGACGTCGGCAAACTGACCGGCGCCGATCACGCCGCCGCGCAGGCGGCCATCAATCAACGCCTCGTCGAACTCGCCGGCCAGGGGCTGCGCGTGGTGCGCCTGAAAGGCGGCGATCCGTTCATCTTCGGCCGCGGCGCCGAGGAACTCGCCGCACTGCGCGAGCACGGCATCGAGTTCGACATCGTGCCCGGCATCACCGCGGCGCTCGGCTGCGCCGCCTATGCCGGCGTGCCGCTGACGCAGCGCGCGGTGGCACAGCAGGTCACGCTGGTCACCGCGCACTGCGCGCGCTCGATGGACCGGCTCGACTGGCCGCTGCTCGCACAGGCACAGCACACGACGGTGTTCTACATGGGCGTCGGTCACGCGGGCCTGATCGAGTCGCGGCTGCTGGCAGGCGGACGCGATCCGTCAACGCCGGTGGCGATCATCGAACGCGGCACGATGCCCGATCAGCGCATCACGCGCACCACGCTGTCCGGCCTTGGCGCCACAGTGATGGACCAGCGCGTGCAGGCGCCGGCGCTGATCGTCGTCGGTGAAGTGGCAGCGGCGGCGTCAGCTTTTCCGTGGTTCGGTACATTGGCCGGGGCGACGGGTGAGACGGGCACCGCCGGCGGCCGGTTGATTGCCGCGGCCTGAGCATCGACTGCCCAAGGCTTTCATTCACCGACCAATCGCTGTCACCCAACGCCGCTGCCTGCCCCGCCGCAGCCGGCCGTGGGCAGCCTGTTAGAATGCCGGCGCCCTTCATTATCGGGTGCCGCCATGCGCCGTCTGTCCGTCCTTGCCTGTGCCCTCGGCCTGCTGGTCAGCGCTGCCGCCCTCGCTGCCCCCGAGGTCCAGGTCTTCACGCCCACCGGCACCGTCAAGGGCGTGCGCCAGGTGCAGGTGCGCTTCAGCGAACCGATGGTCAGTTTCGGCGATCCCCGCGTCGCCGCCCCGTTCGCCGTCGACTGCGCCGCCGCCGGCGAGTCGCGCTGGGTCGATACGCGCAACTGGGTGTACGACTTCGCGCAGGATCTGCCGGGCGGTCTGCGTTGCCGCTTCACCCTGCAGCCCGACGCGCGTGCAGCGGATGGCACAGCGGTCACGGGGACACGCCAGTTCGAGTTCAGCACCGGCGGACCCGCCGTGCTGCAGACCGAACCATGGGAAGGCGGACAGATCGACGAGGAGCAGATCTTCCTGCTCGGGCTCGACGCGCCGGCCACACGCGCGAGCATCGAGGCCAATGCGCACTGCCGCGCGGAAGGCATCGTCGAGGCCATCGGTGTCGAGGTGCTGGAGGGCAAGGCGCGACGCGACGCGCTCGATGCCAACCCGTATTTCGTGCGCCGCTACGCGTCGGCCCGGCTCAACGATCGCTACTACACGGAGATGATCGCGCGGCGGCCCGTGGAAGAAACTGCCGTGCGCGCGCGCTACGAGCAGTTGATCGACGGGCCCGACAGCGGACTGGTGGCCGTGCGGTGCCGCCAGCGCCTGCCGAGTGGCGTCAAGTTCGCGCTCGACTGGGGCCCGGGGATCCTCACGCCGCAGGGCGTGGCGAGCGACAGCCCGCAGTCGTTCACCTACGAGGTTCGCCCGGCCTTCCGTGCGACTTTCAATTGCGAACGCGTGAACCGCGCCGCGAAATGCATTCCCGCGCTGGGCATGAGCGTGAACTTCTCCGCGCCGATAGCGCGTGAACTCGCCGCTGCGATCCGTCTGCAGGCAGCGGATGGCAGCGAAGTGGCGCCGCGCCTCGATGGCAACGACAATGACGCGTTCGTGCAGGGCGTGCGCTTCCGTGGTCCGCTGCCGGCGCGCAGCACCTTCACGCTGAGCCTGCCGCCGTCGCTGACCGATGACGCCGGCCGCCTGCTCGACAACCAGCAGGGCTTTCCGCTGACGGTCGCGACCGACGACGATCCACCGCTCGCGAAATTCGCCGCGACCTTCGGCATCGTCGAACTGGTCGGCGAACCGACGCTGCCCGTCACCGTGCGCAATCTCGAACCGAACATCCTGCGTCAGCCCGCGCCACCCGCGGCGCCGGCCCCGTCGCTGGCCGGCTTCGTCAGAGATCTCGCCGAGCGCGCCATTCCCGACGAGCCGCCCCCCGAAGCGCCGTTGGCCGTTGCCTCGATACGCGGCCGCGTGCTGAAGCTCGCGGGCGACGACATCGCCGCGATCGGCCCGTGGTTCAACACGGTCGAAGAAGCGCAGCGCGACGTCTACGACTGGGACGAGGAAAAAGGCGAATACCTGCTGAAGAAGCGCGCCGGCGAAACCGAGGTCCTGCAGAAGACCCGCGACGCGGCGCTGCTCGAAGTGCCGCGCGGCGCGCCGGCCAAGGCTTTCGAAGTGATCGGCATTCCGCTGCGTGAGCCCGGTTTCTATGTCGTCGAACTCGCGAGTCCGCGGCTCGGCGCGACGCTGTTCGGCAAGGCAGGCACCTACTACGTGCAGTCGCTCGCGCTGGTGACGAACCTCGGCGTGCACCTGAAACTCGGCCGCGAATCTTCGTTGGTGTGGGTCACCGCGCTCGACAGCGGCAAGCCCGTCGCGCGCGCCGCGGTTTCGATTCGCGACTGTGCGGGCAATGTCCACTGGACCGGCCACACCGATGCGAGCGGCATCGCGACCATCGACGCCGCGTTGCCGCGATCCGAGGACCGGCCCGCCTGCGACTGGAATTCGCGCGGGCTCGTCGCCGTCGCCAGCCTCGGCGAGGACACCGGATTCGTCGCATCGAACTGGAACGATGGCATCGCGACCTGGCAGTTCGGCCTGCCGTCGCCGACGAACCCCGTGCCGCGGCTGACCACGACGATCTTCGATCGCACGCTGTTGCGGACCGGCGAAACGGTGCACATGAAACACGTGATGCGCCAGCACAATGGCCAGGGCTTCGCGCACTGGACACCGCAGACGCTGTCGATGCGCATCCGTCACGAAGGCAGTGGCGACGAGTTCGCGTTCGACGCCGAACTGGACGCCGCCACCGGCAGCGGCACGTCGACGTGGGAAATTCCCGCCAACGCGCGCCTCGGCACCTATCAGGTCGAACTGCGCGACGGCGAAGCGTGGCTGGCCGCTGGCAGCTTTCGCGTCGAGGCGTTTCGCGTGCCGCTGTTACGCGCCGACCTGCAGCCGCGCGGCGTGCCGCTGATCCGGCCGACCTCGCTCGCGCTCGACGTGCAACTGAACTATCTCGCCGGCGGGCCGGCCGGCGACCTGCCGGTGAACCTGCGCGGCGTGTTGCAGCCGCGCAGCGTCAGTTTCGCCGACTACCCCGATTTCGTGTTCATGAACGGCGATGTGCAGGAGGGCCTGACCGAACAGGCCGAACGCGCGTGGAGCGCCACCAACGACGAAGACGCCGGCAGCCGGACGCTCGGCACGCAGGCGGCGACGCTCGACGCGCAGGGTGGCGCGCGCCTCGCGCTGGCGTTGCCCGCCGATCTGACACTCGACGGACAGCCGGCGACCCTGGTGGCCGATCTCGAGTATGCCGATCCGAACGGCGAAACCCTGACCGCCGCGACCTCCGTCGCGGTGTGGCCCGCTGCCGTCGTGCTCGGCCTGAAGCCCGACGGCTGGGCGCTGAGCCGCAAGGACTTCCGCTTCCAGGTCGTCGCGCTCGATCTGGACGGCGCCCCGCTGAAGGACGTCGAGATCAGCGTCGACCTGCTCCAGCGCAACACGTATTCGCACCGCAAGCGCCTCATTGGCGGCTTCTACGCGTACGAGCACAAGACCGAAGTGAAGAAGATCGGCGCCGCGTGCAGCGGCCGCACCGATGCGCAGGGCCTGCTGAACTGTACGTCCAGTTCGCCGGTGTCGGGGAATCTGATCCTGAAAGCCACAACACGCGACGCCGACGGGCATCCGAGCGTCGTCCACCGTGATGTCTGGGTCGCCGGCGACGACGACTGGTGGTACGCGATCGCCGATCACGACCGCATGGATCTGATCCCGGAGCGCAAACGCTACGAGCCCGGCGAGACTGCGCGCCTGCAGGTGCGGATGCCCTTCCGCTCGGCGCGCGCGCTGGTGACGGTCGAACGCGAGGGCGTCATCGAATCCTTCGTCACCACGCTCGAAGGACGCGCGCCGGTGATCGAACTGCCGATCCGCGGGCATCACGCGCCGAACATGTTCGTTTCCGTGCTGGCCGTGCGCGGGCGCGACAGCGAGGTGCAGCCGACCGCGCTCGTCGACCTCGGGCGTCCCGCCTACAAGCTCGGCATGACGACACTGCGCGTCGGCTGGCGCACGCACGAACTGAACGTCCGGGTGCAGCCGGCACAGTCGGCGTATCGCGTGCGCGACAAGGCGGTGATCGATCTCGACGTCACGCGCGCCGATGGCAAGCCGCTCGGCGCCGACGCCGAGCTCGCGCTGGCGGCCGTCGATGAAGGGCTGCTCGAACTGCGGCCGAACGACAGCTGGGCGCTGCTCGAGACGATGATGGGCCAGCGCGGCATCGAGGTGCAGACTTCGACCGCGCAGATGCAGGTGGTCGGTCGCCGGCACTACGGCCGCAAGGCGGTGGCGCCCGGTGGTGGCGGCGGCGCCGGCGGCGCGAACCGCTCACTGTTCGACACGCTGCTCCACTGGCAGCCGCGCGTGAAACTCGACGCCCGCGGCCACGCGCGCGTCGTGGTACCGCTCAACGATTCGCTGACGAGCTTCCGCATCGCCGCGGTCGCGACTGCCGGTGCCGGCCATTTCGGCACCGGCAGCGCGAGCATCCGCACGACGCAGGACCTGATGCTGTTCTCGGGGCTGCCACCGATCGTGCGCGCCGGCGATCGCTATCGCGCGATGTTCACGGTGCGCAACGCGGGCGAGCGCGCGCTGAACGCGCGCGTCACGCCGCAAGTGCGCGTGGACGACGCCACGCCGCTGCCGGCGCTCGCCGCGCAGGAAGTCTCGCTCGAGGCCGGCGCCGCGCGCGAACTTGCGTGGGAGGTCGAGGCGCCCGCCGACGGCAGTCGCCTGCACTGGACGATCGCGGCGACGACGCTCGTCGGCACCGGGGACGCCACGACGGACACCCTCGAAGTCGGCCAGCGCGTGATCCCGGCGCTTCCCGTCCGCACTTTCCAGGCCACGCTGACGCAGTTGACTGCGCCGCTGGCCCTGCCGGTGGCGCAGCCGGCCGATGCCTTGCCGGGGCGCGGTGGCGTCGGCGTGAAGCTGCAGGCGCGGCTCGCCGACAGTCTCGATGGCGTGCGCGACTACATGAACGCCTATCCGTACCGCTGCCTCGAACAGCAGGTGTCGCGCGCGATCGCGCTGCAGGATGACGCGCTGTGGCAGGGACTGATGAACGAACTGCCGGCGTACCTCGACAGTGATGGTCTCGCGAAGTATTTCCCGACACCGGGCCAGGGCAGCGACGTCCTGTCATCGTACCTGCTCGCCATCGCGGCCGAAGCGGGCCTGGACATTCCGGAGAGCGCGCGGCAGCGTCTGCGCCAGGGCCTGGTCTCGTTCATCGAAGGACGACTCAACCGCGACTCGCCGCTCGCAACGGCCGATCTCGTGTTGCGCAAGCTCGCTGCGATCGAGGCGCTGAGCCGCTATCCCGACGGCATCAGCCAGAGCTGGCTCGACAGCCTCGACCTGGAGCCCACGCTGTGGCCGACCTCCGGGGTGCTCGACTTCATCGACATCCTGCGCCGGCATGACGCGTTTCCCGATCGCGATGCGCGTCTGACCCAGGCGCTCGGCATCCTGCGCGCGCGCATCAATCTACAGGGCACGACGATGTCCTTCTCCACCGAAGAACGCGACGCGCTGTGGTGGTTGATGCTGTCGGCCGACGTCAATGCGAACCGCGCGCTGCTGAGCGTGCTCGAGCGCGCCGACTGGGCCGATGACGTGCCGCGCCTGGTCACCGGCACCCTTGGACGCCAGCAGCGCGGACACTGGGACACGACCACGGCCAATGCGTGGGGCACGCTCGCGTTGCAGCGCTTCTCCGCGCGCTTCGAGTCGGCGGCGGTGACGGGCACGACGCGGGCGACGCTGGACGGCCAGCGCTTCGATGCCACCTGGCAGGCGGCCGACACGCAGCCTGCGCACGAATTCGCGTGGCCTGCCGCACCGTCGACGCTGGCCGTCGCGCACGACGGCGGCGGTGCCCCGTGGCTCAGCGTCCAGAGTCGCGCGGCGATTCCGCTGCGCGCGCCGCTGTTCACCGGCTATCGCATCACGCGCACCGTCACGCCCGTGCACCAGCGCACTGCTGGCCGCTGGCAGCGCGGCGACGTCTACCGCGTGCGGCTCGAACTCCACGCGCAGTCGGACATGACCTGGGTCGTCGTCAACGACCCACTGCCGGCCGGCGCCACGGCGCTCGGGAGTGGGCTCGGGCGCGGCAGCCCGGCGCTGACCGGCGCGTCCGGACCCGCCGGCCCGATCACACCGATGTTCGAGGAACGGCGCCAGGACGTCTTTCACGCCTATTTCGACTTCGTGCCGAAGGGCGGATTCAGCGTCGAGTACACCGTGCGCCTCAACAATGCCGGCCACTTCCAGTTGCCGCCGACACGCGTCGAGGCGATGTATGCGCCGGAGATGTTCGGCGAACTGCCGAACGCCACGGTGACGGTCGAGCCGTGAAGCGCGCCGTCGCAGGCGCGCTGTTGGCGCTGGCCGCCGGCCAGCTGCCGGCCGCGCCGCCAGACTTCGAGGCCGTGCAGGCTCTGCATCCACCGAGCGAATCGCGCCTGCTCGATCGTCACGGCGCCCTGCTGCACGAACGGCGCACCGATCCCGCGCGCCGACGCGGGCAGTGGGTCGCGCTCGACGCCATCTCGCCGCGTCTGCGTGAGACGGTGATTGCGCTCGAGGACCATCGCTTCGAACGTCACGCCGGCGTCGACTGGCTCGCGCTCGCCGCCGCCGCGCGCGACACGCTGCGCGGCCGCGCGCGCGGTGCCAGCACGATCAGCATGCAGGTGGCGGCCCAGCTCGACCCCGCGCTGCGCGCGCACGCGCGCCGCAGCTGGCGGCAGAAGTGGCGACAGATGCGGGCCGCACGTGCGCTCGAAACCGCGTGGCCGAAGGCCAGCATCCTCGAAGCCTATCTCAACCTCGCGAGCTATCGCGGGGAACTGCAGGGTGTCGACAGCGCGGCGCGCGCGCTGTTCGGCAAAGCGCCCGCCGCGCTCGATGGCCATGAGGCGCTGCTGATGAGCCTGTTGCTGCGCAGTCCGAATGCGCGCGCCGGCCGCGTCGCGCAGCGCGCCTGCGCGCTCGCACCGCGATTCGCACTGGACTGCGCGCGCCTCACGGCCCTCGCACAGCACGCACTCGCGGGCCCGGCCCGCCTGCCGGCGGCGGCCAGTCTCGCGCCGCACGTCGCGCAGCGCCTGCTCGAACGCGGCACCGCGCATACGACGAGCAGCCTCGACGCGCACCTCCAGCAGTTCGCGCGCGACAGCCTGCAGCGCCAGCTGCGTCTGCTCGCGCCGCGCCACGTGCGCGATGGCGCGGTACTCGTCGTCGACAACGCCACCGGCGAGGTGCTCGCCTATGTCGGCAACGGCGGCGAGCTGTCGTCGGCCCGTCACGTCGACGGTGTGCGCGCGCAGCGCCAGGCCGGCTCGACGTTGAAACCGTTTCTTTATCAGCTCGTGATCGAACGCCGCCTGCTGACGGCCGCCTCTCTGCTCGAAGACAGTCCGGTGAACCTGCAGACCCCGACCGGCCTGTACGTGCCGCAGAACTACGACCGCAGCTTCCGCGGACTCGTGAGCCTGCGCGCGAGCCTCGCCGGTTCGCTGAACGTGCCGGCGGTGCGCACGCTGATGCTGCTGGGACCGGATACGCTGGTCGAACGTCTGCGCACGCTCGGCTTCGAGGATCTCGATCGCGACGGAGACTATTACGGTTACGCGCTCGCGCTCGGCTCGCCCGAGGTCACGCTGTGGGAACTCGTCAATGCGTATCGTCAGCTCGCCACCGGCAGCGGCCACACCGCTTTGCGGCTGACGCCTGTCGAAGGGCCTCGCGCAGGACCTGCCGACAGCCCGGGCAACGTGCCACCGGTCGCCGCGGCGCGGGCGGCGGCCGGCTTCGTCATCGGCGACGTGCTCGCCGATCGCGACAGCCGCAGCGCTTCCTTCGGCGTCGACAATGCGTTGAACCTGCCGTTCTGGGCCGCGGTCAAGACCGGCACCAGCAAGCAGATGCGCGACAACTGGTGCATCGGGTATACGACGCGCTACACGGTGGGCGTGTGGATCGGCAATTTCGACGGCGCGCCGATGTGGGAGGTGTCGGGCCTGAGCGGCGCAGCGCCGATCTGGGCGGACCTCATGCGCGAGCTGCATGCCGACGCGCCGCCATCACCCCCGCGGCCTCCCGCCCATGTCGAACGCCAGCGCGTGACGTTCGACGACTCACGCGAACCCGCGCGAGACGAGTGGTTCCTGCGCGGCACGGCAACCACGCGGATCGCAGCCCACGCCCCCGCGCGCGTGGCGCCGCGCATCGCCTATCCCGGGCCGGACAGCATCCTGGTGGTGGATCCCGATATTCCGGCCGCGCACCAGCGCGTGTACTTTCGCATGCGACCGCCCCGCGCGGGCCTCGCGTGGTCGCTGAACGACACGCCGATGGCCGCCGACAGCGCCTGGCGTCCACGCCCCGGACGCTTCGTGCTGAAACTCGTCGACGCCGCCGGCACCGAACTCGATCGCGTGCAGTTCACGGTGCGTGGCAACACACCAAAGCTCGCGTCAGCGACAGGGGAAGGCCTCGGCATAGGCGGCGTTGATCAGACGCGTTGACGGTTCGTCGAGGTCGCTGTCGCTGTCAGCGGCCAGCAGAAACCGTAGCACGATCTCGCGCAGGCGCGCCGGGGGGACGCCTTCAGGCATGCACCACTGCGCGCTGCCGAGCCCCCAGGCCGCGACCACATCGTGCATGTCGGCGATGATGATGAGCTCGTTGAGGCAGGCACCGACGCGCCGCTCGTCGCGGCAGCGGGCGAGCAGTTCATGACCGTCGACGGGCGCCGGCGCCGCGAGCGACACGCTGAGCGGCGCGGCCAGCAGTGACATGAGCAGGCCGCAGCGCCCTGCACGGCCGATGGAATGACGGAGGCCTGTCTTCATGTCTGTGCTCCCGACGCCGCGATGCCCCTGACCCGGCAAACTTGCTACGATCCTGCCCATGAAACCGCATTGGGAATTGAACGACCTGCACTGGGATCAACTGATTCCGGCCGCGGTCAGTCCGGCGCTGCTGCAGACCGTGAAGACGGCGGCGCTCATCGAGGCCAACAGCGGCGATTACGTCAGCTATCTGCACAATGTGTTCGCCGGCGACGACGCGTTCAAGGCGGCCGCGGACCGCTGGGGCGACGAAGAAGCCCAGCACGGCCTCGCGCTCGGACGCTGGGCCGAACTGGTCGACCCGAACTTCGATTTCGCGCAGGCGCTGGCGCGCTTCCGCGCCGGCTACCGCATCCCGGTCGATGCCGCGGCGTCGGTGCGCGGCTCGCGCACCGGCGAGCTCGTCGCGCGCTGCGTCGTCGAATCCGGCACCTGCTCATTCTACTCGGCGCTGCGCGATGCCGCGCCCGATCCGGTGCTGCGCGATATCTGCCACCGCATCGCGCAGGACGAAGCGCAGCACTTCCGCCTGTTCAAGACCCACCTCGAGCGCTATCAGCAACGCGAGCCGCTGTCGACGTACGCGCGCGCGAAGATCGCGCTCGGCCGCATTTTCGAAACCAGTGACGACGAGCTTTCTTACGCCTATTTCAGCGCCAACGCCCCGGCCGACGCCCGCTACGATCGCGTGCGCTTCGGCACCGCCTACTGGCGGCGGGCGATGAGCTTCTACGCGCAACGCCATCTGCAGGGCGCGGCGCACATGGTCACGGTGGCGATCGGCAGCGCGCGGCTCAGCCGCTGGACCCGGCCGCTGGGCCGCCTGCTGTGGATGGCCACCCGCTGGCGGCTGCGTCGGCTCGAGGCCCAGGGCGCCGACTGAGCGGCGCGGTCCCCGGCGCGCAGGCGCCACGCCATTTCACCGCCGTCTGCAGCGCCCCCGGCAGTGCGCCGGCCCGCGCTGCGTTACATGTCGCTCCCGGCGTCCGCCGGCGCAGCCTGGTAGCGTTTCCACACGAACGGCATGCCGAGCTGCGCGAGCAGACGCTTCGGCATGCGCTCGCGGATGCCGATGACGCCCGGCGCCGATTCGGGTTTCAGGAAATACGTGCCGAACAGCTGATCCCACAGCAGCAGGTTCTGCCCGTAGTTCGTGTTGCCCTCGGCGAGGTTCGTCGAATGGTGCCAGCGATGCATGTTCGGCGTGTTGAAGACATAGTTCAGCCAGCCGCCGCGCATCGCGACATTGCAGTGGGTCAGGATGCCGATGTAGGCGGTGATCGCGCTGACCCAGATGATCGCGTCCATCGAGATGCCGGTCACCAGCAGGAACGGCACGCTGGCGAGCACGCTGATGTTCGAGTCGATGAAATGGAAGCGGCCGGTGTTGACGATCCAGAGCCGCCGCACACTGTGATGGACGGCGTGGAATCGCCACAGCAGAGGCCACTCGTGCGACAGCCGATGCGCCCAGTAGAGCCCGAATTCGGTCGCGACGAGGCCCAGCATCACCTGCGCGGCCAGCGGCAATGCACCCACCGCGCCGCTGCCGCGGTTGGCGAAGAACTCGAGGCTCATCAGCTGGATGATCGTGAACTGCACGAGCCCCTTGTTGAGCAGCGTGTGGCCCAGATCGGCCTTCAGCTGGCCGTCCGCGCGCTGCCAGTCGGCGCGATAAGGCAGGCGCCGTTCGAGCAGCAGCAGCCAGAGCAGGATCCAGGCGTACGACAGGTTGAAGTAGATCGCCGGATGACCGAGTGCGAAACCGACCGCGAGTATCGCCGAACTCGACAGCAGCAGGCCGGGCCAGGCGATCGCGGCGATGAAGCCCGCGGGCGCATCAGCGCGGGCGGTGGCCCGCTCAGGCATGGTCAGGGTGTCGTTCACGCGTGGCGGGCAGGAGCAGGCGTCGGGCTCAGGGTGCGTTCACGGCCACCGGACTCGCGGCGTCTTCGCACTCGATGCGCAGCGCCGTGCTGACTTCGTAGTCGTCGCTCGCGCGATCGCGGGCGAGCCCGCAGTGCACGCGGGTGTCGACTTCGAGGCCATCGGCGACGGGCGCGATCTCGAACTGGTAGCGCGGGCTGCAGTTCGCCGCGCATTGCGCGTAGAGCTGCTTGCCCTCATCGCCGCGGCCCTGCGAAAACGCCATCATCCAGTCATTCAGTTCGGCAATGGAGGCGAAGTGGCGCGGCGCGAACGCGAGCGGCTTCTTGCCGGTCTCGGCGTCGAGCTTGCGGCACACGGGGTCCTGATCCTTGTCGGCGAGCAGGTGTACCGGTGCGACCCGGTACACGATGCGGGGCTTCACGTCGCCCGTACAGGATTCGCAATTGACGGCCGGATCCGCCTTCTTCTGACGCGTCAGCGCTTCGTTGAGCAGCCGTCCCGCCACGGCGCGGATCGATTCGGGGTGCTCGGCAATGTTGTACATGATGCCGGCCGAGCCGAGTTCGCTCGCGATCGGCACATCGCGCGTGCCCGGCTTGCACAAGGCAGCCTTCGGCGCGGTGCCGGCGGCGGCGGGTGCGGCGGGCGTCTCCTCAGCGGGTTCATCGAGGGAATCGGCGGCGGCCGGTTGCAGCAGCAGCGCCAAGGTCATCAACCCGGTCACGATTAAGGCTTTGATAGGGGGTCTCCAGAAAGCAGCGCTAGTGTAGAGATCTGGCGCGCGAGCGTCACGCCGGCGTGCCTAGCCATGATCGACGCGGCTGCCTGAACCGCCTCTGAACTGGCGCGCCCGGCCCTGACGCGGGGCGCGACGGGCTTCAGCCCATCGTCTGCACCTTGTCGATCGCCACTTTATAGATGACGCGCACCTCGCCCGGTGCACGCCAGGGGTAGGTGTCCTTGCCGAGATATTTCATCGCGAGCGCATCGATGTGCGCATCGCCACCGGTCTCGGTCACCTCGACCACCCGCCCCCTGATCTGCAGATAGCGGTAGGGATTGTCGGGATCAAGGATCGACAGCGCGATTTTCGGCCGCGCGCGCATGTTGCGGTCTTTCAGCCGGCCCCTGGCGGAGTTCAGCAGGAGGTGGTTGCCATCGTAGCTGAACCAGACCGGCGTCACCTGCGGCGTACCGTCCTTCATCGACGTGGCGAGGTGGGCAAACGCGATCCTGGTCGTCAGGAGATCGGTGAATGCGGCGGGGACCTGTGCCATGGGCGTCTCCGTGGGCTGCGAATGGAACAGCCCCGAAGGTAGGCCCGGGCCGCCGGTGGGTCAAGGCAGGGGCGGCCTCGCGCCGCGCTCAGCCTGCCCTCTCGGTGCGGTTGCGGCCGGCGTGCTTGGCCCGGTAGAGCGCGCGGTCGGCATGCTCGAACAGGTCGTTCAACGTGTCCTGTTCGCCGAGCTGGGCAAGCCCGATCGACACCGACACCGACACCGGCGACCCCTTGTAGTGAAAGCTCGACGCCGCGATCTGCCGGCGCAGGTCTTCGCAGACCTCGAAGGCGGCGGCGAGCTCGGTATCCGGAAACAGCGCCACGAACTCCTCGCCGCCGTAGCGCGCGAACAGATCGGTGGCGCGCACGCGCTTGAGGGCGATGCTTGCCGTGTAGCGCAGCAGCTTGTCACCCGCCTTGTGCCCGAAGTTGTCGTTGATCGATTTGAAGCGATCGAGATCGATCACCGCCAGCGTCAGCGGCGACGCATTGCGACGCGCACGTTTGATTTCGAGCAGCGCGCGCTCTTCATAGGCGAGACGGTTCGGCGCGTTCGTCAGTGTGTCGCGATGCGCCCGCGCGTGCTCGACTTCGAGATTGCGGCGCAGGCGGGACGACTCGAGCTCGAAGTTCTGCACGCGCTGGGTCAGATCGGCGATCCGGCGCTCGTAGGCTTCCTGCTTGCTGGACTGCATGTTGACGTAGGTCGACATCGTGGCACGAATGGTCGCCACCCGGCGCTCGACGAGCGCACGCAGGTCGGCGGCCGGCTGCTCGCCGTGCACAGCGGCGTCGATTTCGTCCATCTCGGCATTGATGCCGCGCGTCAGTTCGCTGGAATCTGCCGCGGTCATGCGGCTGTGGTCGACGGCGTCGCGCAGCGCCGTGTCGATTTCGGTCAGGTTCGCCGACGCCTGCTTGAGATATTCCTCGAGCGTGCGCAGATCGCGTCGCAGGAACGCGTGCAGATCGTTCAGGAAGCTGCCGGTCTCGCGCACCGGGTCGACCGGCGACCCGCGGCCGAGCGTATCGCGCAGCTTCCGGGAGCGCTCCTCGAATTCGGCGGGCAGCAGCAGCCAGTCGAGGAGCTGGAGCAGGCTGCCGCCCGGTGGCTCGGGCGCCGCGGGCGCCGCCGCCGCCACGGGCGTCGGCGCAGTCAGGGCTTCACGCAGCAACTGCAGCAGCTTGATGCCCTGGGCCTGGCGCGCGGCGACGCCGGTATCGCTCTGCCACGCGTTGCGCAGATCGGCGACACGGTCGCCGGGCACACGCGGCGCGAGTTCTTCGAGCACGCGCGGAATCAGGTCCTCGGCGACGCCGGCCGCGCGGACGCTGTCGGTCCGCGACAGTGCGGCCGAGGCCAGATCGTTCAGCGCCCCGGCCAGCAGGCCGGCGAGGCGCGCCGGATCTTCGCCGGACTTCAGCCGCGACTGGAGCTGCTTGAATTCGAACGCGGCGTGCGGCGGGATCTTCAGCGCCGCGAACAGCTGCTCGAGCGGCGCCTTGCCCGCCTCGCCCGCGCTGCCGCGACGCCGGGCAGCGGCCGCGCAGGCCTCACCGACTTCCTGCAACAGGCTCGCGCGCGCCTTCGGATCGCTGCTGCCGCGCAGATTGCCGCGCAGCGCCGACAGCTGGCGATCGAGCGCCGGGTCTTCCCCGTCGAAACACTGGGCGAACTTCAGCAGCGCCTGCACCAGGGCGCGCTCGCTCTGCGCCCAGGTCGCGCGATCGTGATCGAGCTCGCGCGCGAGGTCGCGATAGCGGGTTTTCCACTCCTGATCGGTACCGGACTTGGCGGATTCGTTGAGCGTTTGCATGGCTTGTTTCCGAGACACCCCTGTATCGTCCCGCCACGCCTCCACTTGAGCCATCTGCGACCCTGTCGACCCGGCACGGCGCAATCCGTCCGGTCCCCGGTGCCATCCAGGGGTCAAGGGTCCTCGCGGCGCCTCTGAGCGGCCTGTTAGAATCGGGCTTCCTTCACTGCAGGCCACAGATCCTTCATGACCCAGCGTTCCCCGACAGAAGCGGCCGCCGATCGCGGCCTTCTCGCCAATCTCATTTTCAGCTCGCGCTGGATGCAGCTGCCGCTGTATTTCGGCCTGATCGTGGCGCAGGGCGTGTACGTCATTCTGTTCGTCAAGGAGCTGTGGCATCTGATTCACGGCGCGACGAGCCTCGGCGAGCAGGACATCATGCTGATCGTGCTCGGACTCATCGACGTGGTGATGATTTCGAACCTGCTCGTGATGGTGATCGTCGGTGGTTACGAGACTTTCGTGTCACGTCTGAATCTCAAGGGGCATCCCGATCAGCCGGAGTGGCTGAGCCACGTCAACGCGTCGGTGCTGAAGGTGAAACTCGCGATGGCGATCATCGGCATTTCATCGATCCACCTGCTGAAGACCTTCATCGAGGCGGGCACGCTCGGCCTCGACGGCGCGCGCGCGACGGAAACCGGCGTGATGTGGCAGACCATCATTCACATGGTCTTCATCCTCTCCGCCATCGGCATTGCATGGACCGACTACCTGATGCAGCAGACGACCAAGGTCGGCAAGAGCGAGCATTGAGCCGCGGGCGTTGCGCGGCATTGACGCCGGCTCACCGTTCGACCGGTACGACCTGCTGCGTGACGGACCAGTCGTGGCAGCCGTCGCAGCGGCGCACCGGCCCGCTGTCGTACCCCGCGTTCGCCACCTGCGCATGGCAATCCCGGCACAGCGTGTGAAAGTCGCGCTGCACGTTCAGCGCGAGCTCGGGACGCTGCTTGTGGCAGAAGTAGCAGGAGTCGCGCCCCGTGTCGTCGAAGAAATTGTGGTGGCAGGTCGCGCACTTCACGGCGAAGTGATCCTGATGATCGAACACGATCGCCGTCAGCGGCGCGCTGACGATGGCGTGTTCGCGCAGCGCGCGGATGCCGGCGACCAGCGCCAGCAGCCCCGCGACGACGGCGATCAGAGACAGCGACCGGCGGGACATGGGTAGGGACGCGGTGGCAAATCCTGCGCGGGCGTCGGCGCATAGGCGAACCAGGCGCTGGCCCCGAGCACAATCACGCTCAACAGCCAGCCCCAGGCCGGCGCGGGACTGCGCCGCGGCGCCGCGGCGGACGTCGGCCCGGCCGGCAGCCGCGCCGGCGGCCAGCGATGCCAGGCAAGGCTCAGCAGCGTCGGCACGCCGAGCAGCCAGCCGCCGGCGGCGAGCGCGCCGGGCGTTGCGAACCAGTACGCCGATCCGACCAGGTGCCAGCCGGTGAGTCCGACCGCCACGCATGACATCGCCGCATGCCAGCGTCGCCAGCCGGGATTCGCCCAGCGCAGTCGGGCGCGATAGCGGGCGCTGAGAATCAGCACGAGCACCAGCACCAGCGCGCCCAGCCCGGCCAGCATGTAGCCCGGCGCGGTCGGCAGGAGGTAATCGAGCACTCGCGTCTCGAGCAGCACGAGGCCTGCCACATGGGCCAGCAGCAGGCCCAGCAACAGGTAGGACAGTTGCCGATGCAGTTGCTGCACGAGGCGCAGCGCGTCGGCGGCACGCGTGCGCGGCGCCCACCACCGCGCGGACAACAGCGGCAACAGCGCCAGCGCCCCTGTCGCCGCGAGGCCGAGCCCCATGCAGTAGTCCCACCACGGATCGACGCCGACGGGCCCGCGCAGCGCGAGCGCGACCAACGGTGCAAGCGCGTACAGCAGCACGGCGCCGACCAGCCCCCACCGCCAGCGGCGCCACCCACCCGCTTCCGCTCCAACCGACAGCACCGGCGACCCTCGTCATGACAGGGTCGCGAGCATAACGCAGCGCAGGCGCGCCGCGGGTCCGTGCGCTGCCCCCGGCCGGCGCAATTTGGCATGATGCCGGTCCCCACCCCGCGAGGACCTGCCGATGGATCTGCTCGACGCCATGCAAACGATGAACGCCTGCCGCTACTACAAGCCGGATCCGGTCGCCGACGATCTGCTCGTGAAGGTGTTGAACGCCGCGCGCTGGGCCGCCACCGGCAGCAACAAGCAGCCCGTGAGCCTGATCGCAGTGCGGGATGCCGCCAAACGCCGGGCGCTGCACGATCTCTATCAGCCGATCTGGGACTCGGTGATGCAGAAGTACGCGAGCGGCGAATTCAAGTCCGGCTTCACGCCGAGCTTCCTGCAGCATGTCGATCACTTCGCGAAGCACATCGCGGAGGTCCCGGTCCTGGTCGTCGTCTGCGCCGAATGGCGGGAACTGACTGCGCTCGACGCGAACCTGGGCCGTACGGTGCTGACGCCGGGTTCATCGATCTATCCTGCGGTGCAGAACCTGATGCTCGCCGCGCGCAATGAAGGCCTCGGCACCACGCTGACCACGCTGCTCGCGCTCGCCGAACCGCAGGTGAAAGCGCTGCTCGACATTCCTGAACACCTGGCCACCGCCGCGGTGGTGATGCTCGGCTGGCCAGCGAAGCCGTTCCCGGCCAAGCTCAAGCGCAAACCGCTGGACACCATGGCTTTCCTCGACAGTTACGGCGCACCGCTGCCGGGGGCCGGTGCCTGCCTCTGAGCGCGTGCCTGGGCTGAAGCCGGATTTGCCACCGGGAACACCGAGAACACCGAGAAAGATCGGGCTGAGTCCACCGGCGGTTGTGCTCAGCGGCGATGGACGCGGCCGACCGCCGAACATGAGCCGTTGAACCCTATTCCTCTCGGTGTTCTCGGTGTTCCCGGTGGCAAAAAAGCGCCAGCACCCGCGTCCCCATTGCCGCCCTGCCGCCTGATGCCGAACAATAGCCCTACCCACGTCGCCGAGGAGCACCCCCATGGCCAAGCCGCTTGCCGTTCATGCCCAGGCTGAACATCGCGCCCTGCCGCCAGTCACCCACGACGAGTTCGCACGCCAGGAGTTCGTGCGGGCCTTCAAGGAGCATCTGGTCAAACACGTGCACGGTGGCAATCGCGCGGTGTACGAACGCAAGGTGAAGCCGGCCTTCGAGCGCAGCCACAAGCGTGCGCCGAAGACCCGCTTCGAGGTGCGTGACCAGATGGTGCACGAACCCTACTACCAGATGTTCAGCACCCTGCTGCGCACGAGCCAGGAAATGATGTGGTCCTCGTGCCAGAAGCCGGTCGAACGCGACCTGCCGGCGCTGAACGAGGTGATCGCGCAACCGCCGCGCAAAGCCGGTGGCAGCCTGCGCCTGAATCCGGCGCTCGAAATTCCACGCTATCACACGGCGGTCGACATTCACTGCCAGCCGGGCGGCTATCACGTCGAGTACATGCCGGGCGACGCGTCAGCGGGCATGGTCTACGACCGCGCGGTGCACGTGTACGCAATGGGCCAGATGGGCCCCTACAACAACGACATGGGTGCCAGCATCGCGATGTGGCTGCAACGGCACCATCCTGATTTCAAGCCGCAGCGCATTCTCGACCTCGGCTGCTCTGTCGGCCACAGCACGCTGCCCTACGCGGAAGCGTTTCCGGACGCCGAAATCCACGCCATCGATGTCGCTGCGCCGATGCTGCGCTACGCGCATGCACGCGCCGAGGATCTCGGCGTGGCCGTGCATTACTCGCAGCAGAATGCCGAACACACGGACTTCGAGGACGGCTCGTTCGATCTGATCGTGTCGCACATCCTGCTGCACGAAACGGCCGAACGCGCGATCCACAACATCGTCCGCGAATGCCATCGCCTGCTGCGCAAGGGCGGCATGATGATTCATGCCGAAACGCCACCCTACAAGGGCATGGACCCGTTCGATGCCTTCCTGCTCGACTGGGACACGCGCAACAACAACGAACCGTTCTGGGCGCGCTCGCACGAAATCGATCTGAAGACCCTGTCGAAGAAGGGCGGGTTCGACCCGGCGCTCGAATTCGAGGATCTGATCCCGAGCGCCTTCCAGGTTGCCCAGGCCTCGCGCTCGCAGAAGTTCCAGGGCGGCGACTTCGGCGGCGGCGGACTCTGGTTCATCTACGGCAACCGCAAGTAGGAGCGCCGCATGTCCTCCGCGATCAAACTGAAACGCAGGGCCCGGGGCGAGCGTCCCTATTTCTTCGCCGATCCGAACGTCGACAAGGTCATCGCGATGGTGATGGGCCTCGCCGGTGAGGTGGCGGTGATGCGCGATCGCCTCGACACCCTCGAGCGCCTGCTCGAACGCACCGGCGCCCTGCAGCGCGCCGACATCGACGCGTTCCGGCCCGATGCCGAGGTCGTCGCCGATCGCAGTGCCTGGCGCGAAGCCTTTCTGGGCGAGGTGCTGCGCATCGTCGAGATCGAAGTCGAGGCCCTCGCCAACGGCGATCAGGATCGCTACGACAATGCCATCGCGCTCGTCGAACAGCGCGACGTGACGCCGCCCTCGCGCGCGGCAGGCAAGAACCCCGCACGCGGCAAGAAGGTGGCGCCTAAAGCGCCGGCGCGCGCAGTGCGCAAGCC
>LNFM01006017.1_pt1 | contig 41356 bp, 43 predicted proteins | sample 596031 | NCBI WGS metagenome assembly LNFM01 (sample SAMN04254537, study PRJNA301005) | activated carbon metagenome | isolation source: dual media filters at the Ann Arbor, Michigan drinking water treatment plant | place: USA: Ann Arbor
GCGTCTCGGTGCAGGCGTAGCCGAACATGATGCCCTGGTCGCCGGCGCCTTCATCCTTGTTGCCGGCCGCGTCCACGCCCTGCGCGATATGCGCCGACTGGGCGTGCAGGTGGCACTCCACGCTGGCGTTCTGCCAGTGGAATCCATCCTGCTCATAGCCGATGTCGCGGATCGCCATGCGCGTCAGGTGCATGAGCAACTCAGGCGTGACACTGCCCGGGCCACGGGTTTCGCCGGCCAGGACCACCCGGTTGGTGGTCACGAGAGTCTCGCAAGCCACGCGGGAATAGGGGTCGGCCGAGAGGTAGGCGTCGAGAACGGTATCCGAGATGCGATCCGCCACCTTGTCGGGGTGGCCTTCGGAAACGCTCTCGGACGTGAAAAGGTATTCGCCCTTGTCGCGCATGGCGTGATTCGGCCTCTTGTCGCGGGAGGGCCGGTTCGCCCCGGCCTGGCTAGATGGCCCCGGCGGATCCGGGACAGCGGCGTATTGCAGTGCGGTGTGGCGGGGTCAAGGCAGGCCCGCGCCGTCAGCGCATGTCCAGCACATCCAGCATGGAATACAGCCCCGGCTTCCGGCCGATGACCCATTGCGCCGCGCGCACCGCGCCCACGGCGTAGGACCTGCGGTCGAAGCTGCGATGCGTCAGCGCGATATGTTCCGTCGCCGCGGCGAACAGCAGGGTGTGCTCCCCCACCACCTGGCCGCCGCGGAGCGCGGCGAAGCCGATGGTGCCGGTGGCCCGCGCGCCGGTATGGCCATCCCGCCCGCTTTCGATCCCGGCCTGCTCCAGCGTCATGCCCCGCCCGGCCGCCACGGCGCGGCCCAGCGCGATGGCGGTGCCGGAGGGGGCATCCACCTTCTGCCGGTGGTGCATCTCGACGATCTCGGCATCGTAGCTCTCGGCCGGCAGGGCCGCGGCCAGCTTCTCGGCCAGTGCCAGCACCAGGTTCACCCCGGGGGCGAAATTCGCCGCATGTACCACGGCCACCTGCGCGGCGGCCTCCGCCACTTCACGCGTCTGTTCCGCCGAAAGGCCGGAGGAGCCGAGTACCAGCGGCACGCCACGGCGCGCGGCCAGGATGGCGTGCGGCACGGCTTCATCGGCATGGGTGAAGTCGATCACCACGTCGCTGGCGGCAAACAGCGCCGCGGCATCGGGCAACAGCGGAAAGTCGCCTGCGGCCGGCGGGCGATTGCCGGGGCGGGTGGTGCCGCCCGCCAGCGTGGCGCCGGCGCGACGCGCTTCCTCCACCAGCAGCACGCCCATGCGTCCGGAAATGCCGGCGATACCAATGCGGATCATGCGTACGGGCCCCTCCGGCGCTGCAACCAAGGCTGCCCGCCGGGGGTGTGAGGGTCAAGCGGCCCAGGCGTAGGAGGAGGAGGGGGGGGCGGGCGGCGGCGCGGATGGGACCTCAGCGCGCCACCGCCTGCCAGTGTCACCGCAGGGGGGATGCGATGACTTGCACTCAACGTGACGACAGGCAAAGGGTTTCCTGCGGCCTGCAAGATGAGTCGGGCCGGAGGAGACCGATGCGGTGGCCCCCTTACGCGTGGCCCTGGTGATGAGCCATGCCGATCGCCGGATGGATGGCGCCCGGCGCGAGTTGCATTTCCTGGCGGCGATCCGCAGGCGCGGCGTGGAGGCACGGCTGTTCCGGATGCATGATGGACCGCCGGAGCAGGTCCGGCTGCTGGACGTGCAGGTGCCCTGCGCCTTCCTGCCGGTGGATGACCCGGCCGCGCCGCCGATGGCACGCCAATCCACCGCATTGGTGGCGGCGCTGCGCGACTTCCGGCCGAGCCTGCTGCTGTTCAAGGGGCTGGGGTATGCGGTGAACACCGCGGTGGCGCAGGCCCTGGCGCCCTGCCCTGTCGGGCTGATCGCCGGCGGCAATACGCAGGACAGGCTGCTGGACGGCGCCGTGCTGGTACTGGCGGAGCATGAGGCGCAATGCCGCGGCAGGGATTTCGCCGGTCATCACGCCGCCGGCCGCACCCTGCTGCTGCCGAAATTCTTCGATGCCGGGCTGGCGGAAGCGCCGCAACCGAAGCCGGAACCGCGCTTCGCCATCGTCAGTGTCGGCAGCTTCCAGACCCCGCGGAAGAACCAGGCGGCGCTGTTCGGCCTTGGCCGGCGGCACCGGATCTGCCTGGTCGGCGGCGGCGCGCTGCTGGAGGCGGCGAAGGCGGCCGCCCCGTCGCGGATCCGCTTCGTCGGCGCCCGGCCATCGGAGCAGGTCTATGGCTGGCTGCACCAGGCCCGGATCATGGTGCATCCGTCGCTGCAGGATGGCCTGCCGCGTGCCGTGATCGAGGCGATGGCCTGCGGCCTGCCCGTGGTCGCGTTCCGCGACGTGATCCCGGCCGGCATCCGCCATGGCGAGACCGGCCTGCTGGTCACGCCCGAGACGCTGGAGGCTGAGGTGGAGGCGCTGCTGGCGGATGCACCGCGCCTGGCGGCGATGGGGGAAGCGGCGCGGGTGGATGCCTTCGCCAACCATGGCCCGGCGGCGCTGCAGCGCGCCGCGCGGGCGTTCCTGGAGATGCTGGCGCGGCTGGGGCTGGATTAGCGGCCCAGCCCGTCCCAGAATTCCTTCACCTTGGCGAAGAAACCCTCCGTCTCCGGATTGCTGCGGCCGGTCTTCTCGCATTCGGCCTCGAATTCGGCCAGCAGTTCCTGCTGCCGCTTCGACAGGTTCTGCGGGGTTTCCACCGCCACCTGCACATACATGTCCCCCCGCGCCGCTGAACGCAGCACCGAGAAACCCTTGCCGCGCAGCCGGAACTGGTCCCCGGTCTGGGTGCCAGCCGGGATGGTGACGCGCGCGCGACCGCCATCGATCACGGGCACCTCGACACCCCCGCCCAGGGCCGCCTGCGTCATCCGCAGCGGCACACGCACGAAGATATTGGCGCCGTCGCGCTGGAAGATGGCGTGCTGCTTCACCGCCACATCGACATACAGGTCGCCCGCCGGCGCCCCGCGCAGCCCGGCCTCGCCTTCGCCGGACAGGCGGATGCGGGTGCCGTCCTCGACGCCCGCCGGGATGGTCACGGCCAGCGTCCGGTCGCGCTGCACGCGGCCCTGGCCGGCGCAGACCTTGCACGGGTTCTTGATGATGCGGCCGGAGCCGGAGCAGGTCGGGCAGGTGCGCTCGATCAGGAAGAAGCCCTGCTGCGCCCGCACCTTGCCGGCGCCGTTGCAGGTCGGGCAGGTGCTGGCGGATTGCGCCGCCGGGCCTTCGCTGCCGGTGCCCTTGCAGGCCTCGCATACCACGGAGGACGGCACGCGGATGGTCTTCTTGCTGCCGTTGAAGGCTTCCTCCAGCGTGACCTCCACCTGGTGGCGAAGGTCGTTGCCGCGCCCGGCCGCGGCCCGGCCACCGCCGCGCCCCCGGCCGAGGCCGCCGAACATCTCCTCGAAGATATCCTCGAAGCCGCCGGCGAAGGGGTTGCCCCCCATGCCCGCGCCGCCACCACCACCGCCGCCGCCCTGTTCGAAGGCGGCATGGCCGAAGCGGTCATAGGCGGCGCGCTTCTCGGCGTCCTTGAGGACGTCATACGCCTCATTCGCTTCCTTGAACTTCGCCTCGGAACTGGTGTCGCCCCGGTTGCGATCGGGGTGGTGCTGCATGGCGAGCTTGCGGTAGGCCTTCTTCAGGTCCTCCTCGCTCGCATCCCGGGCGACGCCCAGGACTTCGTAATAGTCGCGCTTGGCCATGGTCCCGTGGGTCCTCGCGGGGCGGCGTGGTCAACATGGCAGCGCCCGGCTTCTTGCGAAGCCGGGCGCGCCGCTCAATCGAACCGGAAGATGCCCGGTATCATGAAGCCCGGTGTCAGGAGGGCTTCTTCTTGGTCGGGTCGACTTCCTCGAACTCGGCGTCCACCACCTTGTCGTCCGGCTTGCCGCCCGGGCCACCATCGGTCGGACCACCCGACTGCTCGGCCTGGGCGGCCTGCGCCTTGTACAGCGCCTCGCCCATCTTCATCGCGGCCTGGGACAGGGTCTCGTTGGCCTTGGTAATGGCCTCGACATCCTGGCCTTCCATTGCGGTGCGGGCGGCGGCGATGGCGGCCTCGACCTCGGCCTTCTCGCCGGCCGGGACCTTGTCGCCGTTCTCGCGGATGGTCTTCTCGGTCGAATGCACCAGGGCATCCAGGCCGTTCCGCGCTTCCACGGCCGCGCGGCGCTGCTTGTCGGCCTCGGCATTCGCCTCGGCGTCGCGCACCATCCGCTCGATATCGGCATCCGAAAGGCCGGACTTGGCCTGGATGCGGACCTGCTGCTCCTTGCCCGTCGCCTTGTCCTTGGCCGAGACGCTGACGATACCGTTGGCGTCGATGTCGAAGGTCACCTCCACCTGCGGCACGCCACGCGGCGCGGGCGGCAGCCCGGTCAGGTCGAACTGGCCGAGCAGCTTGTTATCGACCGCCATCTCGCGCTCGCCCTGGAACACCTTGATGGTGACCGCGGACTGGTTGTCATCGGCCGTCGAGAAGACCTGGCTCTTCTTGGTCGGGATCGTCGTGTTGCGGTCGATCAGGCGGGTGAACACGCCACCCAGCGTCTCGATGCCCAGCGACAGCGGGGTCACGTCCAGCAGCAGCACGTCCTTGACGTCGCCCTTCAGCACGCCGCCCTGGATCGCGGCGCCGATGGCGACCACCTCATCCGGGTTGACGTTGCGCGCGGGCTCCTTGCCGAAGAACTGTTTTACCAATTCGATGACCTTGGGCATGCGTGTCATGCCGCCGACCAGGATCACCTCGTCGATCTCGCCGGCGGAAACCTGCGCATCCTTCAGCGCCTGCTTGCAGGGCTCCAGCGTCTTGGTGATCAGGTCATCGACCAGCGCTTCCAGCTTCGCGCGGCTGAGCTGCATCACCAGGTGCTTCGGCCCGGAGGCGTCGGCGGTGATGAAGGGCAGGTTCACCTCGGTCTGCTTGGACGAAGACAGCTCGATCTTCGCCTTCTCGGCGGCTTCCTTCAGGCGCTGCAAAGCGAGCTTGTCGCCGCGCAGGTCGATGCCCTGCTCCTTCTTGAACTCATCGGCCAGGTAGTCGATGACGCGGGCATCGAAATCCTCGCCGCCGAGGAAGGTGTCGCCATTGGTGGACTTCACCTCGAAGACGCCGTCGCCGATCTCAAGGATCGAGACGTCGAAGGTGCCGCCGCCCAGGTCGTACACCGCGATGGTGCCGCCCTTCTTCTGGTCCATGCCATAGGCGAGCGCCGCGGCCGTCGGCTCATTGATGATGCGGAGCACCTCAAGACCCGCGATCGCGCCGGCTTCCTTGGTGGACTGGCGCTGGGCGTCGTTGAAGTAGGCCGGGACGGTGATGACCGCCTGCGTGACCTTCTCGCCGAGATAGGCCTCGGCGGTTTCCTTCATCTTGGTCAGGATGTCGGCGCTGATCTGCTGCGGCGCATAGGCCTTGCCGTCGGCCTCGACCCAGGCATCGCCATTGGCGGCGCGCACGATGGAATAGGGCACCAGGCCCTTGTCCTTGTTCACCATCGGGTCGTCGAAACGACGGCCGATCAGGCGCTTCACGGCATAGAGCGTGTTGGTCGGGTTGGTGACCGCCTGGCGCTTGGCGGACTGGCCGACCAGCCGCTCGCCATTCTTTGCGAAGGCGACCATGGAGGGGGTGGTACGCGCACCCTCCGCATTCTCGATGACCCTGACGTCCTTGCCTTCCATGATGGCGACGCAGGAATTGGTGGTGCCGAGGTCGATGCCGATGACCTTGCTCATCCGAGTGTCTCTCCTATGCGGCGGACGGGGACGGCCCATGGGTCGAAACCCTTCGGCACCGTGCCCATCCCCTGATCCGTGACGGATGCGGGTTGGGTAATGAGCGGCCGGGCCGGAGGGACGCCCCCGGCTCGCCGTGTGACCGTCATGTATTCAGGCAGGGCAGGGTGGACAAGACCCGCGCCCGGCCCTGGCCTTGGAAAGACTCGCGATTCCCGTATTCCTGGCCGCATTGCGCCGGTAAGCTACGCGGACGAGATGATCCAGCACCTCCCCCCCCACCCGCAGCGCGACGTGCTGACGGGCGAACTCCATGCCCGCCCGCCGCTGCCCTTGCAGACGCCGGTGGCAATCAGCCGGCTGGCCCTGTCGGGCGAAAGCGGTGGCGACCGGGGCGCGGGGGTGGCGCATCTTGCCGCGCTCTGCCGGCGCTATGGCGTGACGCCACCCGCGCCGGGCTCGGATTTCGTCATGGCCGATTTCGGCGCCTTTCGCGTGCGCTACGAACGGCACACCGAATTCGATGGCTGGACCTTCCTGCGCCCCGGCCTGTCCGACCACCCGGACGACCCCTTCGCCTATACCGCCATCGCCGCGGTGCCGACCGACTGGCTGGGCGCCCTGCCCGGCCGCACCCTGGTCGCCGCCCATATCGCCCTGCTGCACACGCAAGGGGAGGATGAAGCCCCGCCCCCCGGGTGCTTCGCGCCCGATGGCCTGGCCGGCGCCAGCCTGTCCGGCGGCGCCGCCACCGCCTGGACCGATTTCCGCCTCGGCCCGGATGGCTTCACCCGCATCCTGCTGCAGGACCACGGCCTGACCCCGGCCCTCGCCGGCCGCCTGGCCCAGGCGCTTTGGGAGATCGAGACCTACCGGCTGTTCGCCCTGCTGGCCCTGCCGCCGGCCCGCGCCGCCTCCGGCGAGCTGGCCCGCGCCTCGGACCGCCTCGCCACCCTGTCCGAACGCCTGACCGGCCTGGCCGAGCTGGAGGCCGAACGCGCGGCGCTGGAGGAACTGTCTGAACTCGCCACCGGCATCGAGCAGATCGCCAACGCCACGGCGGACCGCTTCTCCGCCGCCAATGCCTACCACGCCCTGGTCGGCCGCCGCCTCCAGGTGCTGCGGGAGGAACGGCTGCACGGCCTGCCGACGCTGACCGAATACCTGGAACGCCGGCTGGACCCGGCACTCGCCACCATCCAGGCCACCGGCGCCCGCATCTCGGCCCTGTCCGTCCGCTGCGGCCGCGCCGTGGACCTGCTGCGCGCCCGCGTCGCGGTGGCACAGGAAGCCCAGACCCAGAAGCTGCTTGCCGCGATGGCCGAAACCGGCCGCGCCCAGCTCCGCCTGCAGGAAACCGTCGAAGGCCTCTCCGTCGCCGGCATCAGCTACTACGTGCTGTCCCTTGCCGGCTACGCGCTGAAACCCCTGCCCTGGGGTCCACTCCGCCTCGACATCATCCTGGCCGCCCTGGTCCCGGTGGTCGCCGGCCTGGTCTGGATCCGGATGCGGCGGCGACGGCGGAAGCAGACGAAGTAGCGTGGGTTGCTCGCCAGGGGGCTTTGCCCCCCGGCACCCCCCCACAAAGGGCTTTGGCCCTTTGACCCCATGACTTGAGGGACAGGTTGGCGGAGGGGCCGGCGCGACCGAGGTACCAGCGTTTCCGCTATGCCCCTCCGCCAACCTGTCCCTGAAAGGGTGTCCAGAGGGCGAGCCCTCTGGTGGGGAGCGCGAGGGGCAACGCCCCTCATGAATCACCCGCGCAACAGCGCCGGCCTACTTCCCCGCCACCACCACCATCGCCGGCTTCAGCAGCCGGCCGTGCAGGGTCCAGGCCGGGGTCCAGGCCTGGATGACGGTGCCGGGTTCGGTGCCTTCGGGGGCGGGTTGTTCGGCCATCGCCTGGTGCAGCTCGGGGTCGAAGGCCTTGCCCTGGGGGTCCAGCCTGGCGATGCCGTGGCGTTCCAGCATGGTCACAAAGGCGCGTTCCACGCCTTCGAAGCCGCCGCGGAGCTTGCCGAGGATTTCCGGCTCGTCCTCGGCGGCGGCGGGCAGGCTATCCAGGCCGCGGCGCAGGTTCTCGGCGGTTTCCACCACGTCGCGGGCGAATTTCTGCACGGCGTAGAGCCGGGAATCCTCGATCTCGCGCTTGGTGCGGCTGCGCAGGTTCTGCATTTCCGCTTCCGCACGCAGCCATTTCTCCCGCATCTGGCCGAGTTCGGCTTCCAGCGTGGCGATGCGTTCCGCATCGGTCTGCGGCGTTGCGGTTTCGGGGCTGGCCGGCTCGATATGGGCTTCGGCCGCGCCGGTTTCGGCCGGGGTCGGCGTGTCCTGGGTATCGCTCATGGATTGGGTGTTCTGACTCGCGGAGTGGGGTCGGCGTATTGGCCTTCACCTAAGCGCCCCGATGGGGCGCGGCAAGGACTTGAAGCCCCCGCCGCCCCGCCCTTCGGGCCGTCCGTGCCGTTCAGGCCGCCCGCAGCCCTGCAACCGTGGCGTGCAGCGAGCTTCGCAGCGAATCGGCGTTGGCATCCAGCGTGCGGGCCGTGCATTCCAGTTGCTCCACCGCCTTCGCCGTGGCGCCGATGGCGCTTTCCGCATTGCCGACGGCGCCCGAGGCGCGTTCGGTGCTTTGCGCCACGCGCTGCGCCGTGCGGGCGATTTCCTGGGTGGCGCTGCCCTGCTCCTCCACCGCCGCGGCCATGGCGGAGGAGACGTGTTCCAGCTCCGCCACCACCTCCACGATGCCGCGGATGGCCTCGACCGCCTCGCCGGTCGAGCTTTCGATGCCGCCGGCCTGGCGGCCGATTTCCTCGGTCGCCTGGGCGGTCTGCGCGGCCAGCGCCTTCACCTCGCCCGCCACCACGGCGAAGCCCTTGCCGGCCTCTCCGGCGCGGGCCGCCTCGATCGTCGCGTTCAGCGCCAGCAGGTTGGTCTGGCTGGCGATGGCCCCGATCAGGCGCACCACCTCCCGGATCCGGCCGGCGCCTTCGGACAGGCCGGTGACGATGCGGTCCGTATCGCGTGCCCGTTCCGCCGCGGCGCGCGCCACGCTGGCGGCGCTGGCCACCTGGCGCGTCACTTCCTGCACCGAGGCGGCCAGTTCCTCCGCCGCCGCGGCCACGGTCTGCACATCCATCGCCGCTTCGGAGGTGGCCGACGCCGCGGCCTGCGCCGCGTTGGTGCCGGTGCGGGCGGCCTGGGTCAGGCCATCCGCCGCGGTGCCGAGATCGCGCGCGGCCAAAGTGAGCTGGCTGCTGCAACCGCCGATCTCGCCTTCCACCTGCCCAGCCAGGGCAATGCGCCCGTCCCGCGCCTGGCGGGCGGCGGCGGCCTTCTCCGCCTCCTTCCGCGCGCGCTCCGCTTCCTCCCGCTGCCGGGCCGCCTCGGTCTCGGCCTGGGCGGCGGTGGCGGCGGCGGCGGCGCGTTCCAGATGGGTCAGCACCATCAGCAGCGCGGCCGCTTCCGCGACCAGGATGCCGGCATGCAGCGCGACCCGGCCGAGCGTGCCCTCGCCGCCGAAGACCGCCATCGGGGCCAGTTCATTCAGAACGGTATGGTGCAGCGCGACGGTGACCGCGGCGAGGATGATCGCGCGCCGGTCCACCAGGCCGGTCAGCACGGCCAGCCCGGCGAAATAGGCCATGTGCATATCCGTCCGCAGCCAGGGCGCCACCACCCAGACCAGCACGGAGATCTGCACCATCAGCGCGACCGCGATCATCTGCCGCGCCACCGGCGCCGCCGCATCCCGCAGCCCGGCGCCGAGTGCGGCCAGCGCCGCCAGCGTGGCGAGCCCGGCGCCGCCCCAGATCTCCAGATTCTCGCCACCCGAAAGCCAGGCCACCGGCGCGACGATGGCGGCGAGCACGACGAGAAGCCACAGCAGGGCCTGCCCACTGGAGCGGCGGATATGATCCAGGTTCATCAGCTTGATTTTCCCGTGAGGACAAAGGGGCCGGCGCCGGTGCAGGGCGCGCGGCCATAGGCGGGCAGCACCAGCCAGGCGCCCGGCTCGGTGGTGCGGGGTGCCGTCGTGGTAGGCGCGACCAGCGCCACGGTCAGCGGACCAAGACGGCGGATCGCGATCGGGTCCCATCCCGGCTCGGCCAACACCCGCAGCAGCGCCGCGCTCTCCGGCACGCCGGGCCCGAAGACCAGCGCGAGCGGCTGACCGGCCCGTGGCTGCGCCTGCGCCACGCCGAGGCCGGCTGTCGCCAACGCGAGCAGCAGCAGCGGAAGCAGGGGCGCCCTGGGCCGATCGACAGGGTTGTGGGACATCCACGCAGTATCGCGGCAGCGCGCGAAGATTGTCTTAAGCCGCCAGGGCACGCCAAAACTATCGCGCAACCGCCTGATTCCCGCGCGACCGGATCCAGCCTACACAGGCCCGATGCTACGCAGCGTCTTCACCGTCGGCGGCTGGACCATGGCGAGCCGCATCCTCGGCTTCGCCCGGGACATGCTGATCGCCGCCCGCCTCGGCGCCGGGCCGGTGGCGGATGCCTTCTTCATCGCCTTGAAGCTGCCCAACCTGTTCCGCCGCCTGTTCGGCGAGGGTGCGTTCAACGCCGCCTTCGTGCCCGCCTTCGCCGGCAGCTTCGCCCTCGATGGCCCCGCCAAGGCGCGTGCCATGGCCAACTCGCTGGCCGGGCTGATGTCCATCTGGCTGGCCTGCCTGGTGATCCTCGGCATGGTGTTCATGCCGCAACTGCTGTTCGTGCTGGCGCCGGGGTTTTCCGGGGAAAGGCTGGCGCTGGCCGTCGAGCTGACGCGGATCACCTTCCCCTACCTGCTGTTCATCTGCCTGGCAGCCCTGGTCTCCGGCGTGCTGAACGGCATGAACCGCTTCGCCGCCGCGGCCGCCGCGCCGGTGCTGTTCAACGTGATCGCCATGGCCGCCCTGCTGGGGCTGACGCCCTATGTCGCGACGCCGGGGCATGCGCTGGCCTGGGGTGTCGCGGCATCCGGCATCGCGCAGCTCGCGCTGCTGCTGGTGGCGGTGCGGGTGGCGGGCATGGTGATCAACCCGCTGTCGCGACCGCGCATGACGCCGGATGTGCGGGCGGTGCTGAAGCGGATGGTGCCGGGGCTGTTCGGCGCCGGGGTCACGCAGCTCAACCTGGCGATCGACGTGGTGCTCGCCTCCCTGCTGCCGGCGGGGGCGGTCAGCTACCTGTATTACGCGGACCGGGTGGCGCAACTGCCGCTGGGGGTGATCGGGGCCGCGATCGGTACGGCGCTGCTGCCGCTGCTGGCGCGGCAGCTTCGCACCGGGCGAAAGCTGGCGGCGCATCGCAGCCAGAACCGGGCGCTGGAACTGTCGCTGGCGCTCACGCTGCCGGCGGCCATCGCCATCGCCGTCACCGCCTGGCCGATCATCGCCACTTTGTTCGAGCGCGGGCTGTTCGACAGCGCTGCAACGGATGCGACGGCCGCGGCGCTGGTCGCCGGCGCCCTCGGCCTGCCGGCCTTCGTGCTGGTGAAGGCGCTGACCCCGGGCTTCTTCGCGCGCGGCGACACGGCGACGCCGGTGAAGGTGGGGATCGGCGTCGTCGCGCTGAACCTGGCGCTGAACCTGGCGCTGATGCCGCTGCTCGCGCATGTCGGCATCGCGCTGGCGACCTCCATCGCGGCCTGGGTGAATGTGGTGGTGCTGGCGGTATTGCTGATCCGCCGCCGGCAGCTTGTGCTGGACCGGCGCCTGCGCCGGCGCGTGCCGCGCCTGCTGGCGGCGGCGCTGGTGATGGGCGGCGTGCTGCTGGCGCTGAACATGGCGCTGTTTCCGCAGGCCGGCACGCTGGCGCGGTTCCTTGCCCTGTCCGGGCTGATTGCCGCCGGGCTCGTCACCTATTTCGGCGCGGCGCAGATGCTGCGCGGCCTCGACCTGCGCGAGACGGCCGGCTTGCTGCGGCGCCGTTCCGGCTGAGCCGCGGCCTCATAGCGCCAGGCGCAGCCCGAGGCCGAAGAAGTCGGAGCCGCTGCCCTGCGGCGCGATCACGCCAAAGATGCCGGAACGGTGGTGCAGCCGCGGCACCAGGCTCAGCCGCGGCAGGGCGGCATGGCTGAACTCGGCCTCGAAGGCCAGGTAGTTCATGAATTTGCGCGGCTGCTCGTTGTTCACCAGGCCCTCATAAGTTGGCCGGGACAGGGCGTAGGAGAAGCCCTCCGCCACCGCCAGGTTCACCCGCCATGGCCCGGCCAGGGTGATCTCGCGGGACCGCAGGGCCAGCGCCAGCGTCGCCTCGCCATGTCGCTGCAGGCCGGTATGCCAGCCGAACTGGCCTTCCACCTCCAGCGAGGCTCCCTCCAGCAGGCGGCCGACCACCGGCAGGTCCAGCCGCAGCTCCGGCACCACCACCCGGGTCAGCGCGAGGGCGGTGAAGTGGCTGTCCTCGGTCTCGAAGCCGCCGCCGATGAAGCCACGCGGCGACATCCACTGGCCGTGATAGGCGGTGGCGAACCAGCCGCGATCCCGCGCGGAATGCTCGGCCGAGGCCGGCGGCGCCAGGCCGAAGGCGCCCAGCGCCACCGCTCCGATCATCGCCAAGCGTCGCATGCAGGTCTCCCTGGGGGTGTGCGGGAAACAAAGCGCGGCGAGGGCGATCGTTGCCGTTGAATCGTCAGCAGGCCGTTCTTCCGGGTGGCTTGCTGCCGAACCCGCGGGCCGGCCGTTCGGATGATCCAGGCCGAAAGGGCGGTCGCGGTCCCGGGCCGACACCGTGCCGTCGATCAGGCTCCGTCGCCCCTGCCGGCGCTGTTCATCACCGCGCCGCGCCTCGCCCGGCGGCCGTTCCGGGTCGCCAGCCGGCGCATGTCGGCAAGAAGGCGCAGGTCGACCACGACCTTGGCGGTTGCCACCATGACCAGTCCGCACAGCGCTGCCTTCGACACGACCCCCATCGTCCCCTCGATCAGCACCGCATGGACGACGGTGCCCACGACGATCACGACGGCGAGGACCACGTGAAGGAGGCGCCAGACCATCAGCCTCAGCCGCCCGCGCAGGGCGGCGAGGAGCGCCGTTGCGAACACCGCCCACATGGCGACCACGCCCCAGGCCGAAAATGGCGTTGGTGAATCGAAGAGCAGCGCGTCGACGACATCCGGCGGGCTGGTCAGCCAGAGTCCCGCGACATGGACCATGACCGCCGCCACGAGCCCTGCCCCGACCCAGCCATGCAGCCGTCGCCCGGATCGCCCGCGCAGGCCCGGCAGGTATCCCCCGGCGAGCAGGGGCTGGAGCAGGAGCAGTGCCAGCGCAACCACCCCCGCCAGGCCAGCCAGGATGTAGATCGGGTCGCGCCATGCGAGCAGGGGACTCGTCGCCGCGACCACGATCGGCACGCCCAGGGCGGCTGCCAGGGTGGTCCAGATCAGGGCTGCCCGGATCATGGCTGCCCCGAGCCTGGCGGAACGCAAAAAGCCAGCCCGATCACGCCCGCTGCAGGATGAAGTCCGCGGTCAGGCTCGTGTCGCGGGCGCTCCGCATCAGGGGGCGCAGGAAGACCGTCTCGAAGCCGTTGTCATCGTGTTGTGCATCGTAGGCGAGGTGCCCGTGCGCCTGACCGAAGGCGGGGACGATCTGCGGCATCTCCATCCTGAACACGCCATTCGCGTCGGTCAGGGTCGCGCCGTGGCTATGCGGGTCGCGTTCATGCCCCTCCGGTCGTATGCGCCCACATCTGGATGCGGATGCGCGGCAGCGGCGCGCCATCGCCAGCGCGGCGGACCGTACCGGTCAGCCAGAAGCCGCCATTGCCGATGCGGTTCACGATCGGCGCCCCGGGCAGGTAGTTGTTGGCGCCGCCCCGCATCGTCCGTGTCGGGGCGAGGCCCTGCGCGCGCAGCGGCGCGAGGAGGCCGAAGCCGCCGGTCGTCAATGCGGCACCGGCTGTCACGGCGCCGGCGACGAGAACATGACGTCGCGTCCCAACTGCTCGAGTCATCGTGATCTCTCCCGTCATGGTGGGACGTGTCCCGGATGTTGGGGTTTCGCATGCGGGCCGGCAGTGCAAGTCGCGATGGCCCTCCGAACCGCGCCATGGATGTGGGGAGAGAGAACAAGGGGTGAAGAACGGCTCGGGCATTTGGAGACGCTTTGTCACGCGATGGAGCCGGCCCTGGCGGCGCCCATCGCGGCCAGGTGCCGCGGGCGGGCGGCGCAGGATCGATCCCCCGGGATAGCGCCTAGGCTTCCTGCCGAACCTCCACCCCGCGCAGCCCCGCTGCCAGCACCTGGCGCAGATCGGGCAGGGAAAGCGCCACGCAGCCCTCCGTCGGCGCGTAGTCCGGGCGGGCCAGATGCAGGAAGATGGCGCTGCCGCGGCCACGCTCCACCGGTGCGTCGTTCCAGCCGAGAATACCGATCAGGTCGTACACCGAATCCCCGCGCCACAGCGCCTCGTGCCGCCCATCGAAGGGCAGTTGGACAGGGCGATTATAGGCGCGGTCGGCGGGGTCGTCGCACCAGCCATCCTGTGGCGCCAAGGGCTCCACCGGCACGGCACAGGCGGGCGGCGGGCCGCGATCGGCGCGGTAGAGCAGGCGGCGCAGCGGCAGGCGCGCGGCCGGGGTGGCGCCATCGCCTTCCTGCTTGCGAACGGGCGGCACCACGCCGCCCTTGCCGAGCGCGCAGCGCAGCGTCCGGCCCTGGAAGCGGAAACGTCCATCCGCCGTCGCCAAGGCCCAGCCCGTGTCATCCATAGTATCGTCTCCGGCGTACAGGGCGCAGGATGCCCCAAGCAGCGCGGGGCGGCGACCCGCCCTGCGGCCCCGGGACCGCGACCCGTCACGCAACCGGCGGCCGCGGCCCGTCGCGGCGGCTGGCCAGCGCCGTTCCGTGCGTGGCCGCGGGCGTCGTGGTGAATTCCTCGATGGCGGCAAAGATGGCCGTGGACAGCATGCCGATCGGCCCGCCAAGGGCCGCGGCCCCCAGCACACGCAGCGCCGGGCTCAGTGTCTCCCCGGTTGCTGCCCGGTAGATGCTGCCCACCACCGGCAGATGATGCAGCGGGTTCAGTGCGCGCAGCACCTCGTCGAAGCTGAGCGTGCCGGGGATCGGCACATGCTCGTCGGGCCCGAGGCGTGGCAGGATCTCGGCTGTGGCGCGGGTCGCGGCGGTTTCCATGGCATCCGGCTCCTGGCAATCCGCGCCAGTGCAGCAACCGGCATGCCAGCGCGCGGGATCAGGTCAGCAGGTGGCCCATGCGGCGGGCCTTGGTCTCCAGGTAGCCGTCATTGACGCCATTGCCCTCGAACTGATGGGCTTCGCGGCCCTCCACCTCGATGCCGCAGGCGGCGAGGCCGGCCAGCTTGTCCGGATTGTTGGTCAGCAGCCGCACCCGCTTCACGCCGATGGCGCGCAGCATCTCCGCCGCCACCCAGAAATTCCGCTCATCGGCGCCGTAGCCCAGCGCCCGGTTCGCATCGAGCGTGTCGAGCCCCTGATCCTGCAGCGTATAGGCGCGCAGCTTGTTGACCAGCCCGATGCCGCGGCCTTCCTGCGCCAGGTAGACCAGCACGCCACCCGCCGGATCCGCCGCCATGCGCTGGATGGCGCCGCGCAGCTGCGGGCCGCAATCGCAGCGCAGGCTGCCCAGCAGATCCCCGGTGAAACATTCCGAATGCACCCGTACCAGCGGGGCGCCGGGGGCGGCACCCTCGGCGCGCGGGACGACGCTGTCGACCAGGATCGCCAGGTGCTCAATGCCGCCATCGGCGGCGCGGAAGGCGATGATCCGGGCCTCCGGCGCATCCTCCAGCGGCACCCGCGCTTCCGCAACGCGGGTCAGGCTGGCCGGGGCATCGATGGGATAGGCGCTGATATCGGCGGCGCGGACCGAAAGCAGGTCCAGCCGCGCGGCCGCCGATTCGGCGGCCGGCGCCACGACCAGCGCCGGCAACAGGCGGGCCAACTTGGCGAGCGCGATGGCGGGCAGCGCCTGGGGCGGGGTTGTGGTGCGTTCCGGCTGCTCCGGCAAAAGGCGCTCCGCCGTCGGGTCGGCCAGGGACCGCAGCGCCGCCGGGTCCAGCAGGCCGGGCGGCAGGCGCAGCGCCACCACGCCCATCTCCGCCGCCGTGCCGATCGCCGGCGCGCCGAGCGCCTGCGGCACCGGGCGGTTCAGCACCGCCGCGGCGCGCACCGGCGCAAGCAGCAGCACGGCCGGGCCGCGCGCGGCGGCAGCCAGCTCGGCAAGACCGCGGGCCGAGACGGTTTCCGCCGCCGCGACCACCAGCGTGCCCTCGGGCCCGCTGAGCAGGACCGGGGTGCCACGCCGCAGTTCGCTGGCGGCGCGATGCACGGCGCGCAGGGCAACGACCCTGGCATCGGGCGAGGCGGCATCATTCGCGCCTTGGGGACGCTGGGAAACGATTGGGGCCATGCTGCTCATGTGATTTTTTTGGCGTTCCATATGCCGCCCATTGATGGTTTCGAATGTGGCGCGCCAAAGGCGTTTGAAAGGGGGGCGTGCCACAAGAAAAACGATTCCTACGGGCAGAACAGCGCTGGGCCGGCTCAAATGCCGGCTCAGTGATCGCGGCACTTGCTGATCACGCCTGCGCTAGTGCAAATTCACTTGCCGCCACCGGTCTGTTCCGCCATCTAAATCGGATGGCGACGGCACGGAGACGTGAAACCGATGCGCCCCAGACCCGTTGTCACGGGGCCTCACAGATACGGGAGCTACCATGTCCGGTCCACGTCCTATCCTCGTCGTGGACGACGACGATGCCCTGCGCCAGACGCTTGTGGAACAACTCGCGCATGATGGCGAATTCTCCGCGACCGAGGCCGGCACCGCGGCGGACGCCCTGGCCCGCCTCTCGGCCGAGGATGCGCGCTTCGATGCTGTCGTGCTGGATATCGGCCTGCCGGATGGCGATGGCCGTGATCTCTGTGCGCGGCTCCGCAAGCAGGGGCTTCGCATGCCGATCCTGATGCTGACCGGCGCCGATGGTGAACAGGATATTGTTCGCGGTCTCGATTCCGGCGCCAACGACTACATCGCGAAGCCCTTCCGCGTCTCCGAACTCATGGCTCGCCTGCGTGCGCAACTGCGGGTGTTCGACAATTCCGAGGACGCGGTCTTCAACGTGGGCCCCTACACCTTCCGGCCCTCCGCCAAGATGCTTCTGGATGCGGCGCGCAACCGGAAGATCCGGCTGACGGAGAAGGAGGCGGCCATCCTGAAGTACCTGTACCGCGCCAATGGCCGGCCGGTGGGGCGGCAGATCCTGCTGAATGAGGTGTGGGGCTACAACAGCGCCGTCACCACGCATACGCTGGAGACCCACATCTACCGCCTGCGCCAGAAGATCGAGCCGGATCCGAGCAATGCGCGCCTTCTGGTGACGGAAGGCGGCGGCTATCGCCTGGATCCCACCGCGGGCCGCGCCCAGGCGGCCTGAACGGGACGGCGCCGGACCCAACCGGCGCCTGAACCCGCACCGCTATTCCAGGCGGGCGGCCTCGTCGAAGCTCAGCCTTGGGCTGCGCGGGAACAGGCCGGCCGGGTCGCCATAGCCGAGGTTGACCAGGAAGTTGGACTTCCAGGTGGTGCCGGCGAAAAACATCTCGTCCAGCTTCGCATTGTCGAAGCCGCTCATCGGGCCGGCATCGAGGCCGACCGCGCGCGCTGCCAGGATCAGGTAGGCGCCCTGCAGCGTGCCGTTGCGGAAGGCGGTGGTTTCCGCCAAAGCCGGGTTGCCGGCGAACCAGGACCGCGCATCGGCATGCGGGAACAGGAAGGGCAGCCTGTCGTAGAACGCCGTGTCATGGGCGACGATGGCGATGACCGGCGCGGTCATGGTCTTCTCGACGTTGCCGGGCGACAGCGCTTCCTTCAGCCTGGCCTTGGCCGCATCCGTGCGGATGAAGACGAAGCGGGCGGGGGAGGCATTGGCCGAGGTCGGTGCGAATTTGAGGAGGTTGTACATCTCCTCAAGCTTGCTGTCCGGCACGCGCCGGTCCTGCCAGGCGTTCTGGGTCCGGGCCTCCCGGAACAGGGTGTCGAGGGCCTGGTCGTCGAGCGTCGCGCGGTCGGTCATGGAATCTCTGTCAGGCTGTTGCCGGAACGGAGATAGGACAGCGCCGCATGGCGGGCCAATCCTCCGCCGCGATGGTCGTCATCGCCGTCCGGAATGACCCGCAGCGTGCCGCGTCAGGCCTCCACCTGCTCCACGCGCAGCACTTCCGGCACGTAATGGCGCAGCATCGTCTCGACCCCGTGCTTCAGCGTGGCGCGGGAGGAGGGGCAGCCGGCACAGGCGCCCTGCATGTGCAGCTTGACCACGCCCTCGCGGAAGCCGCGGAAGACGATGTCGCCGCCATCGCCAGCCACCGCCGGGCGCACCCGGGTGTCCAGCAATTCCTTGATCTGGGCGACGATCTCGCCGTGCTCGGCGTCGAAATCCTCGTCCTCGGCGGCGGCGTCCTCACCCTCCATCACGGGCAGGCCGGCCAGGTAGTGCTCCATCACCGCGCCGAGCACGCGGGGGCGCAGCATCTGCCACTCGGATTCCTCGGTCTTGGTGACGGTGACAAAGTCCTGGCCGAGGAAGACGCGCGCCACATCGCCCACGGCGAAGATGCGGGCGGCGAGCGGGCTGCGGCCGGTGGCTTCCTCGGCCGCCGTGAAGTCGGCGGTGCCGCGGCTGCCCGTGACGTCCCGCCCGGGAATGAACTTCAGCGTGGCGGGGTTCGGCGTGGCTTCAGTCTCGATGAACATTTTTGTCGCTTTCGCGGTGCTGGCGATACCCGACCTATGTGGTCCGTTTTAGGGTGGGCTGCAACCGCTGGGCCATTCTTTGGCACCCCACCCCTGTGGCGGCCCGCCCCTTCAGGCGGGCCGAGGCGCCGAATGGCGCCCGCGGCCTGTGCCGCGAGCCAAGGCCGCGGAGCGGCCGCCCGGCGCCTGAGGGCAAGAATCAAGTCACTCGATCCAGCTCGGCATCGCTCATGCCGCCTGGCACGATGGTCATCGGCACCAGCAGCTTGGTGGCGTAGCGGCCGGTCAGCGCCTGGATCAGCGGGCCGGGCCCGCCCTCGGTGGCGCTCGCCAGCACCAGGATCGAAATGCGCGGATCCTCGGCCAGCAGCGCCAGCAATTCGTCCCGCGGATCGCCCTCCCGGATCAGCAGTATCGGCAGGCCGCCGGTGAGTTCGTTCACCTCCGCCGCCAGGCCGGACAGTAGGCGCTCCGCCTCCTCCCGCCGTTCCTCGGCCAGCATGGCGCCGACGCCGGCCCATTCCACCTGGCCGGCCGGCTCGATCACCCGCAGCAGGGCCATGCGGCCGCCGGATTTCCGCACGCGCAGGGCCGCGTAGCGCAGCGCCACGCTGCGTTCCGCACTGTCATCCACCACCACCAGGAAGACCCGGTCGCGCCGCGCCTGCGCGGCTTCCGCTGTCTCACCCATCGCTCGATCCCCCAAATCCCCGGCGGGGGCGCGGGCGGGTCAGCTGCGTCGGAACACGACGCTGCCGATCCAGCCGGCCAGGCCCGCCAGGATAATGCAGGCGATGCCATACAGCACCGGCTGTTCCCGCGCGACGTCGGCTATGAAGGCGGAGGTGCCGGTACGGACCACATCCAGCCGCAATTCCTGGCGAGCCACCACGCGGCGGTCGCGCACCAGCATGACCTGCACCTGGTAGATACCATGCGCCACGGTCGCCGGCAGCGGCAGGCGGGCATGGAACAGGCGGCCGCCCGAGACCTGGATCGGCCGGTCCCGGTCCACCCACAATCCGGCATTCTGCTGCAGATCCGCCAGCGCCAGCCGGAAGGTCGGCCCCTGCGCGCCAAGCTGCACCAGCGGCAGCTGGTCCAGCCCCAGGCGCAGCTCGGCCCGTTCCACCCGGTCCAGCATGGCCGGAACCGGGCGAGTGGAGGCGAGCGCCCAGTAGCTCGGCACCCGGTTGAAGCGGGCGGAGGCGCCATTGATCCAGAAGCCCATGACGCTGACCTTCTGGCGCACCACGGCGGAGGTTTCCGGCCCGGTGACCAGCACCACCACCTCATCGCCCTCCGGCCCGATCAGCCGTTCCGTGGCGCCGAAGACCAGGATCTCAGAGCCGGAGAAGGCGGTGGTGACCTCGACCCGGTTGACCGAAAGCTCGGCGGCCAGGGAGGGCGGCACCAGCGCGACGTCCTGCGCGGCCGCGGCGGGGGACAGCGCCAGCAGCAAAGCGAGCCAGAAGCCCCTCATGGCACCGGGCGTCATGGAACCGGGCGTCATGGAACCGGCCCGATCACGAACAGCGCCTCCGGCACCCGCAGCAGGTCCCACAGCAGGGACAGCGCGACCGCCAGCACCAGCGCACCGAGCAGCGCGCGCATTTCCTCCCCGCGCAACTTCGTGCCCATGGCGGCACCGAACTGTGCGCCGGAAACACCGCCGGCCAGCAGCAGCAGGGTCAGCACGATATCGACGCTGCCGACCTGGATGGCCTGGAGGAAGGTGACGTTGGCGGTGACGAAGACCACCTGGAACAGCGAGGTGCCGATCACCACCGCGGTCGGCATGCCGAGCAGGTAGATCATCGCCGGCACCAGCATGAAGCCGCCGCCCACGCGGCGGGATGACGGAGATGTACAGCCGCGACTTGCGGAACCGCATCTTGAAGGGCAGCCCGTGCATCCAGAGGTGCTCGTGCAGCCGCGCCGGGCGCGCCCGCTTGCGCCGCAGGATGGCGGCCAGGCTTTCCCGCACCATCAGCGCGCCGACGCTGCCCAGCACCACCACGTAGAAGATGGCCACCGCCAGGTCGACCTGCCCGGCGCGGCGCAGCCAGGCGAACAGCTGCACGCCGACCAATGATCCGAAGAAGCCGCCGACGATGAGCACCGCGCCCATCCGAAAATCGACATTGCCGCGCCGCCACTGCGCGATCAGACCGGAGACGGAGGCGCCGAGCGTCTGGTTGGCGCCGGAGCCGACCGCGACGCTGGAGGGGATGCCGATGAGGATCAGCAGCGGCGTCAGCAGGAAACCGCCGCCGACGCCGAACAGGCCCGAGAGCCAGCCCACGCCAAAGCCGATGCCCAGCAACAGCAGGGCATCGACCGACATTTCGGCAATCGGAAGATAGACCTGCATTTCGAGGGGGAGTCTCGACTGGCGACGTGGCAACAAGAGGGCGGATATCAACCTCTGCGTCCATGCCCGCAACCCGCAGCGGGCGAAACAGTCCGATCGTTGCGGTCAGATCGGCGTGCGCGGCCTGCCGCGTGACACCTGCATGACGGCAGTCAAAGCCGCATGACGGCAGCCGGCCGATCCGCTATGCGCGGCCCTGCATTGGGGGACAGGCCGATGATCCGCCGCCGTCAGCTTCTGGCCAGCCTGCCGCTTGCCGCCCCCGCCCTGCGCGCGGCTGCGGCACAGGCGGCCGCCCGGGTCACGCTGCTGCACCTGAATGATTTCCACAGCAGGCATGAGGGGACGCAGGATTCCGGCGCCGCCTGCCGCACGGGCGCGCCCTGTGGCGGCGGCGCGGCGCGGCTGGTGGCCAGCTTCCACGCGGCCCGCGCGGCGGCGGTGGCGGAAGGGCGCGGCGTGCTGGCGCTGGATGCCGGGGACCAATTCCTCGGCAGCCTGTTCTACACGCGGCACAAGGGGCTGGCCGAAGCCGCGGTGCAGCGGCAATGGGGCGTGCAGGCGATGGCGCCCGGCAACCATGATTTCAACGGTGGGCCGGAGACGCTGGCCGGCTTCGCCCGCGCGCTCGGCGCGCCGCTGCTGGCCGCCAACATGGATGCGGCGCGGGAGCCGGCGCTGGCCGGGCTGGTGGCGCCCTTCGCCGTGTTCATGGTGGGCGGCGCGCGCATCGGCGTGGTCGGGCTGACGCTGGAAAACATTCCGCAGATCTCCGCCCCCGGCCCCAACCTGCGCTTCACCGCGGCCGAGGAGGCCACCGCGCGCTCCATCGCCGCAATGCGCGCCGGCGGCCCGACCACGATCGTGGTGCTGTCGCATCGCGGGCTGGCGGCGGACCGGGCGCTGGCCGCGGCGGTGCCGGGTATCGACGTGATCGTCGGTGGCCATTCCCACACGCTGGTCAGCCCGCCTGAGCTGATGGAGGGCGCGGACCGGCCGGTGCGGATCGTCCAGACCGGGGCGCTGGGGCGCTGGCGCGGACGGCTCGACCTCGATCTCGCCGCCGGTGGCCGGGTCGCGGCGCATGGCGGCGAGGCGGAGGAAATCACGCAGGCGATGCCGGAGGATGCCGCCACGGCGGCCTTGGTGGCGGAATTCGCAGCACCACTGGCCGCGATGCGCGCCGAATTCGTGGCGCAATCCGCCGGCGGGCTGGAGAACACCACCTGCCGCATGGGCGAATGCGCCGTGGGCAATCTGCTGGCGGATGCGCTGCTGCGCGCCGTGCCGCAGGCGGATCTGGCGCTGACCAATGCCGGCGGCATCCGCGCTGGCCTGCCCGCCGGCGCCATTACGCTGGGCGATGTGCTGACCACGCTGCCCTTCTCCAACACGCTCGCCACCGTGCGGCTGCGCGGGCGGGACCTGCTGGCGGCGCTGGAGAATGGCGTCTCCGCCCCCGGCCGTGGGCGGTTCCCGCAGGTGGCGGGGGTGGCCTTCACCTGGAACCCGCTGGCGCCGGCCGGGCAGCGAATCCGCGAGGCGCGGATCACCACCGCCCGCCGCCCCGGCCCGATCGACCCGGAGGCGGATTACCTGCTGGCCACCAACAACTTCGTCCGCCGGGGCGGCGATGGCTACGCCATGCTGCGGGACCAGGTGCTGGAAGCCTATGACGAAGGCCCGCCGCTGGAGGATGTCTTCGCCGCGCATCTGCGCGCGCTCGGCCAGGTGGCGCCGCGCCTCGATGGGCGAATCGCGCTGCGCTGAAGTTGTTTGGCCGTGTGGTTCACGTCTTTGGCGGCGCCGCCCAGACGATCACACTCTAACCAGGTAAAAGGCCGCGCCGCCCGCAGCCAGCGCCGCCAGCGTCACGCCCGCCAGCGGCCAGGCGAAGTCGCGCGGCCCGGCGAGGCAGGCCAGCAGCAGCCGCCCCAGCGCATTCGCCGCCAAGGCCGCCAGCACGGCCTGGCCGATGGCGTCGCGCGGCACCGGATCGGCCAGCCGCAGGGCGCTGAGCACTGCGACATCGACATCGAACACCGCCGAAATCGCCGAACTGCCCAGCAGGCTGCCCGCGCCGAACTGGCCGACCAGCGCGGCGCTGGCGGTGGAGACCACGGCGAAGCCGGCGGCGAAGACCAGCAGCGGCACCAGGTCGAAGGGGTTGCGGGCCAGGCCGGCCGCATCCGCCGCCCCGCCGCCGCGCCAGATCAGCAGCCCGCCGAGGATGGCGAAGGTCACGGCTGCGGTAAGCGCCGCCGGCGCCATCGCCGGGAGCACGGACGGGTTGAGCAGCAGCACCAGCCCGAAGACCCGCAGCACGGACACCATGGCCGCCAGTGCCGCCGCCCCGGCCAGGGGTGCGCTGGAGGCACCCGCCGCCGCGCTGCGGGCGAAGGCCACGGTGACGGCGGTGGAGGACACCACCGCCCCCAGCAGCCCGCCCGCCAGCACCCCCCGCCGCGGCCCCAGGATACGGGCGGCGATATAGGCCAGGTAGGAGATCGTCGCCGTCAGCACGGTGAAAAGCCAGATCTCGCGCGGGTTCAGGCCGCCCCAGGGGTCGATGGTGCGGTCCGGCAGCAGCGGCAGGATGATCATGGTCATCACCGCCAGCATCAGGGCCGAGCGCAGCTCCACCCAGGACAGCCGCTTGACCGCCCCGTGCAGCACCTCCCGGCTCGCCAGCACCGCCGCCAGGGCGGCGCCGCCGGCCGCCGCCGCCCGGTGGTCGCCGGCCACGGCCAGCGCGCCGAGGGCGAAGGTGCACAGGCCGACGATGGCGCTGGTGGCGCTGAGGCTGTCCTCCGCCATCGCCTCCCGCGCCTGGAACCAGCCGAACACCAGCGCGAAGCCCAGGAAGCCCGCGGCGAGGATCAGCGCCGAGCCCAGGCTGGCCGACAGCGCGGCGAGAATGGCGCCGAGCAGGGCGGAGATGGCGTAGGTGCGGATGCCGGCGGTGCGGCGGCCATCCGCCTCCTCCCGCTCCCGCCAGCCACGCTCCAGCCCGACCAGCAGGCCGATTGCCAGCGCGACGCCGAGGCGAAGGATCAGCTCATCCATGCGCCCTCATGCCGCAGCGCGCGGCGGGACGCTACTCCGCCCGCACCGGCTGATGCGCCAGGTAGTGCGCGAGCGCGGCGATGGCGTCGTCCGGCACGCCATACATCACGGCGTTCATGTTGGTATCGGTGCCACGCCGCCGGTCATCCCGGTACTGGGCCAGGGTCTGGCGCAGGAAATCCTCCCGCTGCCCGGCGATGCGCGGGATCTGGTTGCGGCCGCTGTAGTCCGGCAGGTGGCAGACACCGCAATTCAGGCGGCCCGAAAGCTCCCGCCCCCGTTCGGCCAGTGCCGGATTGCGCGAACCGCGATTGGGCGGGGGTGCCGGGGTCAGGCTGGCGAAATGCGCGGCCAAATCCTCCACCGCCTGGTCCTCCAGCCCCTGGGACAGCTCGTTCATCGGCGGCGCCTGACGCAGCCCTTCACGGAACAGGATCATCTGCAGGGTGATGAACTCCGCCGGCTGCCCGGCGAGGGAGGGAATGTTCTCCAGCTCGCTGATCCCGGCCGCGCCATGGCAGCTTGCGCAGTTGCGTTCGGTGGCGATGGCGGCCCCCCGCGCCGCATCCTGGGCGACGGCGGGGGTGAAGGCGCCGGCGGCCAGGACGGCCGCCAGCAGGGCGATTCGAGGAAGAATCACTGGCGGTAGGTGATCCGGTAGATCGCGCCATACTGTTCTTCCGCCACCAGCAGCGACCCGTCGCGCATCACATGCACATCGACGGGCCGGCCGAGGAAGCGCTGGTTCGCATCATCGCGCAGACCTTGCAGGAAGGGCTCCACCGCCGTGACGCGGCCCTCGCCATCCAGCTTCGCCACCACCACGTCGAAGCCGCTCAGGCTCTCGCGGTTCCAGGACCCGCGCCGGGCGATGAAGATCTGGTTGCGATAGGCCTCGGGGAACATGGTGCCGGTGTAGAAGCGCATGCCGAGCGCGGCGGTATGCGGGCCGAGCAGGGCGGCGGGCGGCTCGAACTCACTGCAATTGCGCTGTGCGGGCGCGCCGGGATCGGCCCAGTCGCCGACGCAGAACGGGAAGCCGTGATCCTCCCCGCTGCGGCGCACGCGGTGCAGCGTGTCGTTCGGCAGGTCGTTGCCGGCCCAGTCGCGGCCGTTATTGGTGGCCCACAGTTCGCGCGTCTGCGGGTGCAGCGCCATGCCGACGCTGTTGCGGATGCCGCGCGCCTCGATGCGGCGATCGCTGCCATCGGGGCGGAAGGAGACCAGCAGGGCGAAGCGGTCGCGGTCGAAGTCGCAGATGTTGCAGGGCACGCCGACATTCATATACAGGCGGCCGTCAGGCCCGGTGGTGACGAACTTCCAGCCGTGATGCTCCTCGGTCGGCAGGTCGAAGGCCGCGGTCAGGTCCGTGCCGCTGCCCGGATTGTCCAGGTTCTGCTCGATATTGTCGAAGCGCAGCACCCGGTTGATGGCCACGACGTACAGGTTGCCATCCAGCACTGCGAGGCCATTCGGCTGGGTCAGCCCCTGCAGCAGCGTGCGGGTGCGGGTGGTGCCGTCCGCGTTGCGGGTGATGGCATAGACCCGGCCAATGGTGCGGCTGCCGGCGAAGATGGTGCCGTTCGGCCCTTCCGCCATCATGCGCGCGCCCGGCATGCCATGGGCGTAGATTTCGGCAGAAAAACCCTCCGGCAGGCGGATCGCGGATAGCGGAAGCTGGTCCCGCGGCGTCACGGTCAGCTTCGGCGCATGCGGCGCCAGGTTGCCGGCCATGCCGCTGCCTTCACGGCCGCTGGCCCAGGCGGGCGCGGGGGGTGCAGCCTGCTGCGCCTGGACGGCCGGCGCCAGCAGAAGCGCCGCGAGCATCCCAGCCGCGGCGAAACGGGTTCGGACCATGTCGGTATCCCCTCCATGCGGGTCCTGGCGACCCGCTTCGGGTCTGAGGATGCAACCAGCGCGCGCGGCAGTTCAAGCCGCGCTGCAACCGTTTGCGACCCTGGCCGGTTGACGTCTTCGCCAGCACGGCCGAAACGGCCTGGATGACCGCCGATTGCGACCCGCGCCGCACCGCCCCCGCCGCCGCCCGCAACCGGGACCCGATCCTGGTCGCGCTGCGCCCATTGCTGCCAGCCGCGGGCCTGGTGCTGGAGGTCGCCAGCGGCAGCGGCGAGCATGCGCTGCATTTCGCCCAGACGCTGCCGGGCCTGGTGTTCCAGCCGAGCGACCCGGAGGCCGATGCCCGCGCCAGCATCGACGCCTGGTGCGCCGGCCAGCCCAATATCCGGCCGGCCCTGGCGCTGGATGCCGCCGCGCCCGACTGGCCGCTGGACCGGGCGGATGCGGTGGTCTGCATCAACATGATCCACATCGCGCCCTGGGCCGCGACGCCCGGCCTGCTGCAGGGCGCCGCCCGCATCCTGCCCGCCGGCGCGCCGCTGGTGCTGTATGGCCCCTATCTCCAGGCCGGGGTGGAGACGGCGCCGAGCAACCTCGATTTCGACGCCAGCCTGCGCGCCCGCGACCCGGAATGGGGCCTGCGGCGGCTGGAGGATGTGGCGGAGGTCGCGGCGGCGGCCGGCTTCGGCGCGCCCGCCGTCACGCCGATGCCGGCGAACAACCTGCTGGTGGCGTTCCGGCGGGGCTGACGGCCTTCAAGCCGCGTCAGGTGGACAATTGCCGATCCACGCCCGTCTGCAGCGGGCACAAGTCAGGCTGGATCGCATCGGTATCAATCATCGTCGTCATCGTCGTCGTCGTCATCGTCATCCCGATCCCGATCCCGATCCCGATCCCGGCGCATGCGGCGACGATCCTCGCCCTGCCTGCGGTCGTCATCCTCCCGCCAGCGCTCCGTGCGCGTCCAGCCGCGGCGATCGCGACCATCCTCGACCACCAGGGATTCCACACGGGTGCAACGACCGTCAGAGCAGTTTGAGGAGGAGTTGGAGGACTGGCTTTCGGCCAGGGCGCCAAGCGGGGCCAGCCAGACGGCGAGCAGGCCGGTAACAGCGGCGCGCCGGATGTTTCGCATGGCGGGGAACCTTCCTTCCGTGAACCGCCTCCATCACGCGTCCACGGAAGGGCCGCTGGGTGGCGCGAACAGGGCGAGGATGCGGCAGGCGGTCACGCCACCGCGAGGTCAGCCCCGCTCGGTCACGCCGCTTGCAAAGCCATCCACCAGTTCCCGGATCCGCGCCGGGTCCGACTGTTCCATCACCCGCCGGGCGAACCGCGCGCAATCGCCGATGTCCAGCGCCCGCACCGCCTGCTTCACGCGGGGAATGGCGCTGGCATTCATCGACAGGCAGCGGATGCCGAGCCCCAGCAACAGGGGCACCAGACGCGGATTGCCGCCCATCTCGCCGCAGACGGAAACCGGCATCCGCAGCCGCAGCGCCGCTTCCGTCGCGAATTGCATCAGCCGCAGCACGGCGGGGTGCAGCGGGTCGTACAGATGGCTGACCTCGGCATCGCCGCGATCCACGGCCAGCGTGTACATCGCCAGGTCATTGGTCCCGATGGCGAAGAAATCGGCCTCCAGCGCGATGGCGTCGGCCGCCAGCGCCGCGCCCGGCGTCTCGATCATGGCGCCGAGGTCGGGCAGTTTCTCCGGCAGCTTCTCCCCGCGCCGGCGCAGGCGGCGGGCGACGCGTTCATAGATCTCGCGCGCCTGCTTCACCTCGGACGGGATGGTGACCATCGGCAGCAGCACGCGCACCGTGCTGTCCGGCGCCGCGCCGGCGACGCGCAGGATGGCGGCGAATTGCGCCTCCAGCAGTTCCGGCCGCTTCAGCAGCATGCGGATGCCGCGCAGGCCGAGCGCCGGGTTGGGGCTGGAATGCAGCGGCTCGATCCCCGCCGCCAGCGCCTGCATGTCCTTCTCCCCGCCCCAATCCAGGACGCGGATGGTGACGGGGTCGCCGGCCATCGCCTCGACGATCGGGGCATAGGTGGCCATCTGGGCCTCCTCGTCCGGCAGATCCTCGCGGTTCATGAACAGGAACTCGGTCCGCAGCAGGCCGATGCCCTGGGCGCCGGCCTGGGCGATCAGCGGCAGCTCCGCCGGGATTTCCATATTGGCGAGCAGCTCCACCTGCTCGCCATCCGTGGTCACGGCCGGCAGGCGGCGCAGCTTGGCCAGGCGCGTGCGTTCGCGGGCATAGCCGGCGACCTGGTCCTTGGCGTCTGCCAGGGTCGCGGCGGTGGGGTGCAGGGCGATGGTGCCGGCGGCGCCGTCCAGCACCATCTGGTCGCCGCGCCGCGCCGCTTCGGTCAGCCCATGCGCGCCGAGCACGGCGGGAATCCCGAGTGCGCGGAGCATGATGGCGGTATGGCCATCGGCGCCGCCTTCTTCCGTTGCCACGCCGGCGATGCGGGCGGGGTCCAGCAGCGCGGCATCGGCCGGGGTCACTTCCTCCGCCACCAGGATGGCGCCCTCGGGCACGTCCTTGAAGCTGCGGAAGGGATTCTGGGTCAGGTTGCGGGTCAGCCGGCGGGCAATCTCCCGCACCTCTCCGGCGCGGCGGCGCAGCCCGGCCTTGTCGTCGTCGCGCGCGCCGAGGATCACCTCCGCGATCGCATCCGCCTCATCCGCCACGGCGGTCTCGGCGGCGAGCAGATTGTGCTCGATCCGCTTGCGGGCGCCACGGATCAGGCGACTGTCGCCCAGCATCATGGCGTAGGCGTCGAGCAGCGGTTCGAGTTCTTCCTGCGCTTCCTCCGGCAGCACGCCGAGGCGCATCTTCAGCTTGGCCACCTGCTTGCGGGATGCGCCGACGGCCGCGGCCAGGCGCTGCTTCTCGCTGTCGACCGCCGCCTCCGCGATGGTCCGGCGGGGGGCTTCGGCCGGCGGCTCCGTCGTGTCGAAGACCGCGCCGATGGCGATGCCCTGCGACACCGGGATGCCCCGGATGACGGTTTCCTTGATGCGGCGCGATGCGCGCCTCGGGACCTCGGGCTTCTCCGCCTTCATCTGAAGCCCCGAGCAGAGCCCCAAATGAAGTACCGGTGGCTAATCCTCATGGAAGCCGGCCTCCATCAGGCCGACGATCGCTTCCATCGCCTCCTTGGCGTCCCAGCCCTCGGCCTCCACCACCACTTCGCTGCCCTGGCCGGCGCCCAGCATCATCAGCCCCATGATGGAGCAGGCCGGCACCGATTGCCACCAGCTTCGCCGCCGCCCGGGCGTGCAGGCCGCGGCTGTTGATGATCTTCACCGTCTGCCGCATCGCCAGCCCGCCGGAGCTGTCGCAGCCGCATGGCCCAGGCTCCACCGCGGCGGCGCCGGTTTGGGCACCCGTCTGGGCGCCCGCCTTGGACTCGCCGGCTTCGTCGGGCCATTCGTTCATGGATCGTCCCTTTTGGCGCCTGCATCGGGCGTGGCGTGGCCGTTCGAGGACAAGGACCGTCCCCCATCGGACATATCCGCCGCGCTGGCGATGTATTTTCGCCCCGCTGCGGTGGCATGGGCAACGGCTTCGGGCAAGGGCTCGCTGCCGCGGATCTTGGCGAGCTTCACCAGCAGCGGCAGGTTCACCCCGGCAATCACCTCCACCGTGCGATGGTCGCAAAGCTGGAAGGCGAGGTTCGAGGGTGTGCCGCCGAGGATATCGGTCAGCACCACCACGCCATCGCCCTGGTCGACGCGGGCGATGCAGTGGCGAATATCCTCCCGCCGCGCTTCCAGCTTGTCCTCGGGATAGATGCAGACCGTCGCGACCGCGCTTTGCGGACCCACCACATGCTCCATGGCGAGGCGCAATTCCTCGGCGAGACGGCCGTGGGTGACAAGCACAAGACCAATCATGATGTGTGCGACAGGGCCTCCCGCCCCGCAACCAATGCCCCTCCCGGTGATGACGGAGGGGTGGCCAGTTCGCGGTGGATCAGGTCCACACGCCAGCCAAGAGACGCGAGATGGGTTGCCAGACGCTCCGCCACAAGGACGGAGCGGTGCCGCCCGCCGGTGCAGCCGATGGCCACCGTCAGATACTTCTTCCCCTCTGCGGCGTAGCGGGGCAACAGCAGCTCCATCATCCCGGTCATGCGGTCCCAGAATGGGGTGAAGGCGGCATCGGACTCGACAAAGGCGGCGATCGGCGCATCGCGCCCGGTCATCGGCCGCAGGGCGGGGTCGTAATGCGGGTTGCGCAGGAAGCGCACATCCCAGACCAGGTCAGCCTCGCGCGGCAGTCCTTTCGGAAAGCCGAAGGACACCAGGCCGATCGCCAGCCCCGCCGCATTCTCCGGCTGGAAGCGCCGCTCGATCATCCGGCGCAGCTCCGGCAGCGGCAATTCGGAGGTATCGACCACCCAATCCGCCGCGTCCTGCAGGGGTGCCAGCAGCGCGGCCTCCCGCGCGATCCCTTCCGTCACCCGGCTGCCGAGCGCGCCACCGGGGGCCAACGGGTGGCGCCGGCGGGTTTCGGAAAAGCGGCGCAGCAGCACCGGCTCCTCCGCCGTGGCGAAGACCAGATTGGCGGCGATGCCCGGGTCGGCGCGCAGCCGGGCGAGCTGTTCCAGCAGGATCGAGGCATCGAAGCCGCGGGAGCGGGTATCGACCCCGATCGCCAGCGGCGCATCGCCATCCGCCACCAGTTCATCCAGGATCTGCAGCGGCGGGTTGTCCACCGTCTCGAAGCCCAGATCCTCCAGCGTGCGGAGGATGCTGGCCTTGCCGGCACCGGACAGGCCGGTCACCAGCAGCACCGGGCGCGGCCCGCCTTTCATGGCGGGGGCTGGCCCTGCAGGGCCCCGGCCGCCATGCGGGCCCGGCCGCAGGCAATGGCGAGTGCGAAATCCAGTTTGTCGGGTGCCGAAGCCTCCAGCCCGCGCAGCGCGATCTGCGGCACCGCGTGGCCGAGCGCGCTGAACCATTCCGGCTCCGGCATGCGGGGCAAGGGGGTCTCCGGCGGCAGCAACCGCACCGCCAGCCGAAGCCGCACCGGACCGGCCACCGGCAGGTCCTGCATCAGGCCGAGACCACGGATCTCCAGCATGCCGCGCAAGGGCGCCGGCGCGCTGGCCCGCAGCCCGCCGCCTTCCGCCACCAGCTCCACCTGGTCATCCGCCACCAGCGCCCAGCCCCGGCCGAGCAGGCGAAGAACCAGGTCGGACTTGCCGCTGCCTGACGATCCCAGGATCAGTACGCCTTCCTCATCCAGGGCCACGCAGGACCCGTGCAGTGACATGACAGGCACTTCACCTTTCCAGGGCGCCGGACCATGGCAGAAAGGTGGCGACGGTTAAAGGGGCTCCCCTCCGCGCCGCCAGGTTGCCAGCCAGGACGCCCGCTGCCAGCTTCCCGCCCCATGCCAGACACCATGCCAGACCCCAGCCCAGCCGCCATCGAGGCTGCCGCCGCCCGCATCGCCCCCTACATCCGCCGCACCCCGGTGATGCGGCTGGAGGGCGCCGATCTCGGACTGCCCATCCCCTTGATCCTGAAACTGGAACTGCTCCAGGCCACCGGGTCCTTCAAGCCGCGCGGCGCCTTCAACCGGCTGCTGTCCCAGGTGGTGCCGGAAGCCGGCGTGGTCACCGCATCCGGCGGCAACCACGGCGCCGCGGTGGCCTATGCCGCCCGCGCGCTCGGGCACCGGGCGGAGGTGTTCTGCCCGGTGGCAACGCCCGCCGCCAAGACCGACCGCATCGAGGCCTATGGCGCCACCCTGTACCGCATCGGGGCCGCCTATGACGAAGCCCGCATCGCCAGCGAGGCCCGCGCGGCGGAAACCGGCGCGATGCTGGTGCACGCCTATGACCAGCCCGAGATCCTGGCCGGCCAGGGCACCGTGGGGCTGGAGTTGTGGCAGGACGCGCCGGAGGCGACGCATGTGCTGGTGGCAACCGGCGGCGGCGGGCTGATCGGCGGCATCGCTGCCTGGTACGCCGACAAGGGTACCCAGGTTATCAGCGTGGAGCCGGAGGGCTGTCCGGCCCTGCACCACGCGCTCGCCGCCGGCCACCCGCTGCCGGCGCCGGTCGGCGGGCTGGCGGCGGACAGCCTGGGGGCGAAGCAGATCGGCGCACTGTCCTATGCCGTGGCGCGCAACCATGTGGCGCAGGCGGTGCTGGTGCCGGATGCCGCGATCGCCGAGGCGCAGCGCCGCCTGTGGTCCGCGCTGCGCCTGGTGGCGGAGCCGGGCGGCGCGGCGGCACTGGCCGCGCTGATCAGCGGCGCCTTCACCCCGCCCGCCGGGGCGCGCGTCGCGGTGGTGCTGTGCGGGTCGAACACCGACCCGGCCAAGGTCACCTGAGTCAGGCCTGCGCCTGCATCAGCGCCAGCAGCCCCTCCAGCATCTGCGCCGGGCTGGGCGGGCAGCCGGGGATCAGCAGGTCCACCGGCAGCACCTGCGAAACCCCGCCCTCCACCGCGTAGCTGCCCTTGAAGACGCCGCCATCCACCGCGCAATCGCCGGCCGCCACCACCCAGCAAGGCTCGGCGGCGGCGGCGCGCGTGCGCTCCAGCGCCTCCCGCATGTTGCGCGTCACCGGGCCGGTCACCAGCAGCACATCGGCATGGCGGGGGGAGGCGACGAAGCGCAGGCCGAGCCGCTCAAGATCGTAGAGCACGCCGGACATGGCGTGGATTTCCAGCTCACAGCCGTTGCAGGACCCGGCATCCACCTGGCGGATCGCCAGGCTGCGGCCGAGCCGGGCGCGGGAGGTCGCCTCGAGCTTCTGGGCGAGCGCCAGCACCACCTCCTCCGGCGGCGCCTGCACCGGCTCCGTCAGCGGGCGGGCGAACAGGTTGCGGGCCAGTTTCGGCCACAGCATTTTCCCCGGCCGGCTCATGCGATGCGGGCCACGCGGAACAGGTCGTTGCCCTCCGGGTCCCGCACCACGAGTTCGGTGCCCGGTGCGACCCGTTCGGCCAGCCAGCCGATCTCATCCAGCGCATGGGCGCGGTCGTCATAGGCCCAGTGCTCCATCACCCCGCGCCCGGGGCCGGGCTTGATGAGGGTGATGGTGAACAGCCCGGTCGCGCCCTGATCCGCGCGGGCACCATGCCGGCCGCTCATATTTCCTTGCCCTCAAGCGCCGGGCGGCCGCATCCGCGGCCTTGGCTGCGCGCCGGTGCACTGGCGCGCCTGGTGAAGCGGTTGGTCCGGGCGCGGGCCGCGTTCGCGGCCTCGGCCTGCGGCCGCCAGCACCATTCTTTTGGAGCTGCGTGCGGGCGGCCGCATCCGCGGCCTTGGCTGCGCGCCGGTGCACTGGCGCGCCTGGTGAAGCGGTTGGTCTGGGCGCGGGCCGCATTCGCGGCCTCGGCCTGCGGCCGCCAGCACCATCTGCTTTGGGGGGCGGCACCGCGCATCACAGATCGACCCCGCTGTACGAACAGTTGAAGCTCTTGTTGCACAAGGGGAAATCCGCGACGATGTTGCCCTCCATCGACGCTTCCAGCAACGGCCATTGCAGCCAGGACGGGTCGCGCGGGAAGACGGCGCGGATCAGGCCGCCATCGTCCAGCGCCATCCAGGTGACGATCTCGCCGCGGAACCCCTCGACCAGCGCAAGGCCCTCGCCGCCCCGCTGCGGCAGGGGCGCGTGGATCTCGCCGGGGGGCAAGGTGGCCAGGATGCGGCGGACCAGGCGGAGGCTCTCGGGGATCTCCGCCAGCCGCACCCGCACCCGCGCATCCACGTCACCCTCCTGCCGCACCGCCATGGTCGGCGGCCCGCCGGCATAAGCTACGCTTGGGAAAGCCACCCGCGCGTCGAAGCGGCGGCCGGAGGCGCGGCCGACGACGCCGCCCACCGCGAAGCCCGCCGCCAGCGCCGGCGCCAGCACGCCGGTGCCGACCATGCGATCCTGCAGGCTGGCGTGGTCCTCATAGATCGAGACCAGGCCGGGCAGGGCCTGCTCCACCGCCGCCAGCGCGGCCAGGATGGACGCGACGCCGGAGGGTTGCGGTTCCGTCGCCAGCCCGCCCGGGATCACCCGGTCCATCATCAGCCGGTGGCCGAAGGCGTCCAGATGCGCGCGCAAAAGCCCCTCCCGCAGCAGGCCGCATTGCGCGTGCAGCCAGGCGAAGCTGGCGTCGTTGCAGATGGCGCCCCAGTCACCCAGGTGGTTCGCCAGCCGCTCCAGCTCCAGCATCGCCGCCCGCAGCCACAGGGCACGCGGCGGCGGGGTGGTGCCGCTGGCAGCCTCCGCGGCTTCGGCGAAAGCCAGGGAATGCGCCACGGTGCTGTCGCCGGATAAGCGGGCTGCGAAGCGGGCGGCGGTGCGCGGCGACTTGCCGAGCATCAGGCCGAGCGTGCCCTTGTGGGTATAGCCAAGGCGCTGTTCCAGCCGCACCACCAGCTCCCCCTGCACGGTGAAGCGGAAATGGCCGGGCTCGATGATGCCGGCATGCACCGGGCCGACGGGAATCTGGTGCCATCCCTCGCCCTCGACGGGCAGGAATTCGGGCTGTTCGGGGCGGGCGCCGTTGCGGTGCGGGCGGGCGGCCATCGGCAGGGTCACCGGCCAGCGCCCATGGTCGAGCCAGGCGCGCAGGTCCAGCCCACCCACCGCCTCCAGCCCCCACAAATCACGGATCATCCGCTCGAGACGCACCGCGCCGGGGCGGGCGGTGGACAGGGCGGGATAGGTCCCGGATTCGGCCGGGGTACTCGCCAGCAGCAGCGTGCCGTCGGCCTCGTCCAGGAAGGCGGCGTGCAGCATCGCCGGCTCCGCCCATAGCGAGAGCAGGGCGAGCGAGGGCTGCATCACCAGCGCCGCCGGCAGCCTGGCGAAATCCTCCGGCGCCAGCAGGTGGCGCGGTACCGGGCGGCAGGGCTGCGGCTTGCCGCGGCGGATCAGCTCGGTGGCGCTCATCCCAGCAGCCTTACCGCATCGCCGAGCAGGGCGGTGAACCAGGCCGGAAGCGCAAAGCCCAGCAGCACGGACAGCGCCAGCAGCGCCCAGGCCGGGCCGGCCGCCCACCACAGCCCACCGGGCAGGGTGAAGGCGCCGGGCACCGGCGCATCCGGGGTGGGCGGGCCGAGGCACAGCGCCTGCAAGGCCCGCACCAGCGCCGTGCCGGCCAGCAGCAGCCCGACGCCGATCGGCAGCACCAGCCAGGGCTGCACCGCCGCGGCCGCCACCACCAGCCGGAATTCCGAAACGAACAGCGAAAAGGGCGGCAGCCCCGCCAGCCCGGCAATGCCCAGCGCCAGCGCCCAGCCCAGTGCCGGATGGCTGGCGGCCAGCCCGCCGATATCGGCCATCTTCTGGCTGCCCTTGATCTGCGTCGCGGCGCCGATGCCGAAGAACACCGCGCTTTTCACCAGCGAATGCCCCATCAAATGCAGCATCCCGGCCAGGTTCGCGCCCAGCCCGAAGGCGATGGCCGACAGGCCCAGATGCTCGATGCTGCTCCAGGCGAAGAAGCGCCGCGCATCCCGCCGCCGCCACAGCGCCAGCGCCGCCAGCAGCAGGGATGCCAGGCCGAAGCCCACCAGCAGCGGCCCCGGCGCCAGCACCCCGGGGTTGAGGTCCACGATCGCCTTGGCCCGCAGGATGCCGACCAGCGCGGCGTTCAGCAGCAGCCCGGCCAGCACGGCGGTGATCGGCAGCGGCCCCTCGGCCTCGGCATCCGGCAGCCAGGCATGCAGCGGCACCAGCCCGGCCTTTGTGCCGTAGCCCACCATCAGGAAGACGAAGGCGAGCGACAGCAGGCCCGGGTCACATTGCTGCGCCACGGCCCGCAGCGCGCCCCAGGACAGGCCCGGATCGCCCTGCCCCACCACCGGCTGCGCCGCCAGGTACAGCAGGATGGTGCCGAACAGCGCCAGCGCGATGCCGACCCCGCACAGCAGGAAGAACTTCCACGCCGCCTCGATGGCCGCCGGCGTGCCATGCACGGCGACGACCAGCACGGAGGCGAGCGTCGCGATCTCGATCGCCACCCACATGACGCCGAGATTGTCGGACAGCAGCGCCAGGAACTGCGCGCCCATGAAAAGCTGGAAGGCGGCGTGGTAGGCGCGGGCCCGCAGCGCATCGAAGCGCTCGGCATCGACGGTGGCGGCGGAGAAGGCGGCGGTGGCGAGCCCGATGAGGCCGGCCAGCGCCACCAGCGGCTGGTTCACCGCATCGATGCGCGTCCAGCCCTGCACCCCCTCCGGCCAGGCCAGCAGGGCCAAAGCCAGCGCGCAGCTCACGGCCGAGACGCCGAGATTGACCAGCGCCGGCCAGCGCCCGCGCGGCGGGAAGGCGGCCAGCAGCGCCGCGCCGGCCCAGGGGAAAAAAACGATGATCCACGCCAGTGGGGGCAGGTGAAAGGTCATGGCCCCTCCCCCCGCTGCCGATGCAGAACATGCGTATCCAGCGTGGCGATCTGGTCGCGCAGCAGGAACACCACGATGCCGGCGACCAGCGCCAGCATCAGCACCAGCGCGGCGGTGGACAGCTCCACCACCAGCGGCATGCCGCGCGCGCCGGTGGCGGCCAGGATCAGGCCGTTCTCCAGGCTCAGCAGGCCGATCACCTGGCTGATGGCGTTGCGCCGGCCGATCATCATCAGCATGCCGAGCAGCACCACGGACAGGGCGAGCGCCAGGTTCTCCCGCGTCAGCACCTGGGCCTGGCCGGCGGTGACGGGCAGCACCACCATCACCGAAAGCCCGACCAGCGCGGCGGCCGCCAGCAGCGAAGGCGCGATGCCCAGCGCCGGCTCCACCGTGCGATGCAGCCCGAGCCGGCGCAGCAGCATCCGCAGCGCGAGCGGGATCAGCAGCGCCTTGGCGCCGAAGGCGAGCAGCGCCGTGACGTACAGGCCCGGCTCATCCTGCACCCAGCCCTGCCAGGCGGCGGCGGCGGCCAGCAGGCCGCCCTGGATGGCGAAAGCCGTGATCACCCCCTCCAGTCGCCGCTGGTACAGCAGCACGAAGGACAGCAGCAGGATGCCGCCGCCGAGCAGATGCGCGATGTCGTAGCCGGTATCGCTAAAGGTCATGATGCCGGGCGCCTTCGGCGCGCGGCATCATGATTTTTTTCCATCCCCTCAAACGGCGGGCGCGCGCTCCGCGCGCTTGCCTTCGCGCCGACGCGCTGCTGCGCGGGGGGGAAGGAAGCGCTATGCGCGGGCCGCATTTGCGGCCTTGACCCGGTCTGGTTGCGCATCACGCCAGCCTCGTGGACAGAAACAGCAGCAGCGCCGCCAGCAGGCCCAGCAGCAGCGCGGCGCCCAGGAATTCCGGCACGCGGAACACCCGCATCTTGGCGATCGCGCTCTCGAAGGAGGCCAGTGCCAGGCACAGCACCACAATCTTCGCCACCCAGGCGCCGATCCCCATCACCCAGCCGAGCGGCGCGAAGCCCACCGGTGCCGTGCCGAAAGGCAGGAAGATGGCAGCGATCAGCGCCAGCCACAGCGTCAGCCGCAACGCCGAGGCCGCCTCCCACAAGGCCAAATGCCGGCCGGAGGCTTCGAGGATCATCGCCTCATGCACCATGGTCAGTTCCAGGTGGGTGGCGGGGTTGTCCACCGGGATGCGCGCATTCTCCGCCACCGCCACCGCCAGCAGCGCCACCAGGGCCAGGCCGAGCGAGATGCGCAGGCCGAGCGAGCCGTCCTGGAACAGCGCGCCCACCGTCTCCAGCCCCGTGCTGCCGGCCAGCATCGCCAGCACCAGCGCCACCAGCAGCAGCGCCGGTTCGGCCAGCGCCGCGAACGACATCTCGCGGGACGCGCCCATCCCGCCGAAGGCCGTGCCGGCATCCATCCCGGCGAGCGCCAGCACCACGCGGCCCGCCGCCAGCAGCCCCGCGATCACCACCAGATCCGCCAGCGGCGCGAAGGCCATGCCGCGCGCGAAGCTCGGCACCAGCAGCAGGGCGGCAAACGCCAAGGCGGCGCCGCCATAGGGCGCGGCACGGCTGATCCAGCTCCCCGTCTCGGCCAGCACCGGCCGTTTCCGCAGCAATTTGAGAAAATCCCGCAGCGGCTGGAGGGGGGAGGCGCCGGTGCGGCCCTGCATCCGCGCCTTCAGCCAGCGAATCCCGCCCACCACCAGCGGCGCGGCCGCCAGCACCAGGGCCAGGTGCAGAAGCTGGGTCAGGATGGCCGTGGCCCAGATCACCTCAGGGCGACTCCAGCCAGGCGGCCAGCGCCAGCAGCGCCACCAGCGTGCCGAAGGGCAGCATCAGCGTCGCGGTCAGCGGCAGGTCGCGCAGCTTCTCGGCCCAGGCCGCCAGCGCATCCCGCCAGCGCGCCAGCGGCGCCAGCAGCCAGGCCTCGGAAGGGTCGGCATGGCCGTGCGCCAACCGGGCCGGGGCGGGGTCGCCCGGACGCGCCATCACCACCGATTCATGGGCCGCCAGCACCGATCCACCGAGCATCCGCCGCAGTGGCTGGCCGAAGCCGGCGGCACTGGGCTGGGTCAAGGGGTCGCCAAAGGGCAGATGCTGCGGCGGCGCGATGAAGCCGCAATCCCAGGCCGGGCCGCGCGCCACGCCGGCCGGCGCCCGGCGCCGCACCAGCCACCAGATCGCACCACCCACCACCGCCAGCAGCAGGGTCAGCGCCAGTGGCCAGTAGCGCGCGCCGCCATCGCCCACGCGCACCATGGCGAAGCCGCTGCGCTCCGCCACGCCGAAGGGCAGCATCACCTGCACCGCACCCTCCGCCAGTCCGAGCATGGTCCCCGGCAGCAGCCCGAACAGGATGGTGAGCCCGGCCGGCAGCAGCAGCGCCAGCCGCGCCGGCATCGGCCCATCCACCGCCCCGGCGGCGCGGGGCGTGCGCGGCCGGCCCAGGAAGACCAGCCCGAACAGCCGCACCATTGCCGCCGCCGCCAGCGCCGCCGCCAGCGCGGCCGCCGCCACCACCGCCACGCCGAGCACCTGGAACGCCAGGTCCCCGACCCGCCAGGCCGCCAGCAGCGCCTGCAACAGCAGCCATTCGCTGGCGAAGCCGGATAGCGGCGGCAGGCTGGCCGCCGCCGCGGCGCCCACCAGCACGGCACAAGCGGTCCAGGGCATGACGTGGATCAGCCCGCCCAGCCGGTCCAGGCTGCGGGACGCCGCGCCATGCGCCACCTCCCCCATGCCGAGGAACAGCAGCGACTTGAACAAGGCATGGTTCAGCGCGTGCAGCAGCGCGGCGCCGGCCGCCAGCCCGGCCAGCACGCCGAGATCCGCCGCACGGAAACACGCGGCGAGGCCGAGGCCGATGCAGATCAGGCCGATATTCTCGATGGTGGAGCAGGCCAGCAGGGTCTTGCCATCCTCCTCCAGATTGGCGCGCAGCGCGCCGAGCACGGCGGATGCCGCCCCCAGCACCAGCAGCGGCACGCCCCACCACAAGGGCTGCGCCGGGCCGGACAGGTCCAGCAGCAGCCGCGCCAGCACATAGACCGCGACCTTGGTCATGGCGGCCGACATCAGGGCGGAGACATGGCTCGGCGCGGCGGGGTGGGCCAGCGGCAGCCAGTTGTGCAGCGGTACCAGCCCAGCCTTGGCGCCGGCGCCGACCACCACCAGCGCCAGCACGGCGGCCGCCACCAACCCCTGCGGCGGCGTGGTGCGGATGCCGGCGAAGGAGAGGTCCCCCGCCGCGCCACCCAGCAGGCCGATCGCCGGCACCAGGCAGATGCCACTCAACAAGGCGAAGGCCAGGTAGCGGCGGGCGGCGTGGCGGTTCTCCGCCTCCGCATGGTCGGCGGCGACCAGGACCCAGGAGGCGACGGACATCGCCTCGAACCCCAGCAGCAGGGTGAAGCCATCGGCGGCGATCAGCGTCAGCGCCATGCCGGCCAGGAACAGCGGGTAGGCGGCCAGCAGGCGCGGCGCCGGCAGGGGATGGGACAGCCCGAACAGGGCGGAACAGGCGCCCGCCAGCCCGAGCAGCAGCAGGAACCAGGCAGACAGCGCATCCACCGCCACCAGCGCCGGCACGCCGATCGGCAGGGCCTGCACCGGCAGCGCGCCGAAAACCAGCACCGCCAGCCCCCCACCGGCCAGCACCACCGATGCCAGCAGGCATCCGCCATGCACCGCCAGCCCCGCCCAGGCGAAGCGCGCCAGCGGCACGGCGAGCCCCGCCAGCAGCAGGAGGCCCGCCAGGGTGAGGAGGAGCGCCGTCAGCACGGCAGGGGGGAAAAGCGGGTCACCGGATGCGACCTTAGAAGCCTGCCCCGGGCGGCAGAAGGGGGTTGGCCGGGTCCGGCGCCATCACGTCTCGCATCGGCGCCGATTCTGCGCGCTTTCCAAGCCCCGCCGCCGGCGCTACAGCATCGCGCCCGGGACCGGAGACGGCTCGGGTCAACCAACCCTGATGCCTTGTGGGGATGCGTCCTTTGGGCCCGTTGCTCGCCTTCAGCCGCGGCGTCGATGCCCTGAACACCGGCTTCGGACGCATCGCCGACTACCTGGTCCTGATCGCCTGCACCGTCAGCGCCGGCAATGCCTTCCTGCGCTATGGCTTCAATGCCGGCTCCAATGCCTGGCTGGAGGTGCAGTGGTACTGCTTCGCCGGCATCGTCATGCTCGGCGCCAGCTACACGCTGCGGCGGAACGAGCATGTGCGGGTGGACCTGGTCTATGGCGCGCTGGGGCAGCGCGGGCGGATCTGGGTGGATATCCTCGGCCTGACCTTCTTCCTGATGCCGGCCATGGCGCTGCTGGCCTGGATGACCTGGCCCTTCTTCGTCGAGGCCTGGGTGCGGGCGGAGGTCTCCTCCTCCCCCGGCGGGCTGATCCGCTGGCCGGTGAAGCTGCTGCTGCCGCTCGGCTTCGCCCTGATGTGCGCGCAGGGGCTTTCGGAACTGGTGAAGCGCGTGGCCGTGCTGCGCGGGATCGAGCTGCCGCGCGGGCAGCTTTTCGCCACCTACGCCCGGCCCGACCAGTGAGAGCCTGCTCCCCGGATCGTGACCGATCCGACCTTGATCGGCGGCGCGCGCCGCCGCGCGTCTGGCTGCGCGCCATGGGGCGCGGCGCGGGCGCTCCCCCGCCTTTGGCGGGCGCAGGTCGCACGCGTCCAGGCATGAGACGCCGCAGCCCGTCTGCGCCAGGCATCTCTTCGCCAAGCATCGGGGCCTAAGGAAAAAGATGCTCCACGAGGATATCATGCCGCCGCTGATGTTCGGCGGGCTGGTGGTGTTCCTGCTGATCGGCTTTCCGGCGGCGTTCTCGCTCGCCGCGGTCGGGCTGTTCTTCGGCTTCATCTCCATCGAGCTCGGCTTCTTCCCGGAAGCCTGGATGTTCAACCTGCCGCTGCGGGTCTTCGGCATCCTGTCCAACGACCTGCTGCTGGCGATTCCCTTCTTCACGCTGATGGGCGCGGTGCTGGAGCGCTGCGGCCTGGCGGAGGATCTGCTGGAGGGAACCGGCCAGTTGTTCGGCAAGGTGCCGGGCGGCCTGGCCTATGCCGTCATCATCGTCGGCGCCATCCTGGGCGCCATCACCGGCACCGTCGCCGCCAGCGTGATCTCCATGGCCATGATCAGCCTGCCGATCATGATGCGCT
>LNFM01006505.1_pt1 | contig 41341 bp, 47 predicted proteins | sample 596031 | NCBI WGS metagenome assembly LNFM01 (sample SAMN04254537, study PRJNA301005) | activated carbon metagenome | isolation source: dual media filters at the Ann Arbor, Michigan drinking water treatment plant | place: USA: Ann Arbor
TGTGTCCAGCATAAAACCACTCCGCTCGTTACCTGGGAGCGGACGATGAACAATCACGAGCCGCCTATGAAGATGCGGTCAGAACACCGCTTACAGTGCTTCTCGGTCGGCCACTTGGTCAGATCCGTGCCGACCTCCGCGACAACCTGCAGGACCGTGTACTCGCTATGGGCGGGCAGCGTGGTCGCGTCCTTGCCGTCGCACATGCGCCGGAGCAGCTCCCGCAGGTTGGTGATCTGCGGCGTGTTCACGCCGGGCCGGGTCCGAGGCTTCGCCGGCTTTTGCACCGCAGCCGCCGGCGCGTCGCCCCCCGGCATCTGCGCGAGGACTGCCGCAATCTTGCCGTCGCAGTCGACGATTTGCGCTTGGTAATGGTCCCAGCTCTGAACCGCCTGCCCGAGCGCAAACAGATGCTCATCCGCCCACTCGCCGCGCAGCGATTCCAGGACCCGTTCGGCCTTGACCTTGCGGATCCGCACGTCGCACAGCTCCAGCAGCGCCGCGGGATCGCGCTTGCCGGCCAGGATCGCGCGCACCACCGCAAGACCGCTCGCCCCCGTCAGCGAGCTGATCACGTCGTGCAGCTTGATGTTCATCCGCTCCAGCGCCTTTTGCATGTGCTGGACATGCCCGGCCGCCGCCGAAATATGCTCCCCTCGCAGGCGCAGATAGTCCTGCAGACGACGAATATGCGCCGGCGGCACAAACCCCGCCCGCAGCAAGCCATGAGCGTGCAGCGTCGCGCCCCACTGGCAGTCCTGAATGTCGCTCTTGCGGCCCGGAAGATGGCGCGTCTGGCGCCCATCGACCATCCGGACATCGAGGCTGGCGGCTTCCAGAACGCTGTAGAGCGGCAACCAGTACACGCCCGTCGCCTCCATCGCCACCGACCTGACCTGGTGCTCGACCAGAAAGTCACGCAGGGCCTGCAACTGCGAGGTCACCGCCCCAAACACATGGGGCGGCCCCCCGCCGATCGAAACATGCATCTTCTCGCTGCCGACATCGACAAATGCCGCGCGCGGATCAAGCAACGCCAAAGCGCTCATTCCTTCCTCCACGTCCTTTACGGGCGCAGAGCCTCGTCGAAAGCCCGACCGCGTCAAAAGTTACAAACCTCTCCAACGGGAAGCTCAAGGCTCGCCAAAATGCGCAACAGTCCGCGATCGGTGCCAATCTCAGGGCCGGGCAAAACGCGCCAAAGGATATGCGGCTATTCTGCTCCCTACGAGACTCTGCACTGCACGATAACCCGTTCATGGTCCGTGGGCAGCGCCAAAGGCGCTGGCGGCTCAGGGTGAGGTTATGGAGTCCGTTCCAGGAGTATCGAGTCTCGCCCCGTAGTCTACGCGTTCGGCTGGGCGCGGCGGGATTCTTCTTCGGCCTTGGCCTCGATCGCTTCCATGTCGTCGTCGCTCAGGCCGAAATGGTGGCCGATCTCGTGGATCAGCACGTGGCGCACGATGTGCGGCAGGTCCTCGCCCGATTCGCACCAGTAGTCGAGGATCGGGCGGCGATAGAGGAAGATGCGATCGATGTCGTTGGCGACGTGGCCGGCGCCGCGCTCCATCATCGACACGCCCTGATAGAGGCCGAGCAGATCGTACGAGGAGTCGAGCTGCATCTCCTTCTCGACCTCGTCGGACGGGAAATCGTCGACCTGGATGCGCACGTTGCCGACATGCCGGCGAAACTCCTCGGGAATCGTCGCCAGCGCCTCGGCGGCGATGGCCTCGAAGTCCTCCAGAGTCGGCGCCGTGCTGAAGCAGGGCGTGCGCCGCGGGTTCGTGAAGACCGGCATGACTCCCCCCATATAGGAGAGAGGGGCGCACGCCAAGTGGCTGGATCGCAGACCACGGCAGCAATCGGTCATTGACTCCAGCGGAGTCGCGCGGCGAACGATTCCCCACTAGGCTCGTTTCCGCATGCTGCAGTTCCTCCTGAGACGCCTGACCGTCGCCGTGCTCGTGGCGGTCACGGTCATGACCCTGGCATTCGTGCTGACGCGCCTGTCCGGCGACCTGGCGATTTCGATCGCCGGCCCCAATGCCACGCAAGCCGATGTCGAGGTGGTGCGCAAGGCCTACGGTCTCGATCGTCCCATGGTGACTCAATTCCTCGACTGGGTCGGCCGCGCCCTGACCGGCGATTTCGGCGACAGCTACTTCTTCAAGGCGCCCGTCTCCTCGCTGATCGCCGAGCGCATGCCGGTGACCTTGACCCTCGGCCTGACCGGCCTGGTGATCGCCCTCGTCGTCTCGCTGCCGCTCGGCATCCTGGCGGCAGTGCGCGAGAACACCGCGCTCGATCGCGTCGTCCAGCTCGTCGCCCTGATCGGCCAGGCGATGCCCTCCTTCTGGCTCGGTCTCCTGCTGATGATCACGTTTGGCCTGCAGCTCGGCTGGCTGCCGATCTCGGGCACCGGCTCGTGGCAGAACTATGTCATGCCGGGCATCGTGCTCGCCTTCTCGGCGATCCCGGCGCTGACGCGGCTCACCCGCGCCGGCATGATCCAGTCGATGGGCTCGGACTACATCCGCACGGCGCGCGCCAAGGGCCTGTCGCGCGCCTCCATCCTGCTGAAGCACGCGCTGCGCAATGCGGCGATCCCGGTGGTGGCGATCGCCGCCGTGCAGCTGGGCTTCATGCTCGGCGGCTCGATCGTGATCGAGCAGGTGTTCGCCCTGCACGGCGTCGGCTTCCTCGCCTGGGAAAGCATCGGCAAGAACGATTTCCCGGTCGTGCAGGCGGTCGTGCTGGTGCTGGCGGTGATCTACGTCGCGCTCACCACGCTGGCCGATCTCATGAACGCCGTCCTCGATCCGCGCCTGCGCGGCCCCTAGGTGAGCGACACGTGAGTCCACAGCCATGAGCGTCGCCACCGTAACCGCCGGCCCCAGGCGCGGCTGGCGCAGCTTCGCCACCTGGTTCGGCGCGGCCATTGTCGGCATTGCCTCCATCTGCGCCCTCTTCGCTCCATGGCTGGTGCCGTACGATCCGTTCGCCCAGGATCTCGGCAAGCGCCTGCTGGTGCCGTTCTGGATGGAAGGCCATGTGCCCGGCCATGTCCTCGGCACCGACCAGCTCGGCCGCGACTATCTCTCGCGCCTGATCTGGGGTTGCCGCATCTCCATGCTGATCGGCGTCACGGTGACGATCGTGTCCGGCCTGATCGGCATCACGCTGGGCGTGCTGGGCGGCTTCGTCGGCGGGCGCGTCGACGACGCCGTGCTGTTCGCCATCACCACGCGGCTCTCCATCCCGGTCGTGCTGGTGGCGCTGGCCGTGGTCGCGCTGCTCGGCAGCTCGATGACGCTCCTGGTGCTGATCCTCGGCCTGCTGCTGTGGGACCGCTTCGCCGTGGTCGCGCGCTCGACCACCATGCAGGTGCGCCATCTCGACTTCGTCGCCGCCGCCTGGTGCGCCGGCTGCTCGCGCTTTCGCATCCTCGTGCGCGAGGTGCTGCCCAACATCGCGAGCCATCTCGTCGTCGTGGCGACGCTCGAGGTCGCGCTCGCCATCCTGCTCGAGGCCGCTCTCTCCTTCCTCGGGCTGGGCGTGCCGCCGCCGCTACCGTCGTGGGGCCTGATGATCGCCGAGGCCAAGGACTACATGTTCTTCAGTCCTTGGGTGATCGTCATCCCCGGCGTGGCCCTGTTCGTGCTCGTGCTCGGCATCAATCTCCTGGGAGACGGCCTGCGCGACATGTTCGGCACGAGATCCGATCCTTGAGCACCCTGCTCGAGGTCGACCGGCTCGAGGTGAGCTTCGGCGGCCGCACGGCGGCGGTGCGCGGTGCCTCGCTCGCCGTCGAGCGCGGCGAGACCCATTGCCTGGTGGGCGAATCGGGCTGCGGCAAATCGGTGACCGCGCTCGCCGTGATGAACCTGCTGGCGCGCGGCGCGCGGCGGCAGGCCGAACGGCTCGCCTTCGAGGGCCAGGACCTGCTGGGTCTATCCGACTCGGGCATGGCCCGCCTGCGCGGCAACCGGATGGCGATGATCTTCCAGGAGCCGATGACCTCGCTCAATCCGGCCTACACGGTGGGCTCGCAGATGACCGAGGTGCTGCGCCGCCATCGCGGCGCCAGCCAGAGGATCGCCACCGACCGCGCCGCCGACCTGCTGGCGCGCGTCGGCATCACCGCGCCCGGCCTCCGGCTCGGCCAGTTCCCGCACCAGCTGTCGGGCGGCCTGCGCCAGCGCGTCATGATCGCCATGGCGCTGATGTGCGAGCCCAGGCTGCTGATCGCCGACGAGCCGACCACGGCGCTCGACGTCACGGTGCAGGCGCAGATCCTGCGCCTGCTGGCCCAGCTGCAGCGAGATCTCGGCCTCGGCATGCTGCTGATCACCCACGATCTCGGCATCGTGGCCCGCGTCGCGCATCGTGTGTCGGTGATGTATGCCGGCGAGGTGGTCGAGAGCGCCGCGACGGCCGAGCTGTTCGCCAGGCCGCGCCATCCTTACACGCAAGGCCTGCTGCGCTGCGTGCCGGTGCCCGGCCGCATCAGGCGCGACGAGCCGCTGGGCTCGATCCCCGGCACCGTGCCGCGCGTCATGCCGGGCTTCGAAGGTTGCGCCTTCCGCGAGCGCTGCGACTTCGCCGACGAGACCTGCAGCGGCACGATCCCGCGCCACGCCGCCGGGCCGGCCCACGAATTTCTCTGCCGGCTGCCGGCATGAGCGCGAACGCGATCGAGGTCGCCCACGTCCATCGGACCTTCCGCGTCAAGGGAGGGCTGCTGGGCAGCGACCGCCATGTCGTGGCGGTCGACGACGTTTCCTTCACGGTGCCGGCCGGCGGCGTGCTGGGCATCGTGGGCGAGTCGGGGTGCGGCAAATCCACTCTCGCCCGCCTGATACTGGGCCTGCTCGAGCCGACGGCCGGCGAGATCGCCGTCGAAGGCCAGCGCGTCACGGCGATGGACCGGCGGGCGCGCGCCCGCCTGATCCAGCCGGTGTTCCAGGATCCCTTCGCCTCGCTCAACCCGCTGGCGCGGGTCCGCGACATCGTCGCCATGCCGCTGGCGGCGCAGGGCGACATCGGCCGTACCGACATCGCCCGCCGCGTCGACGAGATGCTGGCGCGGGTCGGCCTGTCGAGCGAGATGGGCCAGCGCCGGCCGACCGAGCTGAGCGGCGGCCAGCGCCAGCGGGTCGCCATCGCCCGCGCCCTGGTGCTGCGCCCGCGCATCGTGGTGTGCGACGAGCCGACCTCGGCGCTCGACGTCTCGGTGCAGGCCCAGATCCTCAACCTGCTGGCCGAGCTGCGGCGCGACCTCGGCCTCACCTACCTGTTCATCAGCCACAATCTCGCCGTGGTCGAGCACGTCGCCAGCGAGGTCGCGGTGATGTATCTCGGCCGCTTCGTCGAGCGCGCGCCGACCGAGACCCTGTTCCGCACGCCCGAACATCCCTACACCAAGGCGCTGCTCGCCTCCGTGCTGACGCCCGAGCCGGGCCTCGGCGTGCCCGATGTCGGCCTCGGCGACATCCTGCCCGACCCGGCCAACATCCCGCGCGTTGCGGAGTCGAGATTCCGCCGCTCAAGCCACGACCGGCGGGCGGGGTGGAGTGCCTGCTGGCGCCGTAGCTACTTCCACTTCGCGAAGTAGAAGCGCGGCAGCTCGTCGGGGAAGGTCTTGAACTCGAGCTGCTTGGAGAAGGCGTAGGCATTCACGTAGGTGAACAGCGGCAGCCAGTAGGCCTTCTCGGTCATCAGCTTGACGGCCGCCGAATAGGCCTTCTTGCGGGCGGCCGGGTCGGACGTGTTGCCGCCGTCGGCCACCAGCTTCTCGAGCTCGGGATCGCGCGAGTAGTTGTCGTTGGCGTCCTTGCCGTACATCACCGGGAAGATCGCCGACACGTCGTTGATCGAGTAGCTGCCCCAGCTGCCGTGATAGAGCGGCGCCTCGCCGCGCCACGACTTCTGGATGGCTGGTGCGACCTGCATCTGGGTGATCTTGGCGCGGATGCCGACCGCCTGCAGGTAGTTCTGGATCGCGGCGGTCCACGACGTTACCGCGACGTAAGTCACCAGCTCGATGTCGAAACCGTTGGCGAATCCCGCCTCGGCCATCAGCGCCTTCGCCTTGGCGGGGTCGTAGGCGTACTTCACCGCGGCATCGGCGTCGCAGCCGAACTGGCTCGGGAAGCATGGCGCCGGCGGCACCCGGCTGCCGCCCTGGACCAGCTTGTTGGCCATTTCCTGGCGATCGATGGCGTGCCAGATCGCTTGGCGCACCTTGAGCTTGGTCAGCGGATTGTCCTTGCCGGTACGGCCGGCGGCGTCGATCTGGAGGTAGCCGATGCGCATCGATTCCTGCCGCACGGCCTGCAGGTGCGGCACCTTGTTGATGCTCTCGATCTGGTCGGGATTGATGTTCCAGATCCAGTCGGTGCGCTGGGCCAGGAGCTCGGTGACCTCGGTGGCGAGGTCGGGCACGAAGCGCACGTGCAGTGTCTTGATCGCCGGCCTGCCCTTGGGCGAGCCCGCCCAGTAGTCGTCGAAGCGTTCGAGCACGACCTCCTTGCCCTGCTCGTTCTTGACGATCTTGTAGGGACCGGCGCCGACCGGCTTGGCCGCGAAGCCTTGCGGCCCGACCTTCTCGCGGTAGGCCTTGGGATGGATCGGCGTCACCATGGCGAGGTACTCGAGCGCCGCTGGCGTCGGTCGCTTCATCTTGATGCGCACGCTGTAGTCGCCGGTCTTCTCGGCCTTGTCGATCCAGGCATAGTTCGACGGCGTCGCCACCTTGCTGTCGGGATTGGCCGCCATGTTGATGGTGTAGACCACATCGTCGGCGCTGAGCGTGCTGCCGTCGTGGAACTTCACGCCCTGGCGGATGGTGAGGTCGAGCGAGTTGTCCTCGGCAAACTTCCAGTCGGTGGCGAGCGCCGGCTTGATCTCGAAGGTCGCCGGATCGCGATGGACCAGCATGTCCCAGGCATGGTGGGCCAGGATCAGGCACGGCGTCGACGAACTGGATGCGCAGGGTGTCGGCGCTCTTCTGAGCGAAGGCCGGCGGCGCCAAGGCGAGCGACGCGGCGGCCAGGATTGCGGTGCGGCGGATAAATTTCACGAGTCCCTCCTGAATCTTGTGGACCCTAGGCCCATGGCCGCGAATGAGGCAAGCTTCGCGCCACAGCAGGAGGACCCATGACCGCCAAGCTCACCGGATCGGCCCGCGCCGCTGCCCTCGCCGCGCTCACGGACTGGAAGGAGGTTCCCGGCCGCGACGCCATACAGCGCAGCCTGAAGTTCGCCGACTTCAACCAGGCCTGGGGCTTCATGACCAGGGTGGCGCTGGCGGCCGAGAAGGCCGACCACCATCCCGAATGGTCGAACGTCTACAACCGGGTCGACATCGTGCTCTCGACCCACGATGCCGGCGGCCTCAGCGACAAGGACGTGGCGTTGGCCAGGTTCATCGATTCGGTGGCGTAGTTCATTGAGTCCTCTCCGCCCGCGTAGCGGGGGGAGAGGAAGGGGCCCCGCGCGCAGCGTGGGGGAGGAGAGGTGGGTCGTTGCCAAGGCATCGGTGCTCGCACATTTGATTGCTATTGGTCGCCTCTTGGGCAACGGCCTCATGACCCACCTCTCCTAGCCTCTCCCCCCGCTACGCGGGCGGAGAGGAACATGAGAATCCCTTGCAGCGAAGCTGAGAAGGAAAGCCGAAAAGCTTGTGCTTTTGGGCGAAGCGCTCCCGGCGATGAGGTCGCAGCCGAGAAGGCGGCTCCCTACATCAGGCCTGCCTCCTTGAGATAGCGCACCACGCCGGGATGGAGGCGCGCGGCCGGCGCAACCTTGACGGTGTTGGCTGGCGTGGTGTCGACCAGTTGGATCGGCGGATTGCCGGCCTTGGCCAGTTCTCCCAGCGCCTTGGCGAGGCGATAGGCGACCGTGTCGTCGAGGCCGGGCCGCGCCATGACGAAGCTCCACGAGCCGACCGAGGGGATCGCGGCATCCTGGCCGGGGAAGCTGCCGGCCGGCTGCGTCACTTCCTTGAGAAAGCCGTGCCTGGCGAGGATACGCCGGATGCCCGCGGCGTCGGGCGCAATGAAGCGCGCGCCCGGCTCGCTCCTGGCAATGGTCGTGAAGCCCGGCCAGCCGGCGCCACCGCCCCACAGGGCGGCCGCCCGGCCGTCGAGCACCATGGCCGGCCCGTCGCCGGCGCGCTCGAGGTAGATCGGCTGAAAATCCTTGGCCGCGTCGTAGCCCAGCCCGTCCATGGCATAACGGCCGAGGATCACCAGGCCGGAGCCGCGGGCGCCCCAGGCCACCGGCTTGCCGACGAGATCGGCGATGCTTCGAAAGGCCGAGTCGGCTCGCACCACGAACATGCCGGCGGTGGGGTACATCGCGGTGACGATCCCGAGGTCGGCCGGCGGTCGGCCGATGCCGGCAAGCGATTCGTGCGCCACCTCGCCCTGGATCAGGGCGATGTCGAGGGTGCCCGCCTCCAGCATCGGCACGTTCTCGGTGCTGCCCTTGGTGTTGATCGCCTCGATCTCCAGCGCCGGATCGATGCGCCGCACGCCCTCGACGAAGGCCGCGCCATAGACCGGGAATCCGCCGCCAGGCGTCGCCGTGCCGAGACGGATCTTCATCGGCTGGGCGCCGGCGGGCAGGGCCGCGAGGGCGGCAGTTGCCGCGAGAACCTGTCTGCGCAAGGGCATGGGATCACCATGGTCAGGGTTTCTCGAGATAGGGCTCGACCTTGCCGGTGAGCTTGATGGTGAGCGGGTTACCCTTGCGATCGAGCGTCTTGCCGACGGCGACCCTGATCCAGCCCTCGCTCACGCAGTACTCCTCGACGTTGGTCTTCTCCTGGCCGTCGAACCGGATGCCGATTCCACGGGCCAGCAGCGCCTCGTCGTAATGGGGGCTCTTGGGATTGGTCGAAAGACGATCGGGGAGGGTTGTGTCGGTCATGGGCCGACTATAGCAGCCCAGGCCGGGGAGCGAGCCCACTTGTCCCGTTGCCCACAGGCGGCGCGCGGATTAGGGTCTCGCCGACACTACGGGGCAATCGGGGTAATCATGGCTTGGGGTCGCCTAATCATCCTGGCTGGTCTCTGCATCGCCACGCTCGTGGCTTGCGAGAGCTATCAGCGGGTACAGTCGACGGCTGCGCTGCAGCGCGCCTTCTGGGGCCTGCCGGTCGACGGGCCGCGGGCCGACGTCACCAGCCTGGTGAGTTGCCCCAATGGCTACGAATGCGACGTCTTCGCCAATGCCGCCAACTACAACGACCCCAAGCCCAACTTCGACAAGCGCCTGACGGTGGTGTGGACCTGTCAGCCACAGCGTTTCGTGCTGTCGGCGGTGGCGCCGCAGGGCCTCAAGGTCAGGATGGCCTGCGTCGCCCAGCAGCCGCTGGTGCCGCGCAACATCCAGATCCTCGAAGCGACCTGGGGCTCCGGCGGCGCGGGCAGGACGGTCGACGTCACGCAGCAGGTCCGCGACATCTGCGGCGACTCCTCGACGCGCTGCCAGGTGCCGGCGATGGCCTACATTTTCGGCATGCCTGACAAGGAAGTGAAGTCGCTCAGGATCCGGCCAGCAGGCGACCGAGAACAGCATCGCCGACCTGCGCTGCGAGCGTTTCGGAGATCTCTACAAGTAAGCAGCGCGTCGCGTCTGAGCCGGCTCAGGGGCTCGGAGCACCGGGCGGCGGGGCAATACGCCGGCAGTCGCCGGTCAAGATACCGCCCGCGGTGCCCTCGAGCGGCGTGATGGCAAGCGCGCCGTCATTCCTGTTGTAGGTGAGGAGGAAGGCGGGAAAGCGTGTCCTGAGCGCCTGGTAGGTGATGCTGGTCTGGCTGCCTTCGACCAGCCGGCCGACATCGAGCAGGTACGCGACGTTGCGCAGATCGTCGAACACCATGGCGAACTGATGCGTCACGCCGCGCCGCGTGTCGACGTACTTGCAGCCGAGCCAGCGGGCCTGTGCCATCGCCGGCCCGGAGAGCGCGGCGATGGTGGCTGCAAGAGCGGTCAATCCCAGCCAACGCATGGCGGCCTGCCGCCCGCCTATCGGGGCGCCATGCGGATGGCGCCATCCAGGCGGATGACCTCGCCATTCAGCATCTGGTTCTCGACGATCTGCATGGCGAGCTGGGCATATTCCCTGGGATCGCCCAGGCGCGAGGGGAATGGAACCTGGGCGCCCAGGCTCTTCTGCGCCTCGGCCGACAGGCCCATCATCATCGGCGTCAGGAACAGGCCGGGCGCGATGGTGCAGACGCGGATGCCGAGGCCCGCGAACGCCGCCCTTCGACGCCGAATAGGCCGCCTGGCCGATCTGGCCCTCGAAGGCCGCCACCGACGCCGTGTTGATGATGACGCCGCGCTCGCCGTCGTCCATCGGCTCGGACTGGCCCATGGCGAAAGCGGCAAGCCGGATGACGTTGAAGGTGCCGATCAGGTTGACCTGGATCACCTGGGAGAACAGGGCGAGATCGTGCGGCGTCGACTTCGACACCGTACGGGCGGCTCGTCCGATGCCGGCGCAATTGACCACCACGCGCGGCACGCCGAGCTTTTCGACCACCGTCTTGACCGAGGCCTCGGTGTTGGGCCCGTCGGCGACATTGGTCTTGAAGAAGAGGCCGCCGATCTCGGCCGCCTTGGCGTTCCCCAGCTCGTCCTGGAGGTCGAAGATCGCGACCCTGGCGCCTGCCGCCGCCAGCGCCGAGGCCGTGGCCCCCCCCAATCCCGACGCGCCACCGGTGACGATGGCAGCCTGCCCTTTGACGTTCATCCGTATGTCTCCCTGCAGCCCGGTTTTTACCACGCTCGGCCCTCTTGCCAAGCCGGCCCTGGCCGACCAACTACGGGGACATGAGCGACGCTGGCGGATTTGCCCGGAACGAGGCGATGGTGCAGCAGGGGTTCTGGCGCAAGGCGCGACGGACCCTGGGCCGCGTGCCTTTCACCGAGGAGGCGGTGGCCGCCTTCTATTGCGCCACCGATTCGGCGACGCCGATGGCGATCCGGGCAACCCTGCTGGGCGCCCTCGCCTATTTCGTGCTGCCGATCGACGCCATTCCGGACCTGTTCCTCGGGCTGGGCTTCACCGATGACGCCGCGGTGCTGCTCGCCGCCTTCACCGCTGCGCGGACGCACATCACCGAGGCGCATCGCGGGCGGGCGCGCATCTGGCTGCTCAAGCAGAAGGCGGCTTGATCGACGCCGCCTGCTGCTCGCGCAGCCGGCGTTCCCTGGCGAGCTTGTGCTCGCGGTGGGCGATGTAGAGCGCCGAGGCGATGACGATGGCGGCGCCGACATAGGTCCAGATCACGGGGATCTCATCCCACAGCAACCAGCCCACGAACACCGCAAAGGGCAGGCGCAGGTACTCGAAGGGCGCCACCGCCGACATCTCGCCGGCCTTGAAGGCCTGCACCCAGAAGTACTGGCCGACCGTCGCCGTCAAGGCGACCCCGACGGCCAGCACCCATCCCCACGCGTCGGGCCAGCGCCACACCCAGAGCGCCGGCGGCAACAAGAGGATGGTCGAGAAGATGGCGAACTGGGTCAGGATCATGAGCGGCGTCTCCGAATCGGAGAGCCTCTTCACCAGCAAAATCGAGATCGCCACGGTGGCGGCGTTGGCCAGCGCCACCAGCGCACCCGCCTGCAGGCTACTCTCGCCGGGGCGCACCATCACCAGAACGCCGAGGAAGCCGACGATGGTAGCGGTCCAGCGCCGCCAACGCACTTTCTCCCCGGCGATCAGGGCGGCGACGACCACCGAGAACAGAGGCTGCGAGAAGGCGATGGCGGTGGCGTCGGCGAGTGGCAGCATCGCCACGGCGTAAAAGCCCAGCACCATCGACAGCGTGCCCATGAAGGTTCGCCAGAAATGGCCGGCGATGCGCTTGCTCTGCCATGGCTTGACCTTGCCGGCGGCGATGATGGGCAACAGGATGATGAGCGAGATGACGGCGCGGAAGAAAGCTGTCTGCACACTCTCGATCTGGGTCGACAGCAGCCGGATCATGGCGCTGGTCACGGTGAAGATGAAGCCGCCCGTCACCAGCCAGAAGGCACCCTGAACGTTCGGCGGCAGATTTCTCAGCCACTCGCGCATGGCTACGGCAGCGCCGCGCCGTCGCCATGCGCGCGCTGCATCGGCACGCTGTCGAGCCAGCGGCCGAACTTGAAACCCATGAAGGACGCCGTGCCGTGCAGCACGTGATGGCGATAGGTTTCCATGCAGCGTGCAACATCGGCCTCGGTCGAGGCCCGCACCGTCAGCCCGGTCACTGTCCCTGGTCCCCGCACCTGTTCCCGTTCATGCGGGGGTTATAGCGCGTCAGTTGGGCTGACGACGAATCGACGCCGGATCGGGACTGTCGTTCTTGAACAGCGAATCGGCGAGTTGCAGGCCGGTCTGCATGTCGTTCAGCGACACGGTGACCTGATTGCCGCGGTTGTCGATGATCGTCCAGCCGCGCAGCAGCATGGGATTCTCCGCCAGCCGCACGATCACCTTGCCCTCCTGCGGCTTGCGCGCCTGGGACATGGTGAACTCGAGCAGGCCGTTGACGCGGTCGATCTTCTCGACGCGCAGGTCGCCCGACAGCGACAGATTCTCCCTGACCAGGAATGTCGCCGCCGTCCAGCCGATAGGCCACTGCCCGAAGTCGCGCGTCGCCGGATCCCACATCGTCACCTGGTAGCCGTCGGCCACGATCTTGAGCTGCGAGGGCGCGTCGTACTCGAAGCGCATGCGGCCGGGCCGGCGCAAGTAGAGCGTGCCTTGCACCACGGAGCCATTGGGATTGCTCTGCACGAAGCGCGCCTTCATCGTGCGGATCGAGTTGAAATACTTCTCCAGCTCGGGAACCCCGGTCTGCGCCTGCACCGGCAAGGGCGCAGCGAACGCGAGGAGAACGGCGGCCAGGACGGCCGTGAAGATGATGCGCATCATTTGGATATGTCGAACGATTCTGGCGGTTTCAAGTTCCCTTGCCCCTCCCCGGCTCGCCACCGTCGGCCGCCCTCTTCACAAGCCGGTAAACCAGCGTTTACCATGGGCCCTTCATCAGGCCGGCAATCGCCGGGAGGGAATGCACCATGCATGTGGGAATGGCCGCCGTCTTCCAGAATATGGGTCGTGCGCTGAGCGACCACCAGATCTATCTGAACGAGCTGGCGCTGGCCGACATGGCCGAGCCGCTCGGCTTCGAGTCGATCCGGTCGGTCGAGCATCACTTCACGGACTACACGATGTGCCCCGACGTGGTGCAGTTCCTGTCCTACATGGCAGGCCGTACGCGGCATGTCCGGCTCGGCTCGATGGTCGTGGTGCTGCCGTGGCACGACCCGATGCGCGTGGCCGAGCAGATCTCGATGCTCGACCACCTCTCCGGCGGCCGCATGATCCTTGGCCTCGGCCGGGGCGCTGGCAAGGTCGAGTTCGACGGCTTCCGCCTCGACATGGGCGACAGCCGCGAGACCTTCGTCGAGTATGGCGAGGCCCTGCTACGCGGCCTCGAGACCGGCATCATGGAGTACGACGGCAAGCACTATCGCCAGCCGCCGACCCCGATCCGGCCGGCGCCCTGGAAGAGCTTCCGCGGCCGCAGCTACGCCGCCGCGGTCAGCCCCGAGAGCGCGCGGATCATGGCGCGGCTGGGCGTCGGCCTGCTGATTATCCCTCAGAAGCCGTGGCGCGAGGTCGAGAAGGAGCTCACCGAGTACAATCAGCTCTATCGCGAGATCAATGGCACCGACGCGCCGCAGCCGATCTCGGCCGGCTGGATCTTCGTCGACGAGAGCGCCGAGCGGGCGCGCGAGATGGCGATGCGCTACATCGGCGGCTATTACCGCACGGTGCTCGACCACTACCAGTTCGCCGGCGCCCACATGAAGAACCAGCGCGGCTACGAGTACTACGCCAAGATGAACGAGAAGCTGGCGGTTTACGGCGACGAGAAGGCGATCGAGTTCTTCGCCGACCTGCAGGTCTACGGCACGCCCGAGCAGGTCCACGAGAAGATCATGACGATCCACAGGCAGACCAGGAATTCGGGCTTCGTCGGCGTGTTCTCCTACGCCGGCATGCCGCACGAGGAGGCGGCGCGCAACATGCGGCTGTTCGCCGGCAAGGTGATGCCCGCGCTCAAGGCATTCGACGCCGGGGCCGCCATCGACCGCTCGCACGCCCTGCCCGACCTGCGCTACGCGGTGGCGGCAGAGTAGGATTCATGGCCCTGCCCCGTACGACGGGGGAGGAACATGAGAGCTCGGTCCGCGCCGCAACAGCTTCGGTAGCGCCGCGAGCGAACCAACTACCTTGGCGGCGAGGCGGAACGGGCGGATGGCGTGGTAGAGCGGCCACAGCGGCCGTGGCAATGGCAGCGCCGCATAGTCGCCGGCCGTGCATGACACTGCGAGCGTCAACGTCGCCCTGATGCGGGCGCCCGCGGTCTCGCACAGATCGAGATCGGTGACGCCCTCGCGCAGCTGGGACGGCGAACGACCCTGTCGCAACTCGTCGATCAGCGCGCCGGCAAGACGGGGCACGCGCGTGCTCGCGGCAAGCGGCCGCGTCAGCGGCGCGGGCAGCGGCGTGCCCAGGAGCTGCTCCGCCAGGGTGCAGGCGAGCAGCACCGTGTCGCCGCAGCGGCGCTGGCGAGCGCGATGGTGGATTTCCGGCCAGTCGAGGTCGGGACAGCGATCGACCAGCATGGCAAAGTCGCAGATCCAATCGAGGCTGCGCCATGCCTCCTTGGTGCCGTGACCGGCCAGCAACAGAGCGAGGTTCTGGCCACCGATCGTCGGCACGGACGCGCCGCCGATGGCGAAGGGCTCCAGCTGCTCCCAGATGTCTTCGGGCGACAGCGGGAAGGGCAGATGGATGCCGCGAAAATCCCAATGCAGGTCGACGGTCGCATCGACGTCGGGATGGGCGAAGGCGCATTGCCGCAAGTGAGCGAGAAAGGCCCTGCGGAAAGCGCGGTCGCCCTGGACGCCGCGATAGCCGAGCGCGGCGAGGGTTCGCTCTGCGCCTTCGAAGTGCGCGCGCTGGACGATCAGGTCGATGTCGCTGTATTCGCGACCCGCCGTGTCGCCATACAGCAGGGCCGCCAGGGCCGGTCCCTTGAAGGTCGCAAATGGCACGCCGCTCGACGCCAGGGCAGTACCCAGGCGGCGCAGCTCCTGCACCAGCGACAGCACGCGCACGCTGTGGAGCCGACGGAAGGCCTCGACCGACGACTTCGTCGCCTCGGGCAGCTCGAGCGCGGACAGCAGGCCAAGACCTTCGATCGTCCTGGGACGAACCCTGTGGTCGGCGGCGAGCCGGTACAAGGCCGCGACGTCCACCCCTGCCTCCAGCGCCCGCGCAACCCGGACGAGGTCGGGCCTCGGCCGCACCAGCAGGCACAACGTGTCGAACTCTGCGCCGGCCGCATGTGCTTTCGGCGACACCATCACCCCACTGCTGCGACACGAGAGAGGGCTCGATCGATTTCTGCCCTTATCGAACGACGATCCTGCCGGCCGGCATCACGCCCGCCGCTTCCATCAGCGCGTGCCGCGCTTGTTCGCCTTGGAGCCACCATCCGAAGCGCCCTGCGCGGCGACGGCGCGAGTCACGTCGCGCAGGGATCCCCAAGGGACGAGGGTCGGAGCCTTGTAGGGCTTCCGGACGACCTTGGCCTCGTTGGCAGAGGCAGATTGTTCCTGGTGCTGGGTTTCCATGGTTCGACCCATAATTTCAATTGATCGGCGCGCGCGGCAATCGTCTGCGTTCCACAAGCCAATACTGTGCATATTGCAGTGCGCACGCAACTGGTTTCTGGCCGTCAGTCGACCGTCTCGATCAATCCTGCTTCCTGCATGCTGGCGAGAAAGTCCAGCACGTCCTTGCGGCAGGCTTCGTCCGTGACCTCGAAATGAGCGAGAACATCCCGGCACAGGTCGGCGACCGACCGCGGCGTCTCCAGGCTTTGCCAGATGTGGGCACCCGTATCGTTCAGCCCGAAATAGCGGGCGCGATCGAGGTTGAGCAGGGCAACCTCGTCGTCGAGGACGCAGAATACCTGGTTGTCCGACCGCTTCACGACCGTCGACAGACCCAAGGCGCTCGCCATCGCCCGCATCTCCCCGATTGACTGCAGGGGGCTCCCTACCGGCCCAACCGGGTCGACGCAAGCCGGCTAAGTCGAAAGCCAGCGATCGAGCGTATGCACGGCAAGCAGCCGGCCGAGATCGTTGGCCGGGCAATCAGCAGCTGCCGGAACCCGGCGGACATCGACGAAGCGGGCGAGCTGGCCGTCCGGCGACAAGCCGGGCAAGCCATGCCGACGCAGCGGCTCGACGAGCGGCGATTGCGCCAGCGGCGCCTTGCGGCGCTCGAGCACGGCGCGCGGCAGGCGATCGCGCATGGCCCGGCGCATCAGGAGCTTGCGGCGCGCCCACGGCACGGGTGGAACCGACAGCAGGAACTCCAGCACGCGGAGATCGAGGTAGGGATGGCGCCAGACGACCGGCGACAGGGCCGCGTCGAAATCGAACTCCTCGAGCAGGCTGGGCCAGATCGCATCGTTGAACGAGGCGATCGCCTCGGGATGCCACGGATGAGGCTTGTCGGCCGCCTTGTCGGCCAGCCGTTCCTCCAGTCTCAGCGCCTCGACGAGACCGCGATCGAGCCAGGTCGGCACGGCGGCCTGCGACCCTGCCGCGATGGCGCGCCGGCCGCCGAGGCGTGCCAGGGTCGCCCCCCAGCCGTCGAACCCCTTGGCCAGCAGGCTGGAAAGCGTCGCCGCGGCGAGACGCGGCCAGTCGCGCCGCCCGAGCAGCCAGGCCAGGTAGGCGTTGCGTTCGTAGACCAGTGCATTGTCCGGCCCTTCACCGAAGAACCAGACGGGCGCCAGGTTCGCCTGCACGTAAGCTGCCTGCCGATCGGGCTCGACGCGTGCCATCGACAGCGATGGCTCGGGCAGGCGAATCCCCCGCGTGCGCCAAGCCGGATCGTAGACAAGATCGTCGGCGACGCGCAGCTCGAGCTCGATGCCGAGGTGGCGGGCGACCAGCGTGGCAAAGCGCTTCTCGTCGTCGCGCATCGCCGTCTCGTAGTGGAAGCACTCGGCAACGACGCGCGCCGGATCACCGGTTGCCTGGACGGTGCAGGCCGCCAGGGTCGTCGAATCGAGGCCGCCGCTCATCGCGATGCCGACACGTCCTTCCGGTAGCCGGTCGGCGATCGCCTGCGCCATCACCTCGAGGAAGCGTTCGACGTAGCCGCGCTCGCGCAACCGCAGGGGCTCGTCGATCTGGAGCCGCCAATAGCGCCGTACGACAGCCTCGCAGTCGGAGAAGACGAGAAGGTGCGCTGGCGCCAGCCGGTTGATCCGACGATAGGCCGTACGGTCGGCGTCGCGGCTGTAGCCTATGCACAGGAAGTCGGCGACCCAGAGATCGTCGAGGTCGGTGGCGATTTGCTCGGCGAGCCAGCCGAGCGAATCGCTCACTATCAGCCCACGGTCGCCGGCGCGCCCATGAAACAGCGGCCGGATACCCAGCCGATCGCGCGCGCAGACGAGGCGTCGCCGGTCATCGTCCCACAAGGCAAAGCAGAAGTCGCCCGCCAGCGTCTCGATGAAGGCCTCGCCCCACGCCGCATAGGCGTGCAGGCAGAGCAGCGCGTCGCTCTGTCCGCGATGGTGCTCTCCGGTCCGCTGCGCGAGCTTGTCCCGAAGGGCATGGCGGGCATCGAGGCGGATGCGCCCTGCCAGCCAGTATCGGCCCGCGAGCTGCACGATGCCAGTGGCCTCGGGGTCGCCGCGGCCCGTGGTCAGGGTGCTCAGCAGCACGACATGCGGTTGCCGGGCGCGCACCTGGACGACGTGGTCGGAAGGACCGCCCGCCGCGATCGCCGGTGCGTCGCCGTCGACCAGGACAGCGAACACGCTCAGGGCCGGTCGCGTGCAGCGCCGTCCGGCCGCGCGGCGGTTTCCGCCGACCAGGCCAGCAGCGGCTTGTAGCCGGCGCTCTCCTCGCCGCCCACCAGAGCGATGCCGTCGCGCACCACCCAGGCATGGGCCGCCAGCCCGCGCTCGCTGCGCGCGACGCCGATCGTGAGCTGGCAGTCGTGGCCCTCGCGGGCCAGGAGACGCTGCGCGGCGAGGGCGGCGGCGAGACAGGTGGTGCCCGGAAGCCGGCGCGAGGCGGCTTGCACCGCCCAGGCGATTCGCTCGGCCGGCCGGGCCTGCGGCCGAGCGCGGCCGAGCGGGCGACGCAGGCGATCCACCGGCAGCACGCGAAGCGCGAGACGCACGCCGGCGAGCGTCATCAGGGCGCGCAGCAGCAGTCGACGATCGCCGCCCGACAATGCGAGAAAGGCGGAGAGCGGCGTCATGACCGAATCGTCCGCCGTACTTCGCCGGCGACGGCGGCGAGCACGTCGTAATCGCGCCGATAGCCGAGCTCGTAGACCGGCAGGATGCCGGCAATGCGCTCGGCGAAGCGCAGCTGCCGCGCCAGACGCGCCGGCGCAGCGTTGCGAATATCCATCGCCGAGGCAATCAGGAGCCTGATCAGCTCCGAACCGGTCACGCGGCGGGCAGAGGAGAAACAGGGCGGCCAGCGGACGCGGGTCCGCTGTCCCCGGCGTCGCACGCGGCTCGACCAGAACCTTACCGCTCAGGGCCGAGAAATGTCCCCGCCTAGCGGCACCCGGCAGCAACCGGCGTGCCGGCTCGTCGAACAGCTTCAGCCTGTGAGGTCCCGGATGGGCGACCGCACGATCTCCGTCGAAGGCGATGCGCAGCATGTCGTCGGTCACCAGATCGGCGCCCTCGGCCACAAGGTAGGCCGCAAGCGTCGACTTGCCGGCGCCGCTGCTGCCGAGCAGGCCAATCGCCCGGCCCGACAGCGCGACGACAGTGGCATGCAGCGGCTCCTCGCCGCGCAAGGTAAGCGACGCGCCCAGGGCGAAGTTGAGCAGCGATGCCTCGAACGACCGCTGGTCGACATCGCCCCTCCGGGCGCACGCGATGCGGCGCCCATCGGGCGAGATCACCGTCTCGAAGACCTCGTCGTCGCCGATGTAGACGCTGCCGTCGGCCAGCACGGCGTGTCGCAGCCAGTCCTCGTCGCCAACCGGATATGCCGGTCGCCGGTTGGCGAAGAAATCGTCACGGCGGCGCCGCGCCGAGCGTGGCCAGGCGAAACCCGCTCTCGATGCAATCGCCGTACACGGTGTAGTGGTGGACGCGTCCCACGGGTTCCCCTTGCCGCGGCAGACTACAGCCTGTCGCCAGACCATGCATCGGTGATGAGGGCTGGTGGAGGGTTCTCATTGCTGGGAGCGCGCCACTCCTGTGGCGCTCTTTGTCGTTGATCCCACATTCCATGAGCGCCACTGGAGTGGCGCGCTCCCAGCGCATGACCCGTCGGCGAAGAAAGGGTAGAGCTGGCAGGCAGAAGAGCTGGCACGCCGCCTGCTTGAAGCAGGCCGCGCCGGATTCCACGTTGCCATGGTCCGGCCGGCACGGCACAGACCATCCTCGCGGAGGCAGGCAGCGGAGGAGAGAGCCCATGAATTCCCCGTCGGCGACAGGCGCCCGTCCGAACGGCGCGCCGGCGCGGCCCGAGTTCGAGCGCGTTGCGCTGCTGCTGCAGGGCGGCGGCGCCCTCGGCTCGTACCAGGGTGGCGTCTACCAGGCGCTAGCCGAGGCCGGGCTGCATCCCGACTGGGTAGCCGGCATCTCGATCGGCGCCATCAACTCGGCGCTGATCGCCGGCAACCCGCCGGAACGCCGGGTCGAGCGCCTGCGCACCTTCTGGGAGACCGTCACCGAATCGCCATTGGGGCTTCATCCCCTGCGCGGATACAAGATCACCGACAATTTCGTGCATACGATGATCAACCAATGGCGGTCGCTCGGCATCCTGATGTGGGGTGCCCCGAACTTCTTCACGCCGCGCGTGCCGCCGACCGTCTTCACGCCGTTCGGCAAGCCGGACACGCTGTCGTTCTACGACATCGCGCCGCTCGCGGCGCTGCTCGAGACGCTGGTCGATTTCGACCGCATCAACGCCAAGGAGACGCGCTTCAGCGTCGGCGCGACCAACGTCAAGACCGGCAACTTCATCTATTTCGACAACACCACGCACAGGATCGGGGCGCAGCACGTGCTGGCGAGCGGCTCGCTGCCACCGGGCTTTCCCGCCACCGAGGTCGACGGCGAGTACTACTGGGACGGCGGCATCGTCTCCAACACGCCGCTGCAATGGGTGCTCGACGCACGGCCGCGCCTGGACACGCTCGCCTTCCAGGTCGATCTGTGGAGCGCACGCGGCGAGTTGCCGCGCGACATGATCGAGGTCGATGTCCGCCAGAAGGACATCCGGTTCTCCAGCCGGACCCGCGCCGGCACCGACCAGTTTCGCCGCATGCAGGCGGTACGGCGCGCCGCCGCCAAGATTCTCGCCGACATGCCGAGCGAGGTGCGGCAGTCGCCCGAGGCGGAGCTGCTGGCACAGGAGGCCGACACCAAGGTCTACAACATCATTCACACGATCTATCGGGCGCGCAGCTACGAGGGCTCGTCGAAGGATTACGAGTTCTCCCGCCGGACGATGGAAGAACATTGGGAATCCGGCTACAGCGACATGCAGCGCACGCTGCGCCATCCCGAGGTGCTGCAGCGACCCGAAAGTCCTGACGGCGTCTTCACGTTCGACCTGGCCGTCCAGGGTCGCGATTCCAAAGAGGCGAAGAAATGAAGCTAGCCGATGTCCGCGCCAAGGCGTTCGCCATGCCGCTCAACAACCCTGCCTACCCGCGGGGGCCGTACAAATTCTACAATCGCGAGTTCGTCGTCGTCACCTATCGGACCGATCCCGAGGTGCTGCGCGCCGTCGTGCCCGAGCCGCTCGAGCCGATCGGCGACACGGTGAACTACGAGTTCATCCGCATGCCCGATTCGACCGGTTTCGGCGACTATACCGAGACCGGCCAGGTGATCCCGGTACGTTTCACCGCCAAGGACGGCACGGTGCAGGAAGGCGGCTACGTGCACGCCATGTATCTCGACGACAATTCGCCGATCGCCGGCGGCCGCGAGATCTGGGGCTTCCCCAAGAAGCTCGCCACACCGAGAATCGGCCACGAAAGCGAGACCCTGGTGTGCACCCTGCACTATGGATCGGTTCTCTGCGTCTCGGCCACGATGGGCTACAAGCACCGCGAGCTCGAGCACGCGCCGCTGCTCAAGAGCCTCGCCAAGCCCAACTTCATGATCAAGATCATCCCGCACGTCGATTGCACGCCGCGCATCTGCGAGCTGGTGCGCTATTACGTCGAGGACGTGACGCTGAAGGGCGCGTGGACCGGCCCGGCCGCGCTGCAGCTGTTCGAGCATGCGATGTGCGACGTCGCCCGCCTGCCGGTGCGCGAGGTCCTGTCGGCCAGCCACTTCGTCACCGACCTGACGCTGGGTCTCGGCGAGGTGGTGTTCGACTACCTCGCCAAGCCCTGATCGTATCCGCCCTCAGTTCCGCCTCAACTCACTCTCGGAAGGAAACAGCCATGTCCCGCTTCACAGGTAGGGTCGCCATCGTCACGGGTGCCGCGAGCGGCATCGGCAAGCAGATCGCGGTGCGCTTCGCCGCCGAGGGCGGCATCCCGGTCATCGCCGATCTCAATCTCGACGCTGCCAATGCGACGGCGCAGGAGATCAAGGGCAAGGGCGGCGATGCCTTCGCGGTCGCCATGAACGTCGTCGACGAGGCCCAGGTCGAGAAGGGCGTCGCCGACACGATGGCGAAGTACGGCCGCATCGACATCCTGGTAAGCAACGCCGGCATCCAGATCGTGAAGCCGCTGGTCGACTTCCCGTTCGCCGACTGGAAGAAGCTGATGGCCATCCATCTCGACGGCGCCTTCCTCACCACCAGAGCCTGCCTCAAGCACATGTACGCCGCCAAGTATGGCCGCGTGATCTACATGGGCTCGGTCCATTCCAAGGAAGCCTCCAAGCTCAAGGCGCCCTACGTCACCGCCAAGCACGGCCTGATCGGCCTGGCCAAGGTGCTGGCCAAGGAAGGCGCCGAGCACAACGTCGCGGCCAACGTGGTCTGCCCGGGCTTCGTGCGCACGCCACTCGTCGACAAGCAGATCCCCGAGCAGTCGAAGGAGCTCGGCATCAGCGAGGCCGACGTGATCAAGCACGTCATGCTGAAGGACACGATCGACGGCCAGTTCACCACCACCGACGAGGTCGCCGACGCGGTCCTCTACTTCGCCGGTGAGCCACGGCTGGTTCATGCAGTAGGATCTTTTCTTCCCCGGCTTCGCTGCTACGGCGTGGACACATCCAGATCGGGATGGAGGTCACCCTCTCCTGGCCTCTCCCCCCGCTACGCGGGCGGAGAGGAACATGAGGCTTTGCATCTTCTCCGCCCGCGTCAGCGGGAGAAACATGAGTTGTGTCCACTCCGAAGCGGCTTCGCTGGGGAGGCGTCGCCGCCTGCCCTGAGCGAAGCCGAAGGGTCTTCGGCGACAGGGTCAAGTGTCTTCCGGACCGCGAGCGTCCCGCTCGCTCATGGCAGTATGAGCGAGCGGGACGCTCGCGGTCCGGAAGAGCATGACTCACGACCCCTCCGTCGCGTATGACGCGACACCTCGCCAGCGAAGCCGGGAGGAATGGATGAGAGAATGCCCATCATCGTCCTGTTCAGCCAGCGCAGCCGCGACGCCTATGCCGCAGAGGCGGCGGCGCGCGGCGAGACCTACACTTTCACCGACGCCTGGGGGCTGCCGCGCACCTGGGTGAAGGGCGAGTACGCCTACCTGGCGCCGAACGCGGCCGGGCTGCTGCTGGCGCGCTGCAACCTCAAGCATCGGCTGATCGAGGAGGCCGCGCTCGACGAGGACGGGCTGGCGCGCTGTCGCCTGCTGTTCATCGCCAACGCCCAGCACCTCGCCCCCGAGACCATCGCGCGGATCGAGCGCTGGCTGGCGCAACGTCATGGCCGGCTGTTCGTCACCGGCAAGACCAACCTGCCGCCCCACCTGCTCGGCCTGAGATCGAGCACGCTGGCGCAGGTGCAGGGCTACACCGGCTGGCGCTGGCGGCCCGGATCGCCGTTCGCCGGCGTCGCCTGGGAAGAGCTCTACGTCAGCGGCTACAGGGGCCATCCCGTCCAGCGCCTCGAGCCGTTGCCGGAGAGCCGGGTGCTCGCCGAAATGGTCGAGCTCGACGGCGATCTCGCCGACGCCACGACGGCCGCCGTCACCCCGCTCGGCCCCGGCATCGTGCTCACAGACCGCACCGTCACCATCGCCAACCAGGTGATGGAGCTGATCGGCGGCATGATGCAGGCCCACCTCAACGTCGAGGCGGTGCGCCACTGGGCCAACCCGACGCACTGGGGCGACACGCTGCTGTTCTTCCTGCGCCGGCTGATGCTCGAGGTCGGCCTCGAGCGGCTGTGGCAGACGCGGCTGCGCTCGTTCGCGACCTACGATGGCGTGCTGTCGTTCCGCCACGACGTCCACGGCATGCGCGACTACACCTTCCTCGACTACCAGATCCAGAACCTGATCCCGGCGAGCTACGACATCGAGGACCCGGCCTTCTCGACCAACATCGACGAGGCGATGGCGCGCGACTGGGTGGAACGCACCACCCGGCACAGCTTCATCGAGCCGGCGCTGCACAACGACAGCTCGATCGGCGATCCGCCGACGGCGATCTTCGGCAAGGGGCTCTTCGAGCACGTCGCCAATGCCGGCCGCAATCTCGGCATCCGCATCTGCACCTGCGGCCGCCATGCCGGCGGCCACATGCACCCCGAGACGATCGATGCGATGGATTATCTCTACGCGCAGGACAAGCACATCCTCGGCCTGTGCACTTTCTGCTACTACCACATGATCGAGTACGGCGTGCGCGATCCCGAAGTCATGGTCGGCGGCACGATCGGGGGCAAGCCGCTCACCTACGTCACCGACGTCCGGCGCACCATCGCCACCTCGGGCATCTGGTTCCCCTTCCGCCCCGTCGTCACGACAACCACGGAATGGCGCAAGCTGCGCGGCTGGGATCGCACGCACGAGTACGATGCCGCGTACGAGCTGGTCGAGACCATCTTCGCCGGCCGCAATTCGCGGCACGGTGCCGACGATCACCTCGAGAACGGCGTCTACAGCTTCCAGTACCATCCCGAGCTGGCGCGCGACCCGTCGGTCAATTCCGGCAAGGGCACGCTCGACTATGTGCGCTACTGCATCAATCTCGCCGAGCGCAGCAACTACTGGATCGCCACCCAGGCCGAGCTCTACCAGCGCATGGCCGACTACGAGGCGCTGGGCTTCGAGATCGCCGACGAGGGACGCACGGTGACGGTCACCAACCCGACCGACCGGCGCATCGAGGCCATGATGATCGAGCAGCGCCTGCCGTTCGCCAGCGTGTGGCTTGACGGCAGCGAGCTGATCCACGTCGTCGACGGGCGCTTCGTCACCATCCCGCCGCTGGCGCCCGGCGCCAGCCTCACGCTGCGCTTCGATGAGCGCACCGTCGAGGCGGTGCTGGTGCGCCAGCCGGGCAACAAGGGCCTGGTCGTGCTCGACGCCCGGCACGACCCGGCAACCGGCGAAGCCACCCTCCGGCTGAGCGTCTGCCGTCGCCAGCCGCTCAGCATCGAGGGGGTCGACCCGGACGGGGTCTATACCGTGCAGATCGACAACCGGCCCGCCGAGCATTTCGGCGTGCGCACGGTGCGCACCATCCAGGCACTGCTGAGCAAGAAGTCCGATGCCGCAAGCGGCCGGAACCGCCGCGCCGTGACGCCGGGCACCACGCGCTTCCTCGACCTCGTGGTCGAGGGCGAGGACGACCGGTTCGTCGAGCGCACCCTCCGCATCCGCCAGTTGCCGGCGGCCGAGGCGGCACCGATCCGGGCTGCGCTCATCGCTGCCATTCCCGAGAAGCGCGGCCGGGTCACTTGAGGGCCCGGCCTGAAGTTCGTTAGAATTCGCGGCAGCTGCAACAATCCCGGGAGGATCGGCATGGCGCGCACGCTCGACATCGAACCGCTCGACGCCACGACCTTTGGCGCCGTCGTCCGCAACCTCGACGTCCGGACTCTCGACGAGACCGAGTTCCGCGCGCTCTACGATGCCTGGCTCGAGTACGCCCTGCTGATCTTTCCCGGCCAGTTCCTGAAGCACGACGAGCAGATCGCCTTCGCCAAGCGCTTCGGCCCGCTCGAGTTCGAGATGACGGCGCTCAGCAACGTCAAGGAGGACGGCACGCTGCGGCGCGAGGAGGACAACGACGACCGGATGAAGGTCCTGAAGGGCAACATGGGCTGGCATTGCGACAGCACCTACATGCCGGTGCAGGCCAAGGGCGCGGTGTTCAGCGCCGAGGAGGTGCCGACCGTCGGCGGCCACACCGGCTTCGCCGACCTGCGCGCGGCCTACGATGCGCTGGACGACGACATGCGCGCCAGGATCGAGGGCCTCGCCGCCTATCATTCGCTGCATTTCAGCCAGGCCAAGATGGGGCATTTCGCCACCAAGGCCGACGGCGAGTACAGCGGCTACGGCTTCCACAACGGCCCGGTGCCGCTCAGGCCGCTGGTCAAGACCCATCCCGAGACCGGCCGCAAGTCGCTGCTGATCGGCCGCCACGCCCACAACATCCCGGGCCTCGCCCGGGAGGAGTCGGACCGATTGCTGCAGGAGCTGGTCGACTTCACCTGCCAGAAGCCGCGCATCTACCATCATGACTGGGAGCCGGGCGACGCCGTGCTATGGGACAACCGCTGCCTGATGCACCAGGCGACGCCGTGGGACATGACCCAGCGCCGCATCATGTGGCACAGCCGCATCGCCGGCGACCCGGTCGCCGAGGCCGCCCTGCCCAACTGAGCGCCGGGCGTCAGAAGAAGCCCGAGGAACCGCGGCCACAGGTATGGGTTTGCGCATCGGCTCCCTCGTCTGGGGCGTGCGCGACGTTCGGCGGGCCATCCGGTTCTGGTGCGCGGCGTTGCACTACAGGCCGTTGCGGCCACCCTCCGAGGATTGGGCGATCCTGGTGCCGGCCGAGGGCGAGGGCCCGCAGATGGCGATCACGCTCGTCTCGTCCGACCCCGAGAGCCACCAGCGCCATCACCTCGATCTCTATGCCTCGGACCACGCTTCCGAGGTCGAGCGGCTGCTCGCGCTCGGAGCGCGCCGCGTCGAGTGGCGCTATCCCGAGGGCGCCGATTACGTGGTGCTGGCCGATCCCGACGGCAACACGTTCTGCGTCGTGCAGAAGTAGCCATTGCCGGGAGCGCTCCATCCGGAGGCGCCAACTTTTCAGTTCTCCTCCCCAGCTTCGCTGTTGAATTCACACATCATGTGGTTGTCCTCCCCGCGCTTCGCGCAGGGAGGACAACGACGTGATGTTTGAAATTCGACAGCCCAGCTTCGCTGGGGGGAAGAACCGAAAAGTCGGCGCCTGAGTGTCGCGCGCCCAGCAGTGTTCAATGCGGCGGCATCGGGATGAAGACCGGCGGGGTGCCGGACATCTTCGAGCGCGCCTTGATGTCGGCGTCGTTGGCGCCGTGCGGCTTCAGGTAGACGTAGAACGGCGTGCGGCGCTCGACGATGTCGTTGCCGGGCTGGGCCTGGCGGCTGATCAGCATGTCGGTCTGGATGCGCACGTGCATGTAGCCGGGAATCAGCTCGGCCCAGTTGGCGACCTCGGGCGTGAACGTGACCTCGTAGGTGTAGCCGTCGGTCAGCCTGACCACGCCGCGGCCGGCGCCGCCGATCGGGCTGGACGGCACCTGCTGCCAGGTCAGGCCCGACTGCACGTAGACGCCGACCGCGTTCAGCATGACGTAGAGCGGCACCGCCGCGTCGATGTTCTGCATGTCGATGGTCATGCGGTAGGACTTGCCGTCGGGCTCGGGCACGATGCGCTTCAGCTCGACATAGAGCGAGGTCAGCGCCTGGTGCTCGAGCAGGAGACGCGCCTGCTTGTAGCGGCGCAGCGACTGGTCCTGCCAGATGCCGATGCCGCCATCGATCGCGAAGGCCGCCAGCACCACGCCGACCACGCCCTTCACCACCGGCGAGCGCCACAGGCCGAGGTGACGGCCGAGTTTCACGGCGATACCGGCCGGCGGCGCGGTCGAGGGCCGCGGCGCGGCGGCGCCGAGCTTGTCGAGTAGAGCGCGATTGGAGGGCGCGTGGTCGTGCGGAGCACGATCCGGCGGGCCGGCCGGCGCCGGCTGTTGTTGCGCCAGCCCAAGCCGGCGCCGAAGCAGGCGCAGCTCCGATTGACCGGCCGCGACCTGGCGCTGCAGGTCGCGGATCAGCGCATCCTTCTGCTCGGGCGACAGCTTGCGCGGATCGGGACGTTTGGTCATGCGACCAGCACGCCGTTGGCGATGTGGACGATCTGCTCGGCCTGCTCGGCCAGGGCGAGATTGTGGGTCACCAGGACCAGCGTGGTGCCGAGCTCGCGGTTGACGCCCATGAGCTCGTCCATGATCTCGATCTCGGTCTGCTCGTCGAGATCGGAGGTCGGCTCGTCGGCGAGCAGCAGGACGGGATCGTTGATCAGCGCCCGGGCGATGGCGGCGCGGCGCTGCTCGCCGGCCGAGACCTCGGACGGGTAGGCGTCGACGCGGTCGCGCAGGCCCATGCGGGCCAGCAAGGCCGACGCCTTGTCGTAGGTCGAGGCGCTCGACCGCGCGCCCCCCAGCATCGCCGGCAGGGCGACGTTGTCGACCAGCCGCAGCGTCGGCAGCAGGCTCGCGAACTGGAAGACGAAGCCGATCCGCCCGTTGCGGAAGCGCGCCAGGGCATCGTCGCCGAGGCGCCAGATGTCGGTGCCGTCGATCGTCACCGTGCCGCCGCTCGGCCGGCTGAGGCCGCCGATCATCGCCATCAGCGAGGACTTGCCCGAGCCCGAGCGCCCGATGATGGCGGCATAACATCCCGCCTCGACCTCGAGATCGAGCTCGACCACCGCGTCGACGTCGCCGCGCTCGGTGCGGTAGGTCTTGCTGAGCTGCCGGCAGGCGAGCATCGCCTCAGGCCTCGCCGCGCACGAGGTCGTAGGCGTCGCGCCGGCTGGCACGCCAGGCGGGGTAGAGCACCCCGAGCGCCCCGACCAGCACGGACAGCACGACCGCGCCCGCGGCAAAGGCCACCGTTCTCGCGAGATCGTCCCAGACGAAGGGCACGCCGAGGCGATCGAGATTGTAGACCAGCGAGCGTTCGTAAAGCCGCATGACCAGCACGCCCAGCGCCACGCCGAGCGCCCCGCCGATGCCGGTCGCCAGCATGGCCTCGACCATCATCATGCCCAGCACCTGGGCACGGCGGGCGCCGATCGCCTTCAGAAGGCCGAGCTCGCCGCGGCGCTCGGTGACGATGGCCGAGAACAGCACGCTCACCATCAGGGCCGTGCTGGCCAGCATCACGATCATCAGCACCAGGATGCCGTCGAGTAGCGAGGTCAGGCCCTGGCGGATGCCGCTCAAGGTCGTGTCGCCGCTCACCACCTTGACGCCCTGCAGGGTCGACAGGATGGCGAAGCGCGCCTGCAGCGAGGTGGCGCCGGGCGCCAGCTCGATCAGAAAGCCGGTCACCTTGCCGGGCTGCAGCACGGGCATCGGCTTGCCATAGCCCTGGATGGCACCGGCGAGCGCCTCCAGCGTGGCCGAGGCCATGAACACGCCGCGCTCGTGCGTGCCGACGCCGGTGCGGCCGAGCCGGCCGTAGACGACATGCGGCTTGCCGAAGATCAGGAGCTGCGAGCCCAGCGGCGCGTCGCGGCCGGCGCCCAGGATGACGTCGCCCGCCTGCAGGCCGCGATTGAGCTTCTCGACCAGCCACGGCTGGATGGTGAAGTCGCGCGCCGGGTCGAAGCCGATCAGGTCGACCGAGTCGTGATGGCTGCCGATGCCGGAATGCTCGACGCGAGCGATCTTCTGCGGCGCGCTGCGGCCGACGCTGGTGAGACTGGCCTTGTCGACCAGGTCGGCGTCGAGCACGAGATCGGTCGGCTCGACCGTGAGCAGGGCCGCCGTGATGTTGGTGAGCGCGCCGTCGGGCACCACCATCAGGTCGGCGCCCATGCGCGTGAAGCCCACCGCCATGCTGCGCTCGATGCTGCTCATCAGGGTCGCGCCGGCGAACAGCGCCCCGCTGCCGACCGCGACCGCCGCGATCAGCAGCAGCGTGCGCGCCTTGCGCCGGCCGAGATTCTGCAGGGCAAGGTTCGCGAGCAGCCCGCGCATGGTCAATCATCCTCCCCAGCTGCGCTGGGGAGGTGCCCCTTCATACTGGGCGGAGGGGTCATAGGGCCCCGGAGCGCGCCAGTCCTGTGGCGCACCCTCTCGTTGATCAAACGCACGTCCCATGAGCGCCACGGGAGTGGCGCGCTGATAGGCGCCAACTTTGACCGGCCCAGCAAAGTCCTCATCCTGAGGAGGTCGCGTAGCGATCGTCTCGAAGGATGGGCGACAACGAGATCGTTGGGAAACCGGTGTCGCAGCACCCGATTTGTTGCCAACCCTTCGAAACGCGGCCCTCCGGGCCGCTCCACAGGGTGAGGTATTCGGTAAAGTTAGCGCCTATGAGTGGCACGCTCTCAGCCATGACCCCTCCGGCCCTACGGGCCACCTCCCCAGCGAAGCTGGGGAGGTGCATGATCATCACAAAGTGCACGACCGCGTATGCTTCATGTGCTCGAGCTTGGTCGGGATGATGACGCAGTCGTGGTGGCCGCCGTTGCTCGGCAGGATACCGATCAGCGTGTCGGTCGAGGTGTCGATCACGGCGATGCCGCTCGACTGTCGCTGGAAGCCGCTGAACGGCGTCAGCACGTACTTGCCGTCGTAGGTCAGTGCGGGAGTCTGCAGGTCGGGACCGATACCCTGGATCTCCTTGGCGATCGTCCACGTCTTGGTGTCGACCACCATGATGCCGCTGAACGCCGGCGAGGGATGCAGGATCGACAGGTAGAGCTTCGAGCTGTCGAGCGAGAACACCATGTGGAAAGGGTTGGGATACTTGCCGCGCCACAGCGGGTCCTCGACATGGGCAATCTTGCGCCAGTTGCGCGGATCGGGGTCGGCGCAGGAAAAGATCGAGCAGTTGTTCTCGCGCAGATTGTTCATCATCACGAGGAACTTGCCGTCGGGCGAGAAGCCGATCTCGTGGCCTGGCGAGTTGATCTTGTCGAACACCACCTTCCAGGTGTCCTTGTCGACCTGCTCGACCTTGTACTGGCCGGGGGAATCCTTGTTGAACTGAAGGAACGCCACCGGATCGAAGTTCTTCTCGGGATCGAGGATGCAGATGCCGCCGCACAGCCGCACCACGGTGGCGGCCCAGCGGCCCTCGGGATGCCAGATCGTGCCGTCGGCCCCGGTCAGCGCCAGCGGATCGTCGCCCGGCAGCGAGCCTTCCTCGACGAACAGCTCGCCCATCGGCACCATCTCCCAGTCGATCTTGTTGCCCTTGGTGCCGCGGTAGTCGAACAGGCCGGTGCGCGGGTCGGGATACATCTTCCTGATCGTCATCGTGCCGCCCTTGGTCCAGGCAACGCGAAGGTCGCGCACGTTGGGCTCCCAGTCGAAGCGCAGCGCGGCCTTGACCTTGGAGGTGGTGCGGTCGAAGCAGGCAGCGATGTCCTTCTGGCCGTCGGTCACGAAGTAGGATTGCGCGTCCTTCGGGTTGACCGTGACGTGCACGCCGAGCCCCAGGCCGGTGGTCTCCGAGACGTTCTCGACCAGTTGCATCTGCGTGCCGTCGAAGCGCACGCGGTAGATGTTGGTGCCACCCGGGGCCGTCTCGGCCGTCACGGCGGTCGGCATGCCGTAGATCAGCGAGTTCTGGCCACCCTGCGTGCTGTTGACGAACTCGAAGCCGTGCATCGGATCGGCGCTCGGGAAGGCGCAGAGATGATGGCTGATCGGGTTGTAGTCGCCGTAGTTCCAGTACCAGATCGAGGCCAGCACGCGGTTGGAGTTGAGGTCGATGGCGTAGGTGCCGCCGCCCATCTTGGTCGGCAGCAGCGCGACCCACTTACCGAGGCTCTGGCCGCGCAGGTCGGCGCGGCTGTCGACCACCTCGCGCGTGATGTTGTGGCGCTGCGCCTCGGTGTAGTTGGCGCCGCCGTGGAGCACGCCGTGGTCGGACACCGAGCCGCTGCCCAGCACCTTGTAGCCGATGACGCCGGCCTCGGCGACGGCGGCGGTGCCCACGGCGACGTTGAACATGGTGCGCCGGCTGATGCCGCCGCGCTTGGGCGGCTCGGCGACGGCGACGGCCTTGGCCTTGCGCTCGTCGGCTTCCTTCTTGTCCGCCAGGTAGGTCTGGAATTCCTTGTGGTCGTGCTCGTCGACCTCGGCGCGACGCCGGGAATAGTCGGCGGCGGTGGCGCGAGCGGCCGGCACCTTCCCCGACGACGAGCCGGTCTTGACGCCGGGGCCTCCGCGCTGAGGGCTCTTGGTTGCCGTCTTCTTGCGCCTTGCCATCTCGACCTCCCTATCGGATTCATTTCGTCGGCGTGTGATAGTAGACACGTGACGCGGCGATGCAAATGTCCACCGTTGTACAGAGATGCGAGTGTGGTTCGCGGGCGGCGCCGAGCCCGTCCGATGCTGGCTTCCTGTCGCGACTGAAGTAGTGTTGCGGCGAACGTCGACCCTCGCGGGAGCGCGATGATGGACTACATGGTCGTGATCAGTGCCATCGTTCTCGGCCTGTCCGTGCTGGCGACGCTCGCCAAGTTCCTCGACTGGTTCGTGCACAGCGATCCCAGGACCATGCTGCGCACCGCGCGCTGGATGATGTTGCTGCTGCTGATCGCCGGCATCGGGCTGCTGATCTACGCCATCGCCGAGGGGCAATGGTCGCTCGCCATGCTGGTCGGCGCCGCCCTGCTGATCGTGCCCACGGTGCTGAAGTGGCGCTCCCTCCTCGGGCCGCTGCACTGGGTCGCGAGCCTGTTCCGTCGCCGGCCCGCGCCATTCGACATGGAGGTGCGCGACTTCGATCCCGTCGACGACCCCGAGACCGTGCGCCGGGCGGCGGCCATCCTCGAAGCCTACGTCGCCAGATCCGCGGCGGTGGCGGTGACCGACCAGATGGCGCTGACCGACGAGCGGCGCGGCGAGGCCATGTCGAACGGCGAGGCGCTCGAGGTGCTGGGCCTCGAGCCCGGTGCCGACGACGCCGCGATCCGCACCGCGCGCAAGCGCCTGCTCGGCCTCGTCCATCCCGATCGCGGCGGCTCGGCCTGGCTCGCCGCCAAGGTCCAGCAGGCGAGCGACACGCTACTCGGCCCCTCGCGGCAATGGCCGGCCGCCGCCGAGGACCGCGCGCCGCGCAATCGCGCGACGAAACGCAGCTAGCCCCGCCGCTTCGCCAGCCCCTTCTGCTCCATGCGACACTTGAGCTGATCGAAGCGGTCCTGGCCGAAGAAGGGCTTGCCGTCGAACACCATCAGGCGATGAATCAGCGTCATGCGCCCCCCTGTGCAGTCGCGCCATAATGCATTAGGAAGCCGCCTGAACCATGACTTGAATCGACGATCGGGGTTGCCGACATGACGGATGCCAAGGAGACGCTCGCCGACATCGTCGAGGCTCTGCGCGCCGCGTGTCACGACGCGCGCGGCCTGATGCGCCGGCCCGACGGGCCGACCGACGAGGAATTGCGGCAGGTCGCCGACGATCTGCGCTGGCGGGCGGCAGCCGAGATCGAGCAGCTGCGCGGCGTCGTGGCCGGATGGCAGCCGATCGGCACCGCCCCCAAGGATTCGCAGCCGGTGCTGCTGTTCTGCCCCGGGCTCAATGGCCATGCCGCGCGCGAGATCGTGATCGGCGTCTGGAAGTTCGACGCCAATCGCCGGACCTTCGGCTACTGGGTCAGCGATGTCGGCCACCTCGACGAGGGCCAGGCCGAGACCGGCCCGTGGATCGAGTACGTCGAGCTCCAGCCGAGATACTGGGCGCCGCTGATCCCGCCGCCGCGCGGTTAACCCGGAGCGGGTGCGTCTGATTGCGATCGCGCCGTGGCCAGCGCCGCCTCGTAGTCGCGCTGCGCCGCTTGCGCCGCCTGCCCGGCCGCGTTGCTGCGGTCGCGGGCTGCCGTGTCGAGCTCGAACAGGACCATCGCGGACACGATCAGCGCGCCGCCGGCGACGTAGTAGGTCCAGGCCTCGAGATAGAGCCGCGTCAGCACGACGATGAACGGGATCGGGAAGATGACCCCGAGCCAGCGCATCCAGGTTTGACGATTGTAGCGCTGCGCTTGGGCCTCGGCGGCCGCCTGCAGCGCAGCCGCCCGGCGTCCCAGCTCCTCCAGGTCATCGCTCGATCGATCGGGGGTCATGGGACGCCTGACGTGTGGCTCGCGGAAAGTCCAAGAGCTCGCGGCTGTTCCGACAATCGCCACGCCGCGAGCCGTGGGCTGCGCTTCTCCTGGCCAACCCTAGCCCGGCACGACGCCGCGCGCCGCCCAGGCGACGCTCGCGAAGCTGCGCGGTCCATCCGCGCGACCGCCGAGAAAGGCTGCACGCACCGCCTCGATCACGCGCGCGCGCGTCGGCGCCGCAAGGCCGTCGACGAGCTGCGCCAGGTTGCCCTGCCCGGTAGAGCACGATCGAAGACCGCATCGCCGAAAGGCAGGCTGCAGGCATCGCCCTGGCGCGCCGTGATCGGCTTTGTGCCAATCTTCGCCTGCAAGGAGGCGACGAAGTCGGGCTCGAAATCGATGGCTTCGACGGCCTCGACCGCGGTGCGCTCGACCGGCGCCAGGCTGAGGCTGCCGGTGCCGCAGCCGACATCGAGCACGCGTTCGCCCGCGGCGCTGCCGGCAAAGTCGAGAAAAAGCGGCGCGAGCCGGCGGCTCCAGCGGCCCATGTAGTGATCGTACGCGGCCGCCCCGTGAGCGATGAATGTCGAAACCAAGCCGGCTCCCCGTCGTCTTCGTCTTCGAGGACCTTACGGACACGCTCGCGCCGGAGCTAGACTGCGGTCGCGCACGGCGATCGATCCGGGCGAACGCCACTGCCGCCAACGCAAGACCGCGAGGAGACGGACATGACCAACCCATCCAGTCGCATCCTGAACGAGTTGCCGCAGCGTCTGCATCACAACGCCTATGTCTGCGAGAACCAGGAGCGGACGCGCCAGTTCTACGAGGACATCATCGGCCTGCCGCTGCTGGCGACCTGGATCGAGGAAGCCGAGTTCCCGCAATTCCCGGGCAGGCGCCTGTCCTACAGCCACACCTTCTACGGCATCGGCGACGGCGGCGCCCTGGCCTTCTTCGAGTTCCCCGACCCCGAGGCGGCGGCGGCCTTCAAGGCACGCCAGCAACCCTCCTTCGTCCACATCGCGCTCGCCGTCAGCGACGCCGCGCAGAAGGAGATCAAGCAGCGGCTCACCGCCGCCGGCAAGCCGGTGCGTCAGGTCGATCATGGCTACTGCACGTCCATCTACGTGCAGGATCCCGACGGCCTGATCGTCGAGTTCACCGCCGACGCGCCCGATGCCGACACGATCGCCGCGCATCAGCGCGCCACCGCGCACGAGACCCTGCGCCGCTGGTCGGCCGGCGATCGCACCGTCAACAACGACATCCGCGCGCATCGCTGAGACGAGCGGGCTTCCCGGTCGTGGCGAGCGACGGCCGGCAGGAAGTCGCGGTCGGCTGCGCCGCCGCGGGCGCCCGGCACGCCCCTGACGGCCGGGCTATCGCCCATGTCAGGGTCAGGCCACGAAGGTCGTCAGCACGGCGGCGTAATGGATACCTGCCGCGATCAGCACGAAGCCGTGCCAGATCGCGTTCTGGTAGGCGAGCCGGTGCCACAGGTGAAAGATGACGCCGGCCGAGTAGATCACGCCGCCGACGCCGATCAGCAGCAGTGTCTGCCAGGCGAGCGAGGTCACGAATGGCTCGATGGCGATCAGGCCGATCCAGCCCAGCGCCAGGTAGAGCACGACCGACGGTACGCGCACGGGCGTGCCGCCCCCCAAAGGGCGCCACAGCTTGCCGGCGATGCCGGCGCCCGCGACGCCCCACACCGCGGCGGTGAGGCCGACCGCCCAGCCGGGCTCCAGCAGGCGCGTGAAGGGTGTGTACGTCCCGGCGATCATGGCGAAGATCGCTGCGTGGTCGAGGCGCTGAAGCCAGTCGCGCCAGCGATGGTGCTGCAGCATGTTGTAGGCGGCCGAGCACCCCAGCATGGCGACCATGCCCGCGGCGTAGATTGCCGCCGTCACCACGTCGCCCGCCGAGCCGACGATCGCGGCGAGCACCACGACGGCAACCGCCGCCGGCACGCCAAGGCCCAGCCCCAGCACGTGGACCACGGCATCGGCCGCACGCTCGCGCGGCCCAGCAAGTCTCGTCGCTCCCTGGAACGCCATCGCCCGCCACAATGACATGCCCGCGCCTGCCCTGTGAACCCGCACGTTCCCGGTCGCCCTTCTGATCCTTCTCCCCAACGTTCGCGCAAGGATAGGCGGGTTGCCGGATCGCTGATACGCTGGCGGGCTCGAGGAGAGCGTGACGGTCCGTCCAGCTAAACTGCGGTGGGGCGGAGTGTCCGCTCAGGAGCAAATCGGTTTCACGACCGTCATTCGAGAAGGTTGGCATGGATCTCCATCTGCGCGGCAAGATCGCCCTCGTCACTGGCGCCTCCAAGGGAATTGGCCTGGCGTGCGCCCGGCAACTGGCGGAGGAAGGCTGTCATCTGCATCTCGCTTCCCGGACGAAGGTGGACCTCGAGCGCGCCCGCGACTCGATCCAGGCCCGCCACAATGTCTCCGTGACGATCCATGCCTGCGATCTCAGCAACGGCGACACCGCGCGGTCGCTGGCGGCGGACTGCCACGACATCGACATCCTGGTGAACAATGCCGGCGCCATTCCCGCCGGCGACCTGCAGGCGATCGACGAGGCGCGGTGGCGCGACGCGTGGAATCTCAAGGTGTTCGGCTACATCAATCTCTGCCGCGCGGTCTATCCCGCCATGAAGGCGCGCGGCGGCGGCGTCATCGTCAACGTCCTGGGCGTCGCCGGGGAGCGGCCGACCTGGGGCTACATCGCCGGCAGCGCGGGCAATGCCTCGCTGATGGCCTTCACCCGCGGGATGGGCGGCACCAGCCTGGTCGACCGCATCCGCATCGTCGCCTGCAATCCCGGCCTCATCCGCACCGAGCGCATGGAGACGATGCTGCGCGCCACCGCCGCGGCCAAGCTCGGCGATGCCGCACGCTGGCAGGAGCTGATCCCCACCGCGCCGCCGGTCGGCACGCCCGAGCAGTGCGCCGATCTCGTCGCCTTCCTCGCTTCCGACCGGGCATCGCACATCGCCGGCACGGTCGTCACGATCGACGGTGGCGCGGCGCACTATGCCGGCGTCCTGTAAGGCGGTCGGACAGGAGCCTCGTCGGTCCAGATGGCCTACGTCATGAACGGCTGGGCCACGTTCGAGTATCACGCTCGCGCGCGTGGGCACGGCGCCAGACGGCTCTTTCAGTAGCGACGACCGGCCGGTTTCGTCGCACGCGTGGGCACGGGTGGCCCGGCCGGAGACGAATGCTGTTTCATCACACGCTCGCGCGCGTCGTCACGTCCCGCCGATCGACCTCGCATAGAGCACCGCGAGGCGATCGATGTCGGCCTCCTCGACCAGGGTCACCATCGGCGTGCCGAGCCGGCCCGACGGATCGACCACGGTCATGCCGCGGGTGATGCCGGGCGCCAGCGCGACGTCGACCGAAGCGCGCAGGGAGCGCGTCACGATGCCCGGCTCGACGACGACCGCCGCAGCCAGCGGATCGACGAAGCACAGGCAGTCGACTCTGTCGCGCCCGGCCGGCGTCTTGCGCGAATGGGCGGCGAGCGCCAGCGCGAACGCCTTGTAGGGGTTGTCGGGCACGGCGGCGAACAGCGCATCCGTCTGTGGCCCGGTAAGAAAGTGCGTCTTGCAGGGCTCCCACGGCACCACGACGGTGGGGATGTCGGCGGCGAGCACGATCGCCGCCGACTCGGGATCGGCATAGACGTTGAACTCGGCGGCCGGCGTGTGGTTGCCGCGGCCGTGCAGCGTGCCGCCCATGATGGTGAGCTGGCCGATGCCCCGCGCGATCCCGGGCGCCGCCTGCAGCGCCAGGGCGAGATTGGTGAGCGGCCCCACCATCAGCAGGTCGACGGCCGCGCCGGTGGTTGCCGCCTCGCCGAGCGTCGCCACCAGGAAGCCCACGGCATCGAAGCCCGCGATGTCGGCGACGGTCGGCGGGCGCGGTGCGCCGCCCAGCCCGTCCTCGCCATGGACATGCCGCGCATGGATCAGCTCCTGCTCCAGCGCCTCGGCCGCCCCCTTGTGGACCTCGATCGCCGCCCCCGCCACGGCCAGGATCGCCAGCACGTTGTTGGTCGCTGTATCGACGTCGACATTGCCGAACACCGTGGTGATGGCATCGGGCGGCCGGCCGTTGCCGATCAGCAGCAGCAACGCCTGGGCGTCGTCCACGCCGCCATCGGTGTCGAAGATCAGCCTGTTGCGCACCGTCGTCTCTCCCCTCTTCTGGACGGCGGGCGGCTCGCCCGCGTATGATTCACGAGCATGAGCGGGCGAGACGCCCGCGGTCCAGAAGAGCATGAGCTTCCTTCGCACCGCCGCGCACGGCAGCCGTCGAGGACGGTGTCCCAGGCCACCGCTTGAACACAGCCCGCTGCCTGCGTTTCTGTCTACCCTGCCGCAAGGGAAGGACGAGTCGCGCATGAAGCCTGCTGGTTGGCCCTGGACGGTGATCCTGGGAACTGCCCTGGCCGTCGGTGGATGCGCCCAGCTCGGCGCGCCGTCGACGCCGCAGAGTTCCGCGCTCTCCACGCCGATCGCCCCCGCCGAGATCGACTGGGCCCGCAAGCCCGGCACGAACTCGGTGAGCGGCACCGCGATCGTGAAGGCCGGCGGCACGAGCCACACCTGCGAGGGACAGTCGGCGAACCTGATTCCCGACAGCGCCTATGCGCGGGCGAGGATGGCGGCGATCTTCGGCAACACGACCAGGGGCACGCGCGCCGCCAGCCTCGGGCCGGTGAAGTTCGAGCACGACGATCCGCTCTATGTCTCGAGCCTGCGCTCCACGCGCTGCGACGCCGCAGGCAGCTTCTCCTTCGCACGCGTTCCCGACGGCGTCTGGTACGTCACCAGCAGCGTCAAGTGGCAGGGCCCGGCCCAGGTCGAAGGCGGCTCGATGATGCAGCGGGTCGACGTGCGCGGCGGCAGGCTCGTGAAGGTCGCCCTGCCCTGACGGACAGCGCTACAGTCTCGCCGAGATCAGGTCGGCGTGATGCACGACGATCCTGGCCAGTTCCTCGATCTGGTCCTTGGGCATGCCGCGTGCCGGGCCGCTCACGCTCAGCCCGGCGACCACGCGTCCCGACTGCTCGCGGATCGGCGCGCCGATGCAGCGAATTCCCGGCTGGTGCTCGCCCTCGTCCACCGCAAAGCCGCGCTGGCGAATCCGCTTCAGCTCGGCGCGCAGCCGGCGGCCGTCGGTGATCGTCGCCCCGGTGTAGCGCTTCAAGCCCCCGGCGACGATCGCATCGATCACCGAGGGTACCTGGAACGCCAGGATCGCCTTGCCGACGCTGGTGCAATGGACCGGGGCCGTCTCGATCAGCGTGAGCGGCGTGCCGCCATCCGGCGTCGGATCGACGCGGTGGATCACGATGGCGTGGCGCCCGTCGAAGGCGGCGAGATGCACGAGATGGCCGGTGATGCGACTGAGCGCGTCGACCTGGGGGCGCGCCTCGCGGTGCAGGTCCATGTTCGCCAGGACGACGTTGCCGAGCTCGAGCAGCTTGAGGCCGAGCCGGTACTGATCGCGCCGGCGGTCCTGGTCGAGCAGCCCGAGTTCGCGCATCGAGGCGGCGAAGCGATGGGCCGTGCTGCGCGGGAAGCCGGTCGCCGCCGAGATCTCCGCCAGCGACAGGGACCGCCGGGTCGTCGAGAAGGCCTCGAGGATCGAGACGACCTTCTGCAGCGACTTCAGCGCCTCTTCCGATTGGCGCCCCCGGCCCGGCCCGGCAGCCATCGCCTTCCCGCCTTTTCCCGGTGCCCGCATGGCCGGGTCGCATACAGGCACGGCCGCGGCCGATCAAGCACGCGACCGCGATCGGGCCTGCGGCGGGCGCTTGACAGGGTCCGGGAGCCTATCCCAAATACCGGGACAGCAACCCAGGAGGCCAGCGTGACCGAGTATCCCCGTGGCGTCATCCCGCCGATGACCACGCCCTTCCGCGAGGACGGCGAGATCGATCTCGGGCTGGTCGGCGCCCAGCTCGACTGGCTCTGCGGCGCGGGCGTGCACGGCGTCGCCGCGGGCGGCTCGACGGGCGAGGGTCATACGCTCGATCACGAGGAGTTTCGCGACCTGATCGCCGCGACCGTCGAGGCGGCCAGGGGACGCCTGCCGGTGATCGCAGGAATCATCGTCGATTCGACCCGCGATGCCATCCGGCGCGGCAAGCTGGTGCGCGACCTGAATGTCGCCGCGCTGCAGGTGACGCCGGTGCACTATCTCTTCAAGCCCGACGACGAGGCGATGGTCAGGCACTTCCGCAGCATCGTCGACGAGACCGGGCTGCCCGTCATCATCTACAACGTCGTGCCGTGGACCTACCTCTCGCCGGCGCTGCTGACGCGGATCATGACCGAGGTGCCGATGGTGATCGGCGTCAAGCAGAGCGCCGGCGACCTGAAGCTGTTCGCCGATCTCATGGAGATGGCGCCGGACAAGCTGATCTACAGCGCCGTCGATGCGCTCATGTATCCCTCCTACACGCTGGGCGCCGCGGGCTCGATCGCCGCCATCCTGACGGCGGCGCCGCATGCCTCGGTCGCGCTGTGGGATGCCGTCCGCGCCGGCGATCACAAGAAGGCGCTCGGGCTGCACAGGAAGCTGCTGGCGTTGTGGAACGCCATCCTGGCCGACAACCTGCCGGCCTGCACGCGCCACGCGCAGATGCTGCAGGGGCTGCCGCCGACCTCGCCGCGGGCGCCGATGCCGGCCGCCTCGCCGGCACAGCAGGCCGCGATTCATCGCGCGCTGCAGGCCCTGGGCACGGTGGACCCTGCGGTGCGACGGGCGGCCGAGTAGCGCCGGCGAGGCTTCGCACCGGCTATCGCATCGGACTCCGTCGTCCCGGCCGGAGCCGAGCGTAGCGCCTGCCCTGAGCGAAGCCGAAGGGTGGCGCAGTGGAGGGACCCGTCTTGCTGTGCCGTCGATAGTGACAGGTCCCTCGACCCCGCCTCGCTACGCTCGGCTCCGCTCGGGACGACGGAGACGATGGCAGATGCGATAGCCCTGGCGGACGGTCCGAGGGCGCTCGCCGGCGCTCAGTAGACGGCGGCGTAGCGGGCGCAGAGTTCCGGGAGCGAGAGGTCCTTCACGTGGGCCAGCTCGGCCCGCTTGTGCTGCAGGTAGGTGTCGAGGAAGACCGGGCCCAGCCAGCCGCGCGCCGCCGTGCTGCCGGCCAGCAGGTCGAGCGCCTCGGCGAGTGACGTGGCCAGAGGACGGCGCCCCTCCGGCGAGGGCAGGTCGAGCTTGCGCGCAATGCCGTCGGCACCGGCGAAAGCCAGCGCACCCAGGACCATGTAGGGGCTGGCCGCGGCGTCGGCGGTGCGGAACTCGACGTTGAACTGGCGCGCGACGTCCGACGCCTCGCCGGGGAGGAAGACCGGGCATACGCGCAGCGAAGCGCCGCGATCCTGCTGCACGATGTCGATGGCGGTCGGGGCCCAGCGATTGGGCCTGAGCCGCAGGTAGGACACCGGCGAGGGCGCGGTGAGCGCCACGATCGCCGGAAGGTGCTCGAGGATGCCGGCGCAGAAGCGGCGCATCAGCGGGCTCAGCCCCATCGGCTCGCCCGGCGCGTACGACGCCGGCGCGCCGGCCGCGTCGCGCAGGCTCATGTGGACATGGACGCCGTTACCCAGGCCGTCGGCGGTCAGCACGGGCGAGAAGACCGCGCGATGGCCGTGCCGGACGGCAGCACTGCGCGCCATCTCGCGGGCGATCACCGCCTGGTCGGCGGCGGCGATGCCGGCGGCCGGCGCCACCGTCATCTCGAACTGCCGCTCGCCGTACTCGGGCAGGAAGCTGTCGGGCGACAGGCCGGCGGCGCGCAGCGCCGCCACCAGGGTCTCGCCGAACGTGCCCTGGCCGCGCCACGCGGCGAGGCTGTAGGCGTGCGCCGGCAGATCGGCGGCACCGGTATAGACGAACTCCTGCTCGAACGCCGAGAGCAGGGAGACCCCGGCGGCCT
>LNFM01002207.1_pt1 | contig 41334 bp, 41 predicted proteins | sample 596031 | NCBI WGS metagenome assembly LNFM01 (sample SAMN04254537, study PRJNA301005) | activated carbon metagenome | isolation source: dual media filters at the Ann Arbor, Michigan drinking water treatment plant | place: USA: Ann Arbor
TCTGCTCTTCCGTGAATCTTGCTCGCTTCATCTGCCCGTCCTTCTTCAGGCCGGACTCTAACTTCAACTGGAGGAAATCGGCAGTGGCAGGTCACAATGTGTATTCGAACGTAGGAAAGGCCGGGCTAGCAGTGATGTCGGCGGATTAGACTACCTCTTGTGCCCCCCGCGCTCTGGTCCGGGCAGAAACGCTGCGAGCACGAATTGCGCGTGTCGAAAGGACCCTCTTAGGTCCATTTGGAATTGTGGTTGCGCTCAATTTGTTTCTCCGCTTCGTGATCCATTCCGGGTTCAAATACGCATGCACGCGTGGGAGTTTTTCGCTTAGCAAAGTACAAAGCTGCCTGTGCTCTTTTCAGTAGCAGAGCGTGATCTTTCGCGTGATCGGGTGATATAGCTATTCCAACGCTGGGTCGAAGCATTTCTTGATACCCCCGTATTTCGTAGGGACCCACCAGAGCGTTCACGGCTTTATCCGCCAGTTCATCCGCTGGCATAGTGGCGTCCGCAACAATGGCAGCGAACTCGTTTCCATCAAAATGGGCAACAAACTCGACTTTAACAACGCTATTGAGCCGATCTAGAACTTTCTGAACCAAATCTTTGTCCCTAAAGCGATTGCTCAGCTCCTCTAGCTCATCCAGATCGAGACAAAGAACTGCTATGCTCTCCGATTCTGATTTTTTCTTCAGAGCGTCTCTCAACGTTTTCTCAAAGAGTCTACGCGTTGGCAGGCCGGTCTGGTCCTCATAATCGGCGCTGCGCCTCATATCGGGGGGCATTGCTTCATCAGATAGGGATACCAAGGCATCATCTAAGAGCATGATTTGTTGTTTGTCGCTGCCCAGTCGACGGATCGAAACCGTATGTTGCTCGGCTTCCTTCTTGCCGACCACGAGCAGCGCGGGGATTTTCGCCAGCGAGTGCTCGCGAACCTTGTAGTTGATCTTCTCGTTGCGCAGGTCGATCTCGACCCGCAGGCCGGCGCGCCGGGCCGCGGCGGCGACCACCTTGGCGTACTCGTCGCCTTCCGAGGTGATCGTGGTGACGACGACCTGCACCGGCGCCAGCCAGAGCGGGAAGTTGCCGGCGAAGTGCTCGATCAAGATGCCGATGAAACGCTCGATCGAGCCGCAGATCGCCCGATGTACCATCACAGGCGTCTTCTTCGAGCCGTCGGCGTCGATGTAGAAGGCGCCAAAGCGCTCCGGCAGGTTGAAATCAACCTGGGTGGTGCCGCATTGCCAGTCGCGGCCGATGGCGTCACGCAGCACATACTCGAATTTCGGCCCGTAGAACGCGCCTTCGCCCGGATTGATCGTGGTCTTAATCCGGTTGCTGCCGGAGGCCTGAATTTCCGCCAGCACCGTCGCCATCACGCGCTCGGCGTGATCCCACATCTCGTCGGTGCCCACGCGCTTCTCCGGCCGGGTCGAGAGCTTGACCGTCAATTCACCCTCAAAGCCGAAATCGGCATAGGTCGACAGGATCAGGTCGTTGATCTTCAGGCACTCGTCGGCGAGCTGGGCTTCGGTGCAGAACACATGGGCGTCGTCCTGGGTGAAGCCGCGCACGCGCATCAGGCCGTGCATCGCGCCCGACGGCTCGTAGCGATGCACCACGCCGAACTCGGCCAGGCGTAGCGGCAGGTCGCGGTAGCTCTTGAGGCCGTGCTTGAAGATCTGGACGTGGCCGGGGCAGTTCATCGGCTTCAGCGCAAACCAGCGCTTGTCCTCGGCCTCGTCGCCGGCCGATTGCGCCGCGAACATGTTCTCGCGGTACCAGTCCCAGTGGCCGGAAGTTTCCCACAGCACCTTGTCGAGGATCTGCGGCGCGTTGACCTCGCTGTAGTCGCCGGTCAGGCGGCGGCGCATATAGGCGATCAGCGCCTGGAAGATGGTCCACCCCTTCGGGTGCCAGAACACCACGCCGGGGCCTTCCTCCTGGAAGTGGAACAGGTCGAGTTCGCGGCCGAGCTTGCGGTGGTCGCGCTTTTCGGCCTCCTCGATCTGTTTGAGGTAGGCATCGAGCTCTTCCTGCTTGGCGAACGCCGTGCCGTAGATCCGCGTCAGCATCGGATTGTTGCTGTCGCCGCGCCAATAGGCGCCGGCCACCTTCATCAGCTTGAAAGCGTTGCCGACCTTGCCGGTCGAGCTCATATGCGGGCCGCGGCACAGGTCGAACCAGTCGCCCTGGAAATAGATCTTGATCGGCTCGTCGCCGGGAATGGCGTCGACCAGCTCGACCTTGAAGGCTTCGCCCTTGTCGCGGAACACCTGCTTGGTCTTTTCGCGCGACCAGACTTCCTTGGTGAAGGGTCTGTCGCGGGCGATGATCTCGCGCATCTTCTTTTCGATTGCGGCGAAATCTTCCGGCGTGAACGGCTCGTTGCGGAAGAAGTCGTAATAGAACCCGTTCTCGATCACCGGCCCGATCGTCACCTGGGTGCCCGGCCACAGCGATTGCACAGCCTCGGCCAGCACATGCGCGGCGTCGTGGCGGATCAATTCCAGCGCGCGCGGATCGTCGCGGTTGACGAGCTCGATCTTCGCATCGCATGAAATCGGATCGTTGAGGTCGGCAATGACGCCGTCCAGCGCCATCGCCACGGTGCGCTTGGCGAGCGAGGGCGAGATGCCCTTGGCGATCTCCAGTCCGGTGACGTCTCTGGGATATTCGCGCCGGGCGCCGTCGGGAAAGGTGAGGGCGACCTTCTGCTGGGGATCGGCCGGTTTCAAATTCGCAAGGCCATACTGGAATCCCGGTGCGGGCGTGTTTTGGTCAGGCATAGCATTCTCCTGAAGCTCACTCCTGCGAACGAGCGCAGGTAAGCGGGAAGCAGCGGTATAGCAGGGGATTCGGCGCCTGCAATCGGGCAAATTCGAGAAATTACGCATTAAAGACCAGAGCTGATATATGGGCGCGGATGAAGAGCTATGCGCCGACCGCCCTCATGCTCGGCAACGTCGTCACCGGCTGCGCGGTGTTGGCGCCGGCGGGCATGCTGGGCGAACTGGCCTCGGGTCTGGACGTCAGCATCGCCGCCGCCGGGCTGTTGGTCACGTTCGGCGCGGTCGTGCTCTGCGTCGGCTCCCCGGTCACGGCCTGGCTGACGTCAAGGATTGAGCGCCGCACCTTGCTCGCGGCGACGCTGGCGATACTGGCGCTTGCCAACATCGCATCCGCCTTCGCGCCTGATTACGCGAGCCTGCTGGCGATTCGCCTGGTCATGCTCGCGATCGGCGCGCTCTATACGCCGCAAGCGGCGGGAACCGCCGGCATGATCGTGCCGGAGCAAAAGCGCGGCAGCACGATCGCCTACATCTTTCTCGGCTGGTCGGTGGCAGCGGCGGTCGGTCTGCCACTGATCACATTCATCGCCAGCCGCTATGGCTGGCGCGCGGCGTACGGCGGCATCGGCGCGATCGGCTGCATCAGCTTCTTGTTGCTGGTATGGCGTCTGCCGGCTGGGTTGCTCGGCGCGCCGGTTGACCTCAAAACCTGGGCCGATATCGGCCGCAACCGGCTGATCTTGCTGCTGCTGTCGGTCACGACGCTTCAGATGTCCGGCCAGTTCGTCGTCTTCACCTTCATGGGGCCGCTGCTGGCAAAGCTGACCGGCGTTGGACCGGACGCGATCGCGCTGGTGTTCGCCTGCTACGGCGTGTGCGGCTTCCTCGGCATCGCAGTCGCAACCCGGATCGTCGATTCCTGGGGTGCGTGGAAAAGCTCGGTGCTGTTCATGGGATTGTTGCTGGCCGGCGTGACCGGCTGGGCGCTCAGCGCCGGCCTCTATCCGCTGATGGTCGCTTCCGTCGCGATCTGGGGACTTGGCTTTGCTTCCACCAATTCGATGCAGCAGGTGCGGCTGGTCGGCGCGGCGCCGTCGCTCGCCTCCGCCTCGGTGTCGCTCAACACCTCGTTTCTCTATGTCGGACAGGCCGTCGGATCTGCGATCGGCGGCTTTCTGTACGCGCGCGACTTGTTTTATGCCGCAGGCTACGTCGCGGCGGCGCTGGTCGCGCTGGCGTTCACGTTGGTGGTCCTGAGCCGGCCGAAACCAGCCTAGCGCCAGCTACCGCGCCGCGTAGGGCGCGCCGGCGATCCTGGTCAAGGCGGGCGTTGCCGCCATCTTGACCAACAGATCCTTCAGCGGATGCTCGGTCCAGGCTTGCGTCACGTAATCGCGATGGGTAACGCCGTCGGGCGTCTGCACGAACACGACGCTGCCGGGCCGCAACGGTCCCTCCAGGCTCTCGGTCACCGCGATGCCCTTGCCACGCAGCATCTCCATCAATTCCTGATCGTACCGTGCGGTGTGACGGGTGTAGGCGCTGACGAAGAAACCCGCACGATTCTTCTCGATCCAGGTCGCGAACTTGTCGAGCTCGCCATAGACGGCATCGAGCAGGAAGACGCCACGGACCCGGTTCTGGATACCGCCGACCTCAAGGCTCCAGGCCGCCGGCATGAATCCACCGCTGTAGCCGACAATCACGATCGGCAGGTTCGCGAATGCCTGCGCCGATTTCGGATCGCCGTAGAGGCGGGCGAGGTGGCTGGCCGATTCATCGATGAAGCGCTTGAAGCCCCCGGGCTGCCAGAACTTGCCGGCGCTGGAATCGGCGGCGTTGACCGCGAGCTGCGGCGCGAGCAGCACGGCGTTGACGCCGGAATCCGAGATCTGCTGCGGCACCAGCTGGCGGTCGCGGACGTCGCGTTCCAGCGTCGCGCCGTTGCCGTGGAAGAACACCACGATCACGCCGGGCTTGCGGACATCGAACGCCTCGGGGACGTGCACCAGCACGCGGCTGTCGTTGTAGGTTTCGTGCTGCCAGTAGACCCGGCCGTTGTAGCTGCGGCGGCCCTTGCGCTCGCCCTGGCTGATATTGAGAAAGGGTTCTTCGGTGCGCGGATTGTTGCCGAAATAGGGGAAGGCGGACGACTTCATGCTGATCAGCGTCGTCAGCTCTTCGCGCTCGCTGGTTCGGGGCAGGTCAAGCGCCGGTGTCAACGACGCCACCCGCACCGGCTCGGTACGCACGGTTCGCCGCGGCGGTGCCAGCGCGGCCTCGCGCGGAAGCTGGGGCAGGCTTTCTCTGGCGGATGGGAAACGGTCGGAAAATCGCGGCTTGGGGAAGCGGTCTTCGAACGTATCGGCGTTCGAGCCGAAAGCCGGAGAGCTGGAAGCTAAAGATCTTGCGCCTTCGATGTTCGCCGCGAGCATCCCGGCGCTCCGCGCCTTTCCGCGTAGAACGAGGGCGAACGATAGCGCCAGCAACAACGCAGCCAGCAGCGTAGCCCAGCGCAACCGAAGGCGCCGGCGATGACGCGGCGCGGCCGGGGAAATCGTCCGGCCGCCGCGATCAGCTATCAGGAATTCGGGAATAGCTCCGACCATCCACCCACTTGCCCCGGGATTCGCCGTCATCCGGCGTATGCTCGCGTGTGACCAGTCAACACCAGATCAGGCAACACAAAGTTACCGGAAAACGCCCCAGTCCGGAACCCCGACAGGACCATGCAATCGTGTCGCGATTGTGGGACAGTGATGATGTTTGGGCAAACGGCAGTGCCTTGCAACCGCTTTCGCGGGGGAACGGTATGATATGACCTGTTTCCCCTCCCAACTTAAGCCATTGTTTGCGCAGTTGAATTGATCGGCGCCTGCTTTGCCAAGGGGAACGTCGGGCGCGGCGCGCGGGGAAGGTTGGGTCCGAGGTGGCAGCAACGGAACTGGCGGCAGCAGAAGCGTTAGGGGCGTCGCGCTCCGGTCCGCGCCCCGGCGGCGGCTCCACCATTTCGGTCGTGGTGGCGGTTGCAATCGTGGTTGCCGACATGGTGGGCGTCGGCGTCTTCACCAGCCTCGGGTTCCAGGTCAAGCAGATCCCTTCCGGGTTCTCGATCCTGTTGCTGTGGACCATCGGCGGCATCGTCGCGCTATGCGGGGTGTTTTGCTATGGCGAACTCGGCGCGATGTTTCCGCGCTCGAGCGGCGAGTACAACTTGCTCGGCCGGGCCTATCACCCGGCCTTCGGTTTTGTGGCGGGCTGGGTGTCGGCGACGGTCGGCTTCGCGGCGCCGGTCGCGCTGGCCGCGATGGCGTTCGGCGAGTACGGCAAAGCAGTGTTGCCCGATACACCGCCGATGCTGCTCGCGGTCGGCGTGGTCTGGATGGTATCGCTGGTGCAGCTCGCCGGCGTCAGGCATTCTGGCAGGTTTCAGCTGATCGCGACCATCCTCAAGGTGGTGCTGATCATCGCCTTTCTGGTGAGCGGATTCGCAATCGGTACGGCGCAACCGGTCTCGTTTGCGCCGTCCGCTCCCGACCTTGCCTACATCGCCAGCGCCCCGTTCGCGATCAGCCTCGTGTTCGTGATGTATTCGTTCTCGGGGTGGAACGCCGCGACCTATATCATCGGCGAGGTGCGCGATCCCGAGCGCAACGTGCCGCGCGCGATGCTGTCCGGAACGCTGATCGTGCTGGTGTTGTACGTCGCGCTCAACGCGGTGTTCCTGTACACCGCGCCGATCGACAGGCTGGCGGGGCAGCTCGACGTCGCGCGTATTTCCGGCAGCTATATCTTCGGCGAGTTCGGCGGGCGGATCGTCGGGGCGATGATCTGTTTCGGGTTGATTTCATCGATCAGCGCGATGATGTGGATCGGGCCGCGCGTGATGATGACGATGGGCGAGGACATTCCGGTGCTGCGGCCGTTCGCCCGGAGGTCCGCCGGCGGCGCGCCGGTCTACGCCATCCTGTTCCAGCTGGTGGCCGCGAACCTGATGCTGCTCACGCGCAGCTTCGAGGCGGTGCTCGATTTCATCCAGTTCTCGCTGTTGTTCTGCTCGTTCTTCACCGTGCTCGGCTTGATCAAGCTGCGCATCACGCATCCCGAATTGCCGCGACCCTACCGCGCCTGGGGATACCCGCTCACTCCCCTGGTCTTCCTGCTCGTGACCGGCTTCATGATGTACTACCTGCTGACGCAACGGCCGCTGCAATCGGCCCTCGGTGTTCTGATCATGCTGTCGGGTCTCTTGATCTACGCCGTTTTCCGAAAGCGATCGGCCGGCGACGCCGCCGTCGCGCCTTCGGGGCTACAATGAACATGACGCCTTCCTTGAAGGTCGCCTTGCGAGCTTCCTTGCGGACTGCGACGCTTGCCGCCGTCTTGTTGTTCGCGGCCGGACTTTCCGTTCGCGCCGATACCGCGACGGCGGACGATACCGCGAAGTTTCTGGCCGGCATGATGCCTTCAGCGGGCTCGCCATTGACGCCGTTGACCAGCGATCCGGCCTGGCAACGCCACGCCAAGTTCTTCGACAACGCCTTCGCGCAGCTTGAACAGCGGCAGCTGTCGCGGATCCGCGCCTGGTCGGAGGTCCATCTGGCGGCGCCGCGGCCGACCATGTTCTACATGTTCTCGGGGCCGGACTTCCTATATGCCAACGCGTTCCATTCGAAGGCCTCGACCTATGTACTGAGCGCGCTGGAGCCGACGGGATCGGTGCCCGATCTGACGAAACTGCCCCGCGGCGGCATCGCCTCCGCGCTCTACAATGTCGAACGGTCGCTGGGCTCGATCCTGAGCTTCAGCTTCTTCATCACCAAGGAGATGAAGACCGACCTGCAGGCGGGACAGGTCAGCGGCACGTTGCCGATCCTCTACGTGTTTCTGGCGCGCGCGGGGATGACGATCAGGAGCGTCACCCCGGTCGCGCTCGACGACAGCGGCGCGGCGTATTTCGCCAACGAGAATCCGGGAGCTAACGCCGTCCGCGGCGTGCGCATCCTCTTCGCCGGCAGCGACGGTCAGGACAAGACGCTGTATTATTTCTCGACCGACCTCTCCAATGCCGGCGTCAAGGCGAGCGGCTTCCTGAAATTTTGTTCGACACTTGCGCCCGGCAACAGTCTGCTCAAGAGCGCGTCTTATCTGCTGCACTCCCCCAACTTCACCACGGTGCGCGACTTCATCCTCGCCAACAGCGCAACCATCATTCAAGACGATTCCGGGATTCCGCTTGCCTATTATAGCCCCAGGAAATGGCGCTTCTTTCCGTTCGGTCGCTATAAGGGAGCGATCGCGGAATTCCCCGGCCGCTATCAGCAATCCTACGCCGAACTGTTCCGGCGCGCGCAGCCGATGGATTTTGGCATCGGCTATCGCTGGCGCGCGCCTGAGTCGAATTTGCTGCTGTCGGTGCGGTTGCCCGACGACGGCTCATCCGGTTCGGACGCGATGTCGACGACTGACCCGCCGCCGTCGCCACCACTGCGTTCCCGAGCGCCGCGTCCGCCCGCGGACATCGGCCCCCAACAGCCGAGAGGTGGCATCTTCTTTTGGCGGTAGCCGGAGCCTGACGCATCCTGAGCCATACGCTAGGGGCCGTTGACGCCGCGCCAGCGGCCGTAGCGCCACGGCAGGTACCATCGCGCACCCGCAGGCGGTTTCAGCGGCACGTTGTCAATACCTGATGTGCCCCAGGGTTGGCAGCGCAACAGCCGCGCCAGCGTCATCCATCCGCCACCCCACAAGCCGAAGCGTGCGATTGCTTCATCGCCGTAGACCGAGCATGTCGGCAAATGCCGGCAATTGTAACCGATCAGCGGCGACAGCGTGTGCCGATAGACCCAGATCAGCGCGCGCCCGGCGAGGCGCGGCAGGTTCCGCAGCGCATTCCCGAATGCCGCTGCCGGCGAAGGTTCGGACGATGATTGTTTCATGGTCGAGGTGCTGAAATCTCGCGCGTCTTCTTGCCGGGTTTCGTGGCAGGGAACCGGATGCTCTCAGGTATTTGCGCCACACCCGACAAATAATCGCATGTTTCTGGCGAGAGTGCAGCAAAGGTTCTATGGACGGACGCGATTCGCGCGACTACCGTTTTGATGGCGCGCGGATGACAGAATCATGTCGCGTTGCATGGGGGTCGTTGCCACTGCTCGTTGACGGGGCCTTGGGGAAGGGACCAAATTGACGCTGGTAGGGTCGCTGAAAACTCGCGGCTGGGCGCTTCTGGGCGCCACCGCCTTCTGTCTCGCATTGCCCGGCGCAATCACGACGCTCGGCTATTCGGCCCACGCCGGCGGCAGCCTTGAACAACGCAAGCAGCCGATGCAGTTCAGCTGGGTTGCGTGTCAGCCGGACTGCGGCTCTTGGGTGTCGGCGGTTGGCATCGTGACGGCGGACAGTCCGAGGGCCTTCGACGAATTCGCCCGGCGTCATCAGCTCGCCGGCGCAACCATCGTGCTCGATTCCAGCGGTGGTTCGGTCAACGATTCCATCACAATCGGCCGTCGCTTGCGCAGCCTCGGTGCGTTGACGACGGTTGGCGCCACGGTGCGGACGCAGACCGCACAGGGCGAACGCGTCAGCGTGGTGCCGGAGGCCTATTGTGAGTCGATGTGCGTTTTTCTGCTGCTGTCGGGCAAGACCCGATACGTCCCGCCCTCGGCGCGCGTCCGCGTGCATCAGATCTGGATGGGCGATCGCGCCGATGACGCCAGGGCCGCGACCTACACCGCGCAGGACCTGATGATCGTGGAGCGCGACATCGGCCGTCTCGCCAAATACACCTTCGACATGGGCGGCACCGGCGACTTGCTGTCGCTCGCCCTGAGCGTGCCGCCGTGGGAAGATCTGCACCAATTGTCGCGCGCTGAACTACGCTTGACCAACCTGGCCACGACCGATGTGGTGGCCGACGTGTTGCCGATGTATCATGCTTCGGCGCCGATGGCCGACGCGAAATCGGCCAAGCCGACTCAGGATCGCTTCCTCAACTGGGCGGTCGAGAGCGAGGCGCTACCGCAGGCGGTCAAATCAACCAAGACAGCGGAAGCCATGGCGCCGACCGGCGGTGCGGCGACGGAACCGACGCAGCCCGCCAAATAGGGCATGTGGCGCACCGACGGTGTCACCTTCCGCAAAAGCGGATGGTTGAGCTGCGGCATTTGATAGACGATCATTTGGGCGTGCTGGCTGCGCCGCATGCGCGGGCCATGACGGCGGTATGTTGGTTCAGCCGCTTACGCCGATGCCGATTGCTTGGCTCTCGCTTCGATCTGGCCGATGGCGTCGACCACGGCATCGAAGGTCAGCATGGTCGAGGCGTGGCGCGCCTTGTAGTCGCGCACCGGTTCAAGCAGCGCGATGTCCGCCCATTTGCCCCGCGGAGGGCTGCCGTTTTCCTTCAGCATCTTGCGCACGGTTTCGCGCAATTCGCGCAGTTCGGCGGCGGTGGAGCCGACGACGTGGCTTGCCATGATCGCGGACGAGGCCTGGCCCAGCGCGCAGGCTTTGACGTCGTGGGCAAAGTCGGTGACGACGGGGCCGTCCATCGTGAGGTCGATCTTGACGGTAGAGCCGCACAGCTTGGAGTGGGCGGTGGCGCTGGCATGGGGGGCGGGGAGGCGGCCTAGACGGGGGATATTGCCTGCCAGTTCGATGATCCGCTTGTTGTAAATGTCGTTCAGCATAGATCAGGGTCCCGGAAACGCCCGTGCGAGCGCCCTTGGCGGCAAGGTTTCATCGTCCTATATATGGTTATGGAGGCCGGAAAAACAGCCCGGCCGTTTCGCCAAGATGCGCGAAAACGAAACCAGTTCGGCTACGACCGTATTTCTTGATGGGACTCAGGCGCCCGGCGGCCAGATCGCCCCGTCTGCCCGGTGACACTCCGGTCTTCGGACCGGTCGAACGGAGAAGACATGGACGCATTGATCAAATCCCTCCGCAAGCCTTCAGAAGTTAAATCCCCGGATATGACCCCGGAATCTCGCCCGGCCGAGCTTGATCCGGCGGAATTCCTGGCGGCCGCCGTCCGCGCCGACCTGCCGCGGCCGTCACGGGCCGAGGCCGAGCACGCCGTTCACACGCTGCTCAGCTATATCGGCGAGAATCCGGACCGCGAGGGTCTGCTGGATACCCCTCGCCGGGTGGTGGAAGCCTTCGACGAACTCTATCAGGGGTATCACCAGTGCCCGGCCGAGGTGCTGAACCGCACCTTTGGCGAAACCGCCGGTTACGACGATTTCGTCCTGATCCGCGATATCGAGTTCACCTCGCAATGCGAGCACCACATGATGCCGTTCTACGGCAGGGCGCATATCGCCTATACGCCGGTCGAACGGGTGGTGGGGCTGTCGAAGCTTGCGCGCCTGACCGACATCTTCGCCCGTCGCCTGCAGACCCAGGAGCACCTCACCGCGCAGATCGCCGCGGCGATCGATGAAGTCCTCAAGCCTCGCGGCGTTGCGGTCGTGATCGAGGCGGAGCATACCTGCATGTCGGTGCGCGGCGTCGCCAAGCATGGCGCGATGACATTCACCAGCCGCTACACCGGCATGTTTCGCGATAACCCCGCGGAACAGGCGCGTTTCCTGTCCATGGTGCGAGGACCGAACCGGTAGCCTCGCCTCGATCTTTGCGAGGACCAAGCGTGTCCACATCCACCGCTACCAGCGAACGCGAGGAGGGGCTGGAATTCCGGCCCAAATTCGACGCATCCGGCCTTCTGACCTGCGTAGCGACGGATGCCGCCTCCGGCGAGGTGCTGATGGTCGCGCACATGAACGAAGAGGCGCTGCGCAGGACGATTTCAAGCGGCGAGGCCTGGTATTTCAGCCGTTCACGCCAGTCGCTGTGGCGAAAGGGCGAAACCTCCGGCCATACCCAGCGCGTGGTCGAAATGCGTTTGGATTGCGATCAGGATGCGATCTGGATTCGCGTCGAGCAGCGGGACGCTGCGTGCCATACCGGACGGCGTTCATGCTTCTACCGCAAGATCGAAGCCGCCGACGGCGGCGCAAGATTGTCGTTCGTGGATGCGGACAGGCCATTTGATCCCGCCGAAATCTATCGCAAATAACGCCGTCGTTCCGGGGCAGCCCGAACGGCTGAACCCGGAATCTCGAGATTCCGAATCATCTCTGGATTCCGGGTTCGCGCAAATGCGCGCCCCGGAATGACGCATCGCGGGAACCCCTTAACCCCTCATTAACCATGATTGCCGCAGTATCGGCCTTGCACGGGCGCTGATTGCCGGTGTCTGCGAAGCCCAGCGGTCGTTTCGCGAGGAGCGGGGCACCAAACCATGTCGGTCGACACGATGAATCCCATGGCTACGGGAGGGGTCGATCCCACGCGCGCCAGGATCGCCGGCTCGATTCGGCAGGCCGCGTCCACCACCGGCGCCAGCTTTGAATATCTGCTCGCCACCGCCAAGATGGAATCCAATTTCAATCCGAAGGCCGCCGCCACCACCTCGTCGGCGCGCGGGCTGTTTCAGTTTATCGACCAGACCTGGCTCGGTACGGTGAAGGAGGCGGGCGCCCATCTCGGCTACGGCAAATATGCCGACGCCATCACCCGAAATCCCTCCGGCAGCTATTCGGTCAGCGACCCCGCCGCGCGCGCCGCGATCATGAAGCTGCGCGAGGATCCGGACGCGGCCTCGTCGATGGCCGCGGTGCTGACCCAGTCCAACAGCTTCAAACTGACCGGCAAGATCGGCCGCCGTCCGACCGACGCCGAACTCTACATGGCGCATTTCATGGGCGTCGGCGGCGCCGGCAAGCTGATCCAGGGCGCCGAGGAAAATCCCAACGCCTCCGCCGTGCGGATGTTTCCGCAGGCGGCGGCGGCCAACCATTCGATCTTTCATGATCGCTCGGGGAAGGCGCGCAGCGTCTTCGAGGTCTATTCGGTTCTGAACACACGCTACGCCGGCGCCGCCAATTCACCGGCGACGCGTACCGCGATGGCGACCGTCGGCGGCGATCCGCCAAGGCGCATCACGATCGCAAGCGCGGCCCCGGCGACGACGGCGATCGACAACGCCGCCTATCTCTCCAGCTTTCCGGACGTGCGAACCGTCAAGCCGGCGGAGGCGGCCTCGCGGGCCAGCCTCACCACCGCCTCCGCGCCGCCCGAGCCGATCTTCCGCTCGCTGTTCCAGGCCGGCGAACGCACGCAACCGATTTCGCCTGCGGTTCAGGAGCTATGGGGCAAAGGTTCTTCGCTGACCTCGGTTGCGCCAGCAACCTCGGTTGCGCCAGCGACTTCGGGTTTGCCGGCCAAGCCTGAAGTGCGCGCGCCCGGCCGGCTCGATCTCTTCAGCGATCGTGCGGGCCTATTCAGCAGCTGATCCTTTCAGCGAGCAAGCGCCGGTTGCACCGGCCTGCATTCCCCTCCAAGCCAATTGCCGCGTCTTATCCTACGCCAAGGTTGTTCTCCATCGCCTTTGCACCCTTAACAAAACGTCAACAAAACCAGTCGTTTATGGTGAACCCTTTGTTAAGCGCCATGGTTTATTTTGTATGACAGTGGCGCCGCGTCACGGTGTCGTTCAGGGTTGCGTAAGCCAGGTCCATGATCGTTCGTCAGTTCATCAGTTGGATACGGACCGCTCCGGCAGGCGAGCGGGCGGAGGCGACGCGGGCTCTGGCGCGGGCCTGGCTGATTTCAGACCTCAGCGCGGATGACCGCATCGCCGCCGAGGGCGCGCTGCTGATGCAGCTCGACGATTCCTCCCCGCTGGTCCGCCAGGCCATGGCGGACGTGTTCGCGCGCAGCATGGAAGCACCGGCGGCGATCGTGCAGGCGCTTTCGCTCGACCAGCCGCCGATAGCACTGCCAATTCTCGAACATTCGCCGCTTCTGATCGACGCCGACCTCGTCGACATCGTCGCGACCGGCAACATCGAGGTGCAATGCGCCATCGCCCGCCGCGTCAGCCTGCCGCCGTCGGTTTCGGCTGCGATCGCCGAGGTCGGTTCGCCGGCTGCCGCGCTCGAACTGATCGAGAACGCCCATGCCGAGCTTGCGCCGTTCTCGTGGGATCGCATTGTCGAACGCCACGGCCATCTCGCCGCCATCCGTGAATCGATGCTGGTGCTGGACGGGCTGCCCGCCGCCACGCGGCTGGCGCTGGTCGCCAAGCTCTCCGAAACGCTGGCGCAATTCGTGGTCGCCCGCAACTGGCTCAGTCCCGACCGGGCCGGGCGGGTTGCGAGTGAAGCGCGCGAGCGCTCGACCGTGAACATCGCCGCAGGTTCGCGCGGCGAGGACATGCAGGACCTGGTGCGGCACCTGCGCGCCACCGGGCAATTGACCGCGGGGCTGATCCTTCGCGCGTTGCTGTCCGGCAATCTCGCGCTGTTCGATGTGGCGCTTGCCGAGCTTTCGGGCCTGCCGCAGGCGCGGGTGGCAGCGCTGCTGCACGACCGCGGCGGCGCCGGCGTGCAGGCGCTGTTGACCCGCGCAGGCTTGCCCGAATCGACCTTTGCCGCGTTCCGCGTCGCGCTCGAGGTCGGCCACGAGACCGGTTACGTCGATACGCCCGATGGCGCCGCAAGATTGCGCCGCCGCATGGTCGAGCGTGTGCTGACCCATTGCCGGACCGAGCGCCAGGCCGCGGAGCCGCTCCTGATCCTGTTGCGGCGTTTCGCCACCGAGTCCGCCCGCGAGGAGGCCCGCATGTTCTGCGAGGAACTGCTCGCGGAAGACGCCATTGAGCGCGATCTGATAGCGGCGTAAGTCAGTTTCTCGCAGTTAATCCGGCGTCGCCCCTGCGCAACGCAATCCATAGCCACAGCCGTCGTTTATGATTGCACGAAGTCGTTGGCCAGTGCGCATCTGACCGAGAAGCCGCAGCGTATCAGTCCCTGCGTTGGCAGGGACGACGGGGCAGGATGCGGCTCAATCCGCCGGAACGATGCTCGGAGCCAAGATTGCTTCGAGATGCTCAGGGCGGTCCTGGTTGGCTTGGACAAGAAACTCGTCCGCAACATCGCGCAACTGCCGGCTCAGGGCGCACGCGAGCACGGCGCTGTCGCGTCTGGTGCCTTCGCGCACGATTGCCTGAATGGCGTTGATATGATGTCCGATCAGGTCCGACGGCACTCCTTCGAGGTCGGGCGCGTGCTCGACGATGCGGCACAGGCTCTCGGCGGCGACGCTGGCCGAGGGAAAGCCGAACGTGGCGGCATCGCCCTTGATGTCGTGGGCAGCGCGAAACAGCTCTTCGCAGTTTTCCGGAGTGAACCCGTCGCGGAGAATGGCCGCGTGGGCGCTCGAGAGCCGGTCGGCCTCGGTGCTCATCCAGTTTCCGAATTCGCCGGACAGCCCGGCGAGCGCGTGCTCGGCGCGCGCGATGGGATCGTCAACGTCGGATTCGGGCACGCGCAACAACACCTTGCGCAGCGGGTTCGGCTGCGTGATGACGTGATGGTCGGCAAACGACTCGATCTTCAGCGCCCCGGCCCTTTGCTTCGGCATGATGTTCTCTCCAGATCTGCGCTAGGCGTTCGACCGCGCCTTGTCCAGCAGCGACGGCTGCTGCATGACTTCCGCATCGCCGCCGATGCGGCGCTCCGGGCCAATATAGGTGTTGGTGGTGTTGCGCCGGCGATCGGGGCCGAAATAGGTCTTGGTCCTGATGAAGGGACGCGGATTGGCGACAACGTTGAGGATACGCTGGTACAGCCCCTTGGCCGAGATCGGCTTGGCCATGAATTCCGTGACGCCGGCATCGCGCGCCACCATCACGCGCCGCTTCTCGGAATGCCCGGTCAGCATGATGATCGGCGCGTACGGGTTGCCCTTGGATTCCGGCTGCCGGATCATCTGCGCCAGCTCAAGACCGTCGAAGATCGGCATCGACCAGTCGGTGATGACGATATCGGGCACGTAGTGGCTGTACATTTCGAGCGCGGTGGCGCCGTCTTCGGCCTCATAGGCCTCGCGCGCGCCGAAGGAATGCAACAGCGTCCGCAGGATGCGACGCATGTGCGGATTGTCGTCGCAGATGAGAAACCGCAGCTTGTTGAAGTCTATGCGATACATGGGCGGTCCGGCCAAAGCGGTATATTGGCGTTAACCGTATCGCTGCATTGTTAACGAAGGGTTGAAAACAGCGCGAGAGACGCCTGGTGGCGAGCCCGAAATCAATATCCGAACTGCTCGCGCAGGATGCGCTCTTCGAGGCTGTGGCCGGGGTCGAACAGCATCCGCATCGCGATCGTCTTGTCCGACAGTACCTCGACCCGGCGGACGTCGCGCACGTCGTCATGGTCGGCGGCGGCGGCGACCGGGCGCTTGTCGCCCTCGAGCACCTCGATCACCACGAAGGCGGTGTTGGGGAGCAGGGCGCCGCGCCAGCGGCGCGGCCGAAAGGCGCTGATCGGGGTCAACGCCAGCAGCGCCGCGTTGATCGGCAGGATCGGCCCCTGCGCCGAGAGATTGTAGGCGGTCGAGCCGGCGGGGGTCGCAACCAGGATGCCATCGGCAACCAGTTCCGCCATACGCTCGCGTTCGTCGATCAGGATTCGCAGATGCGCCGCCTGATTGGTCTGGCGAAACAGCGCGACCTCGTTGATGGCGTGATGAACATGTACCGCGCCGTGGACGTCGGTCGCGCGCATCAGCAGCGGATTGATCAGGGATTCCCGCGCCGCGGCGAGCCGCGCGTGCAGGTCGTGGGTGGTGAATTCGTTCATCAGGAAGCCGACGGTGCCGCGGTGCATGCCGTAGATCGGCTTGTCCGAGCGCATGTGGGCGTGCAGCGTCTGCAGCATCAACCCGTCGCCGCCGAGCGCCACCACGACGTCGGCGTTATCGGCATCATGGTTGCCATAGAGCTTGGTCAGTTGCGCCAGCGCGTCCTGCGCCTCGGCGCTGGCGCTGGCGACAAAGGCGATCCGGTCGTATCGCTTGGGGGAGGTCATCGGGCGGCAAGCTCGCGGGGGGCGCCGGATTGCGCCGCGACCGTCTATACACCTTGGCGGGGCTTGTCGAGATGGCCTTGCGCGTCCCTCGGACCGGTGACCCGAACCGGGCGAGAATCGGGGCTATTTCTCCTGCAGCGTCCGGATCGGGTCCCAATCCTCGCCCGGCGGATTCCGCGCCAGTTCGCGCGCGCGGGCGCAAAACAGCGCCGCCGGCCGGTCGGTTGCCGCCGAACGATCGAAGCACCCGGCGGCAAGTTCGAATTCACGGGCGCGCCAATGCGCCAGCCCGTCGGCGTAGTTCGCGACCTCTGCCTGCCGGGAAGCCGCAAGTTCGCTCGAAAGCGCCAGCAGCTCGTAGATCTTCAGCGCCTGGTTTCGTCCCTTGACCCTGATTGCGTCGAGTTCGCGCCAGGCGAAATCTCCGCCAGCCAGCGCCACGGTGGTCTCGGAGGCGATGATTGTCGTGCCGTAGAACTTGTTGGCGCCCTCCAGCCGCGACGCCAGGTTCACCGCGTCGCTCATCACCGAGTAGTTGAAACGCCGCTGCGACCCGAAATTGCCGACCAGCGCCTCGCCGGAATTGATCCCGATCCGTTGCGCCAGCCGGTTTTCGCGGAAGAGCGCCGAGGAGCCGTTGAGGTCTGCGAGCTGCGTGCAGCAATCCAGCGCGGCGCGCGCTGCGTTGGCGGCATGGTCGGGATCGTCGGCGGGGGCGCCGAACACCGCGACGATGGAATCGCCGATATACTTGTCGACATACCCGCCATGGCCCTCGATGATGTCCGTCATCGCCGAGAGATATTCGTTCATCAGCTCCATCAATCCGTCAGGCGACATCTTCTCCGCGATCAGCGAAAACCCCTCGATATCCGAAAAGAACACGGTGACATCACGGGTTTCGCCGCCAAGCTCCGGCAATTTGTTCGACGAGAGCATGCGGTTGATAACGTGCGGGGCGAGGTAAAGCGCGAAACTCTTCTGCAGCAGGCGGCGGTCCTTGTCGGCAATGACGAAGCGGAAACCGACGGTCGCGGCCAGTGCGGCAAGGCTGGCGATGAAGGGTTCGGCGACCGGCAGCACCAGTGACTGGTTGAAGGCAAGCGTGGCGCCGGCCAGACCGAGCGCAATCATCGCCGCCCAGGCCAGGACCGCGCCGACCGGCCGCCACAGCCACGCGGCCGCCGCCGCCAGCGCCGCAAGCAGGCTCGCGATCAGGAACACCGGCAGTCGCCCCAGTTCGACGGCGGCGTTGCGCGCCATCAGGTTGTTGACGGCGGTGGCGTGGATATAGACGCCGGCCACCGTGCTGATCCGGAAGCCAGCGTTCGCCGACATGCCTTCAGCCGGCCCGCAGCGCGGCATGCGCGCACCCTCGATGCCGGTTGCAAAGCGCTTGGAGGTCAGTCGGCGATCCTCGATGTCGAGGACGGTGCCGAAGATGACGACCTTCCCGTCGAACCAGCGCCGAAAATACTCCCGGTCGTTGCGGATCGCGCAACCGCGCAGGTCGGCAAATGAAAAAGTCGGGATGTCGTCGGCGCCGCCCGCGAAATTCAGCGTCATCGTACCAGGCGCCCGGCCGGGAATCCGGTAGCCGGCCAGCGTAACCGTTCCGTCCGCGGCAAACTCGGGTGCGACGCCGAGGGCGCGGGCGGCCAGTTCGAGCGCCATCGCCGGCGTCGGCGCGCCGTTGACGGCGAATGTCAGCGGTAGCCGGCGTACCGTGTCATCGCTGTCCAGCTGGACGTTGAGGGGCCGGAGGTTCTGCTGCTGGCGAACCGCGACGCGTTGTCCCGGCGATGGCCGGATCGGCTCGTCGCCGCGCAGGATTTCGCCGAGCACCACTCTGCCCGAGGCGGACGCGGCGGCGAGCGCCCGCAGGAAATCGCGGTCGAAGCCGCGAACCTTCTCCCCGAGTTTGCCTTCGCCGAAAGGTATCTCGGACAGTTCGATCGAGGTCGGAATCACCATGTCGAATCCCACCACTCTGGCGCCGCCTTCAAGGACGGCGCCCAGCACGCGCCCGATCTCGCCGGTCCAGGTCAGCGTCGGTGACCCCTTGAAGGGCGGCGAGCGATAGGTTTCCTCGTCGATTGCAACCACGACCGCGGGCGAGGTGAGGGGGTCGTGCGTTCGACCGAACGCCTGCCAGCGCAAGGCCGTCAGGATATCGATCGAAAGTCCCTGCACCGGCTTTAGCGGGGGGGAAATCGAGACGGCAGCGCTTGCGAGCACGATCGCCGCGACCGCGAAGACGTCGCGCGTGGTTCGCTTCAGCTTCAAGACCTGAGGCTCGCCAAAAGCCTATTCCATGCGCAGCAACCGGCCGACGATCGGCGTCGCGCCGCGCTTGGCCTGCGGATCGACCCGGAACACGATCTTCGACGAGTTGAATGTCGCGGCGTACAGGCCGCCGGGAACCAGTGCCCGGTTGGTGCCGGCGAAATCGTAAAATCGTCCCTTGAACTGCCTGCCTTCCAGATCGACCTGCACACGCTCGCCGGCGATGTCGAGGCGCTCCACGATCAGCTTGCCGCGTCCTTTGGCTTCGACCAGCGGCGAAGCGCCGTACAATGTAAGCGGGGCCGGCGGTGGCGGCATCTTGTTCGCGACGCTGCGAACCACGGTGGCGGCGGCTTCACGGTTCTCCCGCGTGGTGGCGTGCATCTGATTGGAATCACAATTGGTCTTCTCGGCCTTGACCTCGGCGAGGTGGACTGCGCTCTGCTCGGCGCCGACGACAATGGTACCGCCGCCGCTGATCGTCTCGCGACGACAGGATTTCAGGTAGCTGAGCACGATCGAGCCGTCGTCACCCAGCTTGATGACGGATTTGGGCGTCAAGTAGTCCATGAACTCGGCGCCGGTGACCTTGCCCTGAATTTCCTCGACAATCGCGACCGGCGTATCCGCCGCGACGGAAGTAGCCATTGCCAGCAGCCCTGCACAAACAGCCATCGTCAGTTTCATATCGAGACCCCATTGGAGAGCGCGGTCTTGTTAGTCGCGCCAGCGCCTGAATGGTTTCATGGACAAGTGGTCGACCGGATTCGCCCCGTGGAACCGACCGTTATCATCTAACCGTCGGCGAGGACAGCCGTGGGCAGGCGACTTTGCGTCGAATGCGGATACTGTCGGGATTGTGATTTCCGCAGCGTTCTCCGGGTTGTGTAGCACAGGTCCCGGCTGCCGCAGTCCCGGGCTGGATTTTGCGGCGCGACCGATCCTCGTCATACGGAGCAGCGACATGGCTTTTCGTTTGATGGCGCAACGCGCCGCGCGTCTGGCGGTGACGCTTCTGTGCATGTGTTGGGTGGCCGGCGCGCGAGCCGAGGACGCTGGCGCGCCGAACACGCCGCAACCGGCGGCGGTATCCTCCTCAGCCCCGTCGGGCCAGAAGGGTGCGGGGCGGGGTAACGCCGCCACGCCGCCGCCTGCGGCCGAACCACACCGCCTGCCGCCGGATTCCACGACCAGGCAGACGCTTGCGCTGCCCGACCGCACGCTCGGCTTCGCCGCGACCGCGGGCTCTATCCGCCTGTTTGACGACAAGGGCGAGCCGCAGGCCGATATCGCCTACAATTCCTATCAGCTCGACGGCGCCGACCGCGCGACCCGTCCGGTGACCTTTCTGTTCAATGGCGGGCCGGGCGCCGCCTCGGCCTGGCTGCAGTTCGGCGCCGCCGGGCCATGGCGATTGTCGATCGGCGGCGAGGGGGCGGTCTCATCGGCTACGCCGGAAGTGTTGCCCAACGCCGAGACCTGGCTCGACTTCACCGACCTCGTCTTCATCGATCCCGTCGGCACCGGCTACAGCCGTTTCGTCGCGTCCGGCGAGGAGGCGCGCAAGCGGTTCCTTTCCGTCGACGGGGACGTCAGCGCGATTGCGCTGGTGATCAGGCGCTGGCTCGAAAAGCATGATCGCTTGTTGTCGCCGAAATTCGTGGCTGGTGAGAGTTATGGCGGCATTCGCGGACCGAAAATCGTCCGCAATCTGCAGACTCAGCAGGGCGTCGGCGTGCGCGGGTTGATCCTGGTTTCGCCCTTGCTCGACTACCGCGACTTTTCCGGCTCCAGCCTGCTCCAATACATGTACACGCTGCCGAGCATGGCGGCGGTGGCGCGCGAAGCCAAGGGTCAAATCACGCGCGCGGATCTCGCCGAGGTCGAGAGCTATGCGCAAGGCGAGTTTCTCACCGATCTCATCAAGGGGCAGGCCGATGTCGAGGCCACGTTGCGGCTCGCCGACAGGGTGGCTGCGCTGACCGGCATCGATCGGGCGGTGAGCCGCAGGCTTGCCGGACGTTTTGACGTCGGCGAATTCCGGCGGGAGTTCGACCGCCGCAATGGCAGGGTGACCGGCCGTTACGACGGTTCGGTCTTAGGCTTCGATCCCTACCCGGATTCGAACTACGCCCAGTTCGGTGACCCCTCCGGCGATGCGCTGACGGCGCCGCTGACCAGCGCGGCGGTGGAAGTCACCACGCGCAAGCTCAACTGGAGGCCCGATGGTTCGTACCATCTGCTCAGCGAAAGCGTGAACAGGTCCTGGGATTTCGGCCGCGGACCGGCCGAGTCGGTATCGCAGCTACGCCAGATCCTCGCGCTCGACCCCAGAATGAAATTGCTGGTCGGGCACGGTCTTTTCGATCTGGCCACGCCGTACTTCGCGTCAAAAGTGCTGCTCGACCAGTTGCCGGCCTATGCCGGGACGGACCGCGTGAAGTTCGTCGTCTATACCGGCGGCCATATGTTCTATTCGCGGGACGACGCGCGCGCCAAATTCCGCTCGGATGTCGAGGCGCTGATGAAGTAAATTCCGGAACAGCAAAACCGGCGCCGCGGCGAGTGGCGCCGGTTTATCTGCCTCGTCGCTAGCGTTGCGCGCTAAAAAGAAACGCGAGCGTCAATGGCTCAATAAGCCAGCCCCGTGCCCGGCGGCTTTTCCAGCGCCGCCGCGAGCGAGCGATATTCCTCGCTTGCGGTGCCGGCGAGCTGGGCAATCCGGCTCAGGTGATACTGCGCCTGGTCGCGGTTACCCTGCTCAAGCTGCCACAGGCCGTAGTACTGCCAGGTCTTGACGTGGTTCGGATCGGCCTTGAGCGCGCGCTCATACCAGATTTGCGAGACCTTGTAGTCACCGAGTTGGCGATGCGCGTAGCCGATCAAATTGGCGACTGCGGCATTGTCGTCATGGCCGAGCGACTTCAGTTGGATAATCGCGGAGCCGTAGTCGCGGCGGTCGTAGATCGCGGCATAGGCGGCGCGGTAGCCGTCGGCAAATGCGGTTTGCTCAATGCCGGGGCGCGCTTCGCTCGATTTCTTTTTCTTCTTGTCCGGCGGCGGCGGATCGTTCTCGGGCGCAGCGTAGACGACGGTGAAGACAGGGGTCGCCGCGAGCGCAAGCGACAGCATCGCGAGCGTCAAAAGCCTGATCGCTAGTTTGTTCATGCATCTCTCCTGAGGTCGGCTCGGCGATCCTACACCGGGGGTCGCTGATGTGAACACCGGGCGTTCATCGACATTCCCGGCAATGTGGGTCGATTCCGTCGATATTGCGCGCGGCGCCGGGACATGACGAACATGTTATCCGTTGATCGCCGTCACGATTGGTTCTATCGACCCGTGCAGCCTGCCGGCGATGGAGACTGCGCCGGGTAACCGAGATGCGAATTCCATTTCGGCTCCGGGCGGTCTATGGGACGCGCGCGGGGAGAAGTGTTTGCTTGCCGGAAGCAGCCAAAATTGCGGCGATAGCGGTGCTGGCGATGGCGCTTTCGTCCTGTGCCGCCAGCGACGACGGCAAGCCGATCACCTTTACCGATGATCGCGGCGTATCCAACCAGCCGTTTCCCAATAACTACCGTTCGGAAGTGTTGTCGTTCTTCAAGACTTATCTCAACAACCCCGTCGGCGTGCGCGACGCCGGGGTGGCCGAGCCGGTGCAACGCGTCGTCGGCGGGCGGCTCCGCTATCTCGTTTGCCTGCGCTTCAGTCCCCGGGAGTCCGACGGCGGCTACCGCGAACCGCGGGAACGCGCCGTCCTGTTCGTCGATGGCCGGCTCGACCGTGTCATCGAAAACGCCCTCGAGCTCTGTGCCGGCGTGTCCTACATGCCCTTCGCGGAACTCGAGAAATTGAGTCGCTGATCCCTGTCACAGGCATCGGCCCGGCGGATAGACAGGCAAGACTGGATCACTTTTCAGCGAGGGTTGAACCTTGCCTTAGTCATCCCGGACATTAACAAGGCGGGAAGCCCTCCCTTGATCAAAAAGACCTTGAATCCGAGGAACAGGATCTGTTTGTTGCTGCTTTGCCACAGTTGCCCGGATAGGCTTTGCCGCAAAGCAACCTAATTGAGGTCACGTTGTTTGGATTGGTATGAGCAACGCGTTTGAAACGGGGATGACACGATGAAGAAGGTTCTGCTCGGCGCTGCTGCGCTGGCCGCCCTGGCGGCTCCGGCTTTTGCCGCCGACATGCGGGCGCGGCCCTATGCCAAGGCTCCGGCCTACAGCGCCCCTGCCGTGGTCTATAATTGGACTGGGTTCTACCTCGGCGGCCATCTCGGTGGGGCGTTTTCCGGCGATAATTCCCTGCAGGGCAGCGACGCCCGCTTCCTTGGCGGCGTCCAGGGCGGCTTCGACTATCAGTTCGCGCCCAACTGGGTGATGGGTGTCGAGGCCCAGTACAGCTGGCTTCCGAACTCGAGCAACACTGGACTTGTGTTTCCGGGCGGGACGCTGGTGACCTCAAGCACCGATCAACTCGGATCGGTGACCGGGCGGCTTGGCTATACTTGGGGTCCGGCGCTGCTATACGCCAAGGGTGGCTATGCCTGGCGTGACGGCAACAATCTCGGGGTGTCGGTGGCCGGCGTTCCCGCGGCCTTCACCGCCTCCGGCAACCACCAGGACGGCTACACCGTCGGCGGGGGCCTCGAATACATGTTCGCGCCGAACTGGTCGGCCAAGGCCGAGTACCAGTATTACAATTTCGGCGATACGACCTTCACGGCAGGCCCTGCCGCCATCGTCGGTCGCAGCTTCAGGAACGAGGAGCATACGGCCAAGGCTGGCGTGAACTACCGGTTTGGCTGGGGTGGGCCGGCGGCTTCCCGATACTAGTTTTAGCCTTGGATACCGAGACGACTAGACAAGGCCGGCCTCGCGCCGGCCTTGTTGTTTTTGAGGGACGTCTTGCGGGCCCCCTGTCGAAATTACCCTTGGTTGTGTAACGCGTGTGGCTCGCGTTCTCAGGTGCACTGAAAATAATTTTCGCGCACAGCACAACTTTTCGTCACGATCGGCTATTATGGTTCAGCCGGCTGGCGGTTGGACAAACGAACATGCGTGTTTTGGCGTTAGGGCTGATCTTTTCCGCAGCGGCGTTTCCGTGCCTGGCGCAGACAGTTCTGAAATCCGAACCGCTCATGCTGGCTCCCTATGAAATCGCTTTTGTGCAGGATCCCTCCTGCGGAGCCGGGAAAGTTCGCAAGGTCACCGGTTCGATCAGGGGCGTACAGCGCCGCAAGGCCTGCGTGACCTTGGCATCCGAACAGGCCTCGCTGGTGTCCGCGACGCCGTAGTTGGAAATATTGTAGCCTGAATCGCTGGTGTCTGGGATCTCCAGCGCCTCAGGACGCCAATCTCAATCCCGTCTCGAACTGCACTTCCGTTTGTGCCTCGCGCTCGGCCTCGGCCTTGTTGCGCGCCGGATCCTCGTGCGGCTCCGCCTGACAGAACCGGATTTCATAGTCGTGGTCCAGGATCGCTCGGGGCTCCGCCCTGGTCTGTTCGGAGACGACGTCGACCACGAGCCCGCTCTTCTGGGCGACCTTCCACACGTCGGCCTCGCCCGGATAGGTCTTGCTCAACTTGGCCTCTTTGGAGAACAGCGCATAGGGCATCGTTCGCTCCGTCAAAAACGGTCAACGCGGATGGCGGCGTCCGGGTTTCCATTCCCGCCAGCTTCACCGATCTGTGAGAGGGAAAACGGCCCGTTTCAGGCCGTTTTGGTGGAGTTCTGGGGTTGATTCTGAGTCGTAAACGGGAGGTAAACGTCCTGAAAAAGAATCCCCGGGACTCCTCCACTAGAATCGCCGGATGTTTCCGGCCATGCGGACGATCCTCCAGACCTCCTGCGGGCGGGTCCAACTCATGCTGACGGTCGTGCTGTTCGTCGCCTCTGCGGCGAACATGGCGCTGGTATGCGCCTGGCTTTGAGCGATCGTTGTGGGCAGTCGGAGCAACGCGCCCATTCCGGCGATTGACGCCGCCGCCAATGCTTCCATCATGCCTGCTGGCGAGCACCGGGCAGGGGATGGCGCCAGGGCGGCTCGGGGGCAGGGACGGTCATGATCGAGAAGCTGCAGCAACGGGTCAACAACGATGCAGGCCTGGTCCGGCGCGGTCGCTACCTGTCGACCACGTTCCTGCTGGAGGTAGGCCGCACCTCCTGGCTGATTACGATCTTCGAGGGCCGCATCGTCTCGGTGACGTCAGGCCCGTTCGTGATGCCGTCCTCGTCGTTTGCGCTGCGCGCGAGCGAGGACGATTGGAGCAAATTCTGGAGCGAGCGGCCGCCGCCGGGCTCGAATGACCTGCTGGCGCTGGTCAAGCGGCGGGCGCTGAAGGCGGAAGGCAACCTGCAGATATTCATGGCGCACCTGCGCTACTTCAAGGAAGCCCTCGGCAAGCTTCGGGAGGGAGCCGGCGCATGAGCGTGAAATTCGAGCCGATCACCGGCCGCTACATGCATCTCGATTTGTTCGGCCGGCCGCACCGGGTCTATGTCGAGGAGGCGGGCGAGGGCACGCCACTGTTGTGCCTGCACACGGCCGGCAGCGACGGCCGGCAGTATCGCGGCCTGATGAACGATGCGCGGGTGACATCAAGGCATCGCGTGATCGCCTTCGACATGCCCTGGCACGGCAAGTCCTCGCCGCCGGCCGGCTGGCACGACGAGGAGTATCAACTCACATCGGCGCAGTACACGACCATGGTGCTGGAAATATCGGCGGCGCTGCGGCTCGATCGGCCGATCCTGATCGGCTGCTCGATCGGCGGGCGCATCGCGCTGCATCTGGCGCTCGAGCATCCCGAGCGTTTCCGCGCCATCATCGGCCTGCAGGCCGGCGCCCATGTCGATCCCTATTACGACCTCAACTTCCTGCACCGGCCCGACGTTCACGGTGGCGAAGTCAGCGGCGCCATCGTCTCGGGGCTGGTGGGGCCGGACGCGCCCGCGAAGGAGCGCTGGGAGACGCTCTGGCACTACATGCAGGGAGGCCCCGGCGTCTTCAAGGGCGATCTGTTTTTCTACAAGCTCGACGGCGACATCCGCGGCCGGGTAGCGCAGATCGATACCAGGCGCTGCCCGCTATTTCTGCTGTCCGGCGAATATGATTATTCCTGCACGCCGGAGGAAACGCTGGCAGTGGCGCAAAGCATTCCCGGCTGCGAGGTCACCATCATGAAGGGCCTCGGTCACTTCCCGATGAGCGAAGACCCGCAGGTCTTTCTGACCTATCTGCTGCCGGTGCTGGAGAAGATCGGTCGCAGTTAAGTGCGTGGCGTGGCAGCCGGCGATTACTTTCCCGGACGCGTGGACCTGCCGACTTCGAGGGCGGCCTGAAGCCTGGCCATGGCGGCGCTGCAATAGGCCTCGCGCTCGCGGTTGAAGCGTTCCTGATGAGCGCGAAAATTAGCGATCCGCGCCTTGACCTCGGACTGCAGCTCGTCGCGTAGATTGGTGCGCGGGACCGGCGGGGGCCTGCGTTGCTCGGCGACGCCGCCGCTCACGGCCAGCAACGCTCCGGTGTCAGGCATGGGCCCGGGGGAAGTCGTCGTGCTTGTCTTCTGTTCGGGTCGTCTGATCGAGGGCAGCTCAACCAACTTCAGTGCTGCCGGGGACAATTCGACGGGAGGCAGGGCTGCGGACGTCGGCACGGGACGCTCCCTTGCCGCGACCTTCTCGGCCGCCAGCGTCTCGGCGGAAACCGATTGAACGAATTCCATCGTCTGCGCGATCAGCAGATCGCGGTCTTTCATCCATCTCATGCATCACCTCGGCCCAAATCACTCCATCAAAGGGCCGATGTGGAAGCAAGCGGAAGCAGATGTTAGCTGGGGATAACGTCCTGGAACCTGCGAACAGTGGCACAGGGGTAACGGTGCTCCGGCCCCAACAACGCCAGCGCGGTTCCATCGAACGTCGAGTTAGCGCTCGCTCGGGTTGATGTTGGGCATGAAAGGAGCGCCCACGACGCGAACCTGCGGGTTGTCATTGACGTACACCAGCGACTTGCCATGCGCGGTGGCCGGGTAGACACCGGCCGAGGTCTCTTTCGCGCCGGGAGGTGGCGAATCGGAGGCTGATTCCACTACCGTGGCACCGCTTACGATCACCAGGGAGGTTACCGCAGCGAGCAGAACCATTTTGCAGTTTTCTTCGCGAATGTTCATGGCGGAAGAACGGGGCGAGGGCAGAATGGTTCCGCGCATACCAGGGTCGCGAGGCTTTGCCGCAAGTCCCTGGCGCGCGATGGACGCGAAGCGCGAGCGCACGCACTCAAAAAAAACACCCCGCCGCCGTCGACGGGGTGAAGTTCGGGAGGAAGCGGCGCCAGAGAGATCAGAACCGCCGCGAGACCGAACCTGCCATGATTCGGTCGATCGAAGTGTGCGCCAACCGACACACCCGCGAGCCAAAAGCAACCTGCGACGGCTCATTACACGGCTTGATCAACGATCGACCCCGCCGGTCCAACCCGTCAGGCTGCAACCGTTGAAGGCGTGTCAGGTTTCGAGACCACATCAAGGGCTTCCGCACCCGTAGCCGCCGCGATGAACAAGCGCGCCGCATCGCTCAGGCTCGCCGCGGCAGCGTCGGCTTTCGCGCCCACCCTCAACTGTTCCAGTGCGGCGGCGTCGATATTCCCATCAAGACAACACAGCACAATCGATGCTTTGGGCAGCTTGCGCTTGAGGCGTCGAACGCTGTAGCGCATGTGCGCTGGTCCGGCCGCGTCGATGTAGATCAGACAAGCCATCGCAACACCGGTAGTATCTAGTCTGAAGATATTGGTAGAGGACAAAGCCTCGGGTGGTTCGACCTTTGCGGCCAGGCCGTGCGCGCTCGAGAGGTGGGCCAGCATGGTGGCGGCGGCCTCGTCGATGAGAGTGCGCCCGGCCACGCACAGCAGCGGGTGTTCGCCCTGCCAATCAGCCGAGAGAGTTTCCTTGGCGACAACAGGCAGGTGCTCAGCCGAAGCTGTTTCGGAAACGTCTTCCACAGCAGAAGACGCCTCTGGATCCGTGGTCGTGCCAGGCTCTGATGATGGTCGCTCGTCCTGTTCTGACAGGTCACTTACAAGCTCGCTGACGGAGTCTCTCACCGTGATAAGGCGTTCGCCGTCCAGCGCGCCACGCGCCGTATCGTTCTGCGCCAGCTGCAATCCCTTCAAGGCGACCTCGTCATAGTAGGACCCAAGCGAGCGTTCCTTCAGGAATTCTTCTGCCTTTTCGGCAGCTTCCGCCGGATCCGCGGCGAGCATCCGCTGATAGAATATTTCCGGAGGCGATAGCGCGGGCCGGTCGCCAAACATGACGTCGAGGAATTCCAGCCGCTCGACATGACGACCGAGCACGACAAGGCACACGGTCAGCGGGGTTGCCAGTACAAGGCCGATCGGCCCCCAAAGTGCGGTCCAGAACGTCGCGGCAACGACCACCGCGACCGGCGACAGCCCGGTGCTGTGGCCATACACCATCGGTTCGATCACATGGCCCACCATCGGCTCCACAACAACAAAGAGGGCGAGTGTCCAGAAGAACATCGACCAGCCGGGATCGACGGCCACGGCCAGCGCAAGCGGAAAGGCGGCGGCGATAATGGCGCCGATGTAAGGCACAAAGCGCAGAGCTGCCGCGAGAATGCCCCAGAGGATGGGGCTGGGTACGCCGATGATCCAAAGCCCAAGGCCGATCACGACGCCAAAGCAGCCGTTCACGGCAAGTTGAGTGAGGAACAGCCGGCTGAGGCGACCCGCGGCGTCGTCGAGCGCGGCCGTGGTGCGTTGCAGATCATGGGATCCCGCCAGCCGGATCAGCCGGTTTCGGAGATCCTCGCGTTTGAGCAAAATGAAAATGACGAAGATGATGATGATTCCCGTCGTCGCGAGAGGATGTACGAGCGGGGAAACCACATCGCGCAGACTTTCCAACGCGCTCGGATCGGGCTGACGAACTTCCACGGGAACCGGGGTTTGCGCCGGCGCATTTGGAAAAATCGAGGATGCCGTCGTACGGCCTGCCGGTGCTTCCCTTGGCCTGTCGAGTTCCTTGCTGAGATCCTTCAGCATTTCCGAGGCACGCTCGAGCGTGCCCGTTCCGGCCTGGGTGTCTTTGAACGATTGTATCTTCTGTCTGATCGTCGATTGATAGCGAGGGAGATCTTCCGCCAATTGCGTCACCTGGGTAGCCAAAAGACCACCCGTCGCAAATATCAGAGCGAAGGCAAGGAGGACCACGCCGACCACAGCTATTCCCCGTGGCACATAGATTCGCTGCAGCTTCGCCACCAGCGGCGCAAGCACGAAGCTGAGAAGGATGGCCAATGCAATCGGAACGAAGATTTCGCGCCCGAAATACAGCATGGAAATGATGATGACGGCGAGGATTGCGGTCGCTACCGCGCTCAGCAGGGCGATCAGTTCCTCGGTGTTTCGCGCTCTAAATGGTAGGGTCTTTTCGGGCTTCATCTTGTTCCAGTTCCGGATGCGGTCGGCTCTTGGTGACAACGGCAAGGCCGATGGGCCAAGGCCGGCATGTCCGGATGCAGTTCCCCGGTTGACCGCTCGGTCACAATCCTTGGGGAACGCAACGGTTTCATATGCGAGCAAAGAAAGTCTTTGGGGGAGCGGGCCCGACAGGCGGGTTACGGCGCGATGGTGCCGGTTGAGAGGATTGAACTCCCGACCTTCGGTTTACAAAACCGCTGCTCTACCGCTGAGCTAAACCGGCGAATTGGCTTGATCGGTCCGGCGATGAAGTCCCGCCCGCCTGGGTGCGATCCTTGCGGTTCGAATACCAGAATTGTCCGCAAAGGGCCAGAACCCCCGAGGCGCCTGGTGCGCTCACACGGTCAAAAGGCGGCCAGATGGCCGCCTTTTTCCGTGATCAATGCGGGGATGCTTACTGGCAAATTTGGGTTCGGCCATTCTCGGCCCGGAACAAGGTGCCGGGGACACAGACAAACCCGTTACGGCGCGCATAGTCCTGGCCCGCGATGTCCTGGCCCGCGATCGCGCCGGGCACTCCGACGCGCCCGGCGACCGTGATATCCCCGGTCCATACGCGGCCATCGTCCCACTGGTTGTAGCTGTTGCGCCACCCATCGCGATAGGGCTGGTCAACGACCTGACGCTGGTAGCTCCCGGTGTACGGATTTCCAGGGGCCTTGGTCTGGCAATTGGCGTTTGGATAGAACTGCGCGCAATAGCCGGGGTTCGAGATGACTTCCTGCGCTAGCGCGGGGCCTGCAAGGGTGGACGCGACGACGGCCGCAGCGGCGAGAATTCCGGATCTGATCATAAGATGCTCCTTGGAAGAATGATGCGTGGGTAAAGTGACATCCTTGCGTAGCGTTCCCCCATTTCTTCTCCGTCGATTCAAACCGGCGTGATGCCTAAAGGCCGGCCGCGGGTCCGATTTCGGTTGTGTGATCCGCCATCCGGTGTGAAATTCCGGCTGCCGCGGATGAACCGGCATAGTGGGCGGGGGCGTATGTTCGCAATTCTGGTGCTGGGGTTTTTGCTGGGCATGCAGCATGCACTGGAAGCCGATCACATTGCCGCCGTATCCAGCATCGCCGCGCGCCGCAACCGCGTCGCCGATATCGTCAAGCACGGGCTGACCTGGGGGCTTGGCCATACGCTGACGCTGTTCGTGTTTGCCGGCGCCGCCATCCTGCTCGGCCGCGCCATCCCCGAGGCCGTCGCCGGGCCGCTCGAGGCCGCCGTCGGGGTGATGCTGATCGGCCTAGGTGCGCACGTGCTGTGGCGGTTGTGGCGCGACCGTGTGCATTTTCACCGACACCGCCATGGCGACGGCACGGTGCATTTCCACGCCCACAGCCATGCCGGCGAAACCGCGCCGCATGCGCGCGAAGCCCATGCGCACGCGCACGGCTTCCGCTGGCGCACGCTGCTGGTCGGGTTGATGCACGGCATGGCGGGATCGGCCGCGCTGCTGGTGCTGGCGGCGACGCAGGCCTCAAGCCCGGCGTTGGGAGTTGGTTATATCGGGCTGTTCGGGATCGGCTCGATGATTGGCATGGGTGTGCTGTCGACGGTGATCGCGGTGCCGCTCGCGGTCTCCGCCCACGGACTCACCTGGGCCAATCGCGGCCTGCAGGGCGCGGTCGGCCTTGCCACTGTCGCCATCGGGCTGATGACGATCTACGAAACCGGGTTTGCTTGAGGGAGGATTGCTCGATCGCAACGTCATCGTCGAGAACCGCACCGGCGGCGACGGGCTGATCGCCATCAAGTCGGTCAAGGGCGCCAATCCCGACGGCACGACCATCCTCGTCACTACGGGACCGACCATGTATCTGCTGCCGATGGTCGAGACGACGCCGAGTTTCGACACCGCGCGGGACTTCGTGCCGGTTTCGCAACTGGTGCGCTTTGAGTTCTGCGTCTTCGTCGGCCCGGCCGTCCCGGCTGCCGAGGTCAAGGATTTCCAGCAGTTCGTGGCCTGGCTGAAGGCCAATCCGGACAAGGCCACTTTCGGCGTGCCGAGCAACGGCACCATTCCCCATTTCACGGGGTCGCGGCTCGAGGAGGTGCTCGGCGTCAAGATGACGCGCGTGGTCTATCGCGGCAGCGCGCCGATCATCAACGACCTGATCGGCGGCCATCTGCCGTTCGCGATTTCCACCCTGACCGACGCCATCCCGCAGCATCGCGCCGGCACCATCCGGATTCTCGCGGTCAGCAGCGCCACGCGTTCGCCGTTCCTGCCCGACGCGCCGACCCTGAAGGAAAGCGGCATCGATCTGGTGGCGGACGGCTGGTACGGCATGTGGCTGCCGGCCGGCAGTCCGCCGGACTTCGCCAGGAAATTGAGCGAGGCCGCCGCCGCGCTCGCCAAGGCCGAGGTCAGGGGAAAACTGCAGGCCATCGGCCTGATCCCGGTCGGTTCGACGCCGGAAGGCCTGACCCAGCCGCTCGCCGCCAACACCGCGTTCTGGCAGCCGATCGTGAAGGCGACGGGCTACAAGATCACGAATTGACGCGGCGCTCCGTCAGGAGGCGCGAAAGCGCCGTCTTGAAGGATGGCCATACGCACCAGCCGGGCCTCATGGTTCGAGACGCGCGAAGACGCGCTCCTCACCATGAGGACTAACCGCCGGCGTGATCCGATCTCCTCCGTGATCCGCCAACTCCGTTCTGTTCAGGGCGCCCTAATGGTGATTTATTTGGTGGTCTGTTCTGACACCAAGCGAACCGGCCGGCGGCTTGCGCAACAGGAATTGAAACGCGCCGGTTTAAACTGCTGCGGCCGCTGGGCCGCTCATGCACCTTCACGCGAACAGGGAGGCAGTACGATGACGATCAGGCCCGACCCGACGTTTCACGCATCGCCCAAGCTTGCCATGGAAGCTCCGCCCGAGAGCTTCGCCTACACCTTGTTGCTGAGCCCAGACTTCTCGAAGCCCGACGCGCTCGCCGTGATCGACGTCAAGCCCGGCTCGCCAACATACAGCAAGGTCGTTCACACCTTGACGATGCCCAACAAGGGCGACGAGTTTCACCATTTTGGCTGGAACGCCTGCTCATCGGCGTTGTCGCCGCTCACCGGGCACGCGTTTCTCGAGCGGCGCTATCTCATCATCCCCGGTATTCGTTCCTCCCGGATTTACATCGTCGACACCAAGCCGGATCCTACCCAAGCGAAGATTCACAAGATCATCGAGCCTGAGGATATCTTCAAGAAGACCGGCTACTCGCGGCCCCACACGGTGCATTGTGGACCGGAAGGCATTTACGTCTCGACGCTCGGCGGCGGCGGCAAGGACGGGACCGATGGACCGCCCGGCGTCTTCATCATGGACTGCCAGACCTTCGAGGTTTTGGGACGTTGGGAGATCGATCGTGGCTCCCAGAACCTGCACTATGATTTCTGGTGGAATCTGCCGCGCGACTACATGGTGACGAGCGAGTGGGGGCTGCCGCCTCAATTCGAGAACGGGATCGTGCCGGAGGATCTGCTCGCGAACAAATACGGCCATCGGATCCACTTCTGGGACCTCCGGGCGCGGCGAAACGTTCAGACCATCGATCTCGGCGCCAACCACCAGATGGCGTTGGAAGTTCGTCCCGCGCACGATCCGGTTCGCGAGTACGGCTTTTTGGGCGTCGTGGTCGACACCACCAATCTCGAAGGTTCGATCTGGACCTGGTGGCGCGAGGGCGGCAAGTTTCACATCGAGAAGACCGCCACCGTTCCGCCCGAGCCGGCGACCAAGGAACAGTTGCCGCCGCTGCTGCAGGGGTTTGGCGCGGTGCCGCCGCTGATCAGCGACATCGATCTGTCGATGGACGACAAGTTTCTCTACGTCTCCTGCTGGGGCACCGGCGAGATGCGTCAATACGACGTCACCGATCCGAGGAAGCCAAAGCTTGCCGGATCGGTCCACATCGGCGGCATCGCCCGTCGCACGCCGCATCCGAACGGCAAGGCCTACGGAGGCGGGCCGCAGATGGTCGAGATCAGCCGCGACGGCAAACGGGTCTACTGGACCAACTCACTCTACTCGACGTGGGACGACCAGTTCTATCCTGGTGGCGTTCCGGGCGCCGAGGTGATGGCCAACGCCAGTCCGGGTGGCGGCCTCGCGCTGGCAAAGGACTATTGGGTTGGCTTCCCCGACGGATACCGGGCGCATCAGATCCGGCTCGACGGCGGCGACTGTTCGACCGACTCGTTCTGCTATCCGTCGGTTTAAGTTTGAGCGAAGCGGACTGGACGCCAGCCTTGCTCTGGCTGGCTGTCGTCGCGAGCGGCCTCTACCACGGCGTCAATCCGGGAATGGGGTGGCCGCTCGCCGTGTCGGCGGGATTGATGGAACGGAGTCCGCGGGCGCTGGCTTCAGCGCTTTGGCCGCTGGCGGTCGGCCATCTGCTGGCGATGCTGCTGGTGATCCTTCCTTTCGCGCTGCTCGTCACCCTGGTCGAGTGGCAGCGCCAGATCCAGATCGGCGCCAGCCTCCTGGTCATCGCCTTCGGTGTCTTCCGGCTTGTCGGCCGCAGCCATCCACGCGCGTTGGCGCGGATTCCACCGACGCAACTCGGGTTGTGGTCGTTCGCCGTCGCCATCGCGCACGGCGCGGGATTGATGCTGGTGCCGATCTATCTCGGGCTCTGCCGGGAAGCCAGTCTCGACCGGGGTCACGCGGCCGCTGACGCCCTCATCAATACCAGTGTTTCCATGGCGGTACTGGTCGCCCTTGTTCATGCCGCCGCGATGATCGCCGCCGGCGGGTGTTTGGCGTGGCTGGTTTACCGCTATCTCGGGCTCAAATTCGTATCGCGCAGCTGGTTCAATCTGGATATGTCCTGGGCCATCAGCCTTGTTCTGGTCGGGGCCATCGCACTGGCGCTCAGCATCGCGGGGTAGGGCGAGCGTCAGTTGCTGCGCTTACGATCGACCGGGACTAGATCGGCTTGCGGTACACGTCCTTGGTCGCGAGCAGGCCGTCCCTGAACGTATACCGCTCAATTCCACGCTGCTCCCGCTGTTCGCCCGTGGCTCTAGCGGTCTCGCTGAGGCGAAACGTCATGAAGGTCATATCGACGGCATGGTAGTAAGTTACCTCGCGAAAACGCTGCTCCGAGAACAACGCCTTCTGCTCGGCTAGATGCGCGCGAATGGCAACCGGACCGGAGAGCGCTTTCGTCGTGCCCAGGCCGTCATGGAAGCTCCAGAGAAAATCAGGTGCAACGACCTTGTAAAGCGCGTCCATGTCGCCCTTGAACAGAGCGCGTGCAAAGCCTTTGAGCAGTTCGTCTCTCACGGCAGGCGAAGGGACCATAATTGCTTGAGATATCGTCGGGACGGCGTGCGTCTCGTGGTCCATGGCGTTTTCCTTAAGGCTTCACCCCGATCTTGTCCCGGATCGCGCCGAGCTCCGCCTCGTCCCAGATGCCGATCAGAACGCCGTTCCTGATTTGCAATTGCTGGCTCGAATAGGCGGCGATCCTTTCGTTGGGAGTGGTGATGTGCATTTTCGGATGCAGCGCCCAGTCGAACAGCGCCGACTGCAGCCGCGCCACGACATCGGCGCATGATAGGTCGGCGCCGCGATCGCTCAACTCCTTGGGATCGGCTTGGAGGTCGTAGAGCATCGGCCGGAAGCCAGAGGCGTGGATGTATTTCCAGCGGCCGTCGAACGCCATGAACAGCCGGCAGCGCTCGATCGGCTGGTCCAGCATCACGCGGACCTCCTGCATGGCATAGTCGTATTCGGAGAAGGCGACCTTGCGCCAGTCGGCCGGCCGTTTCCCGTGCAGCAGCGGCAGCAGTGAGCGGCCTTCGAGGATATGGTCCGGCGGCGTGCCGCCGAAATAGCCGATGAAGGTCGGCGCCAGGTCGATCGCCTCGACCAGCGCATCGTCGACGGTGCCGCGGGTGCCGTCGGCCTCGGCCGACGGGTCAATCACGATCAGCGGAATCTTGGCGGACTGTTCGTGGAACAGGTCTTTCTCGCCCATCCAGTGATCGCCGAGATAGTCGCCATGGTCGGAGGTGAACACGATCATGGTGCTTTCGAGCAGGCCGCGCGCTTCGAGGAAACCCATCAGCACGCCCATCTGGTCGTCGATCTGCTTGATCAGGCCCATATAGGTTGGAATGACTTTCTCCCGCGCCTCGCTCCGCGCCATGTTGCGGGAGTAGCGCATGTCCATGTAGGCGGCGAACACCGGATGGGCGTTGGCGCGCTCTTCCTGCGAGCGGATCACCGGCTGCACGTCCTTGGGCCCGTACATGCTGGCATAGGGCTCCGGCGCGATATAAGGCCAGTGCGGCTTGATATAGGACAGATGCAGGCACCAGGGGCGGCCGTCGTCTTCGGCCTCGGCGATGAAATCCATCGCGCGCCGGGTCATGTAGGGCGTCTCCGAATGCTCCTCGGGAACGCGTGCGGCCTTGTCGGCATGAACCAGCAGCCAGCCGTTTTGCAGGCTCCCGTCCTCATCGGCGCCGGAATTGGCCCAGTGCTCCCACGGATTGTCGGCCTCAAAGCCGTGCTCGCGCAGATATTTGTCGTAGGCCGGGCGCGGCCGCCCGGTGGGATGCAGGCCATCGTCGCGCTCATAGGGTTCGAAGCCGCATTCCGACACATGCACGCCAATGATGGAGTCCGCAGGAATGCCCAGATTCTTCAGGCCTTCGAGGTCGGGCGCCATGTGGGTCTTGCCGACCAGCACGTTGCGCACGCCGATGTTCTGCAGGTGATCGCCGAGCGTCGGCTCGCCCACCCGCAGCGGCCAGCCGTTCCAGTGCGAGCCATGCGAGCGCATGTAACGGCCGGTATAGAACGACATCCGTGACGGGCCGCAGATCGGCGACTGCACATAGGCGTTCGAGAACAGGACGCCACGCCTGGCCAACGCGTCGATGTTCGGCGTCTTCAGCACCGGATGCCCGGTGCAGCCGAGATAGTCGTAGCGCAGCTGGTCGCACATGATCCAGAGCACGTTCCTGGCGGGCATTTTGCGGCGGGTCATGGCATGCGATGCGGGTTGGAGGGCGGCGGATGGTGCGATATTGCCGCGCAAATGACAATCGACCGGACGCAGCCCCCATGGCGTTAACATTTCAGCGCCGGGTTTTCGGGGTTCAAGCGGCGTCCCCGGCGCATGCGCGTTAGGCATACCGGCACTTTTGGCCGGATGCCTTAACCTTCTGAAACACTCCCTTCGGTTACACTGGCGCTTGAGAACAGCGGGAACCTTACCCATGCGCGTTGGCATGACGGCAGCATTCTTGGCGGCGATGATTTCGGCGGCGCTGGCCGGCGGGGGCTTTGAGGTTGTGATCCCCGGCCGCCCCGGCGTACCCATCATCATTAACGGCGTCGATGCGTCCTATGCAGTGGTCGAGGGCGTGTGGGGACTCGGCAAGGGCAACCAGGTTGCGCCGACCATCTACGGCGGCCGTTATGTCGATCCACTTCCGTCCGTCGGCCGCTATTATCCAAGCGCCGGTCAAACGCCCGGCTACGGCCGCCTGGAAATCGAGCCGCCGGCAAACCGCGCGCTGCCGCGGCCGGCCGAAAGCTATCATCAGTCATGGTCCGTGCAATCAGCGCCGCTGCCGGCGCAGTCCAGCGTGCCGGTCGATCCGCCCGCAATCATCTACGCGCCACAGGATTACCGGGGCACGCCGCCGCCCAACGTTCCACGCTAGGAAAATCACGACCACCCACAGGAGAAAGTAATGCGTCAGGTGATCACAGGATTGGTCGCGGCGGTCGCCGCGATGGCCGCCACTCCCGCGATGGCGTGCGGCTACGGCGCCTGCGTCCATCCGCACGTCTATGTCGCGCCGGTGGCGCCCTACGGCTACGGCTATTCGGCCTGCAACCCCTGCGTGGGCTGGACCCGCGAACTGCTGCCCGATCCGCAGCAGCAATATTACTACGTCAACCAGGGCCCGACCTACACCGGTCCGGGCAACTTCGCGCCGCCCCCGGTCTATCGCGAAGGCTCGATTTCCGGCTACGGACATGGCTACAACCGTCCGCACCGACACCGCGCGCACCGCTATCACCAGGGCCAGCCCGTGCTGAGCCGCTATTATTGATCCGGTCGCGACACCGAAACTCGGACGCCCTCTCGCTTCGGTCGCGAGCGGGAGTCTGTCATTTCATGAGTCCGAGCCGGCTGGCGACAACATAGAGCGCCAGCACCGCGGCGTTCGACACGTTCAGGCTCTTGATCTCGCCGGGCATGTCGAGCCGCGCCACCACGCGGCAGGTCTCACGGGTCAGTTGCCGCAGGCCCTTTCCTTCCGCGCCCAATACCAGCGCCAGCGGCTGCTGCATCGTCACCGCGCCGAGGTCTTCGCTGCCCTGGCTGTCGAGCCCGACCGTCATGAAGCCGCGGTCGTTCAGTGCGGTCAACGCGCGGGCGAGGTTCTGCACCGTTACCAGCGGCACCATCTCCAGCGCGCCGGAGGCGGATTTCGCCAAGACCCCGGTCGCCTCCGGGCTGTGGCGGGCAGTGGTAACGACCGCCTTGACCGCGAAGGCGGCGGCCGAGCGTAAGATCGCGCCGACATTGTGCGGATCGGTGATCTGGTCGAGCACCAGCACGATGCCGTGCGGCGGCAGCGTGTCGATGTCGGGCGAGGGCAGGGGTTCGGTTTCCGCCAGGAGGCCCTGGTGTACGGCATCGGGGCCGAGCCGCTGGTCGATGACGCTGGGCCGGACGATCTCCGGGGCGACGCGGGTGTCGATGTTTTCGTCGGCGAGACGGCGGGCGGCGTTCTCGGTCAGGAACAGTTTTTGGATCCGGCGCTGCGGATTGGCGAGCGCCGCCGCCACCGTATGCCAGCCATAGAGAATGACCGGCCCGTCGGGGCCGGTTTCGTGGTCGCGGCGCGCGGCGGGACGGCCGAATTTCCGCCCTTTTTCGAACGGCTTGCCGCCGCCACGGCGGAACGGCGGTTTTCGGTCGCGATCGTTCATGGGCACGCTTGTGTCACGGGTTCCCGATTATGGCAATTTGGGTAGCTGAGGTGGTGTTTGGCGGCTTCCGTTGGTTGACTTTGCCATCCCGCTTCGCCCATAAACGCGCCCGACCGGGAGTTCGCCATCGGCTCGCGGTATTAACGTCATCCAGGGCCTGATCTACCGCCTCCATGCGGTTGGGCTTGCGATGTTGTTGGAACGGGGGAGTGTCCCGAGTGGCAAAGGGAGCTGACTGTAAATCAGCCGTCTTACGACTTCGAAGGTTCGAGTCCTTCTTCCCCCACCAATACTTTCAAGGGGCTTATTCCCTTGTGCTTCCCAGCTTCTCAGGGCCAGCGCGAATTGGGAAGCATTGCGCTGCTGAACGTCCCCAAGCTTCAATCAAGTGGAGTCGGTGGTGCGTTGATCGGCTATAGAAACTCTGCTGCAAGCCGACCTCGTAAAAGCACAACCGGGGAGATAACCGACTATACCTGCCATGTCTTTGCGATGGTGGTCGGGAATGCCGAATGCCGCTCTTTCGCCTTGAAATTCGGCCTGCCGGTGTTCAAGTTAAGGCAGTACCGATGGGGGAGTGGCGTGGGCATCGTTCGACGATTTGCGCGTTGGCGTTTAGAGCCGGGGTCGAACGAAGCCTATGCGTTTGCCATCGGTTGCGTGGCGGTAGCTACCGCTTTGCGCTGGGGTCTTGGTTTAATTAGTGACGACATTCTACCATTTCCCACTTACTATCCTGCAGTTCTCTTCGCGGCCCTTATTGGCGGGACCTATGCCGGGACCCTAGCGGCGACGCTGGGCGGGCTGATCGCGTGGTGGGCCTTTGTGGCGCCCCAGTACGCGTTCCTGCCGTTGAATGCCGGATCAGGGATCAGCTTGGTGCTGTACTTTATTGGGACCGCTTTAATCATCTGGAGTGCTAATCATTATGCCACGGTTGCAGCGCGCCTTGAAGCGGAAGAAGAACTTCGCAAACTTGCAGTCGAAGAACTTTCACACCGGTTGAAAAATAAAGTCGCGACCATACAGGCGATCATCAGTTCTAGACTTCGAGATTATCCGAAAGCAAGAGATACGGTCATCGATATGTTAGCCTCTCTTTCGGCTACCGACGACCTGATTATCTCAACACAGGGCGAAGGGGCTTTCATCAAAGACATAATTAAAGCTGAGGTTGGACCATACGATAGTTCGCGAGTGTCCATGCAGGGGCCTGGCGTACTCTTGCCTCAGAAGCTGGCTATCACAATGGCCCTCGTTGTGCATGAACTTGCTACTAATGCTGCCAAGTACGGAGCGCTCGCAAGTCCGACAGGCAGGTTGCATATCGTTTGGTCAGTGAAGGCGAGCCAAATGGTCATTCGCTGGCAAGAAAGCGGGGGGCCACTAGTTACCTCATCGAACCATCAGGGATTTGGCTCGCGACTTTTAGACCGCGCTTTAATGCCCTTCGATGGAAATATCGAAAGACGTTTTGAGCCTGATGGCCTGATCTGCGAAATGACTCTCAACATACGGACAGCACAGGGCCTTGAAGAGACTATCCAACCAGCGCCCCCAGTGACGGGAGACAAGGTTGGAAGTCCATTGTGAATTGAGAGCCGCTGCGGGGATGACGCAGCGGCCTTGGCCATAGCGGGGAACCCATCCGCGCCGTGGTCAATTGGATAACACCCCACGCAATTAAAAAGGCGCGGCGGGATTGCTCCGGCCGCGCCCCAACTATTGTGCTCGCTGGTCCAGGGCTGAGAGCGCCCCGATGCCAGGCCAAAGAACGCAGGCCTAGCGGGCGATCCCAGCGAGGTGACAGCGCTTGGTACAAGACACTGGATCACCTCCTTTCGTGGTTGATGGAGCCAGCAATATAGGCGGCGATTCGGCGTCTGTTAAGGCCCGAAACCGGCGTCGAACGCCGATGGAACGGCGCCGCCGGCGGGAGCGGGGGCGGGTTGAGGCGGCCTGCCCGGCGTGTTAGTTCAACGTCCGACGCGGGTGTAGCTCAATGGTAGAGCAGCAGCCTTCCAAGCTGAATACGAGGGTTCGATTCCCTTCACCCGCTCCATTCGCGCATTTGTCCGGCCCGGACACATAGGTAACGGAGCGTACCTAAGACATCGGTGACAACCTCGTGCCGAACGGGTTGTCGAGGGGTTGCAGGGTTTTCTGCTCAGGTCGAAATATCCCAGATCATAATGCATGAAGGAGACGAGCCAAATACCCTCGTCGACTTCCTTGATGCCGAGCTTTTGGCCGGCCAGCACGGTTGAGATGTTGATCCGCTTGCGATGCAGGCAGAGACGTCCGCAGGCGGTGACGAGTACATCGCGGTCGTGGAACGGGTAGGTCAGCTCGGGCAGCCCTTGGTAGGGACGTGGCGAGGCGGTGTAGAGTTCCGCCGGGCACCATGTCGAGGGCCTCGTGCGGGCGTTCGGCGTTGAACTCGCGAACGAAGGCGTCGAAGCGCTCCTGCTGCTGCAGACTGTTGCAGCCTGGCGGCCGGGTGGCTTCCCGCTTGAGGGTGAGATGCATACGCTCGTGTCGGCCGTTCTGCTGCGGCTGGCCCGGCTTGATGCGCTCGATGGCAATGCCGAGCCTGAGCCACCAGACCGAGAGCCTGGAGAGATTGAACAAGGCATTGGGACTGGCGAAGGGCACGCCGTTGTCGGAGCGGATGGCCAACGGCAGGCCCCGTTCACGGAATAGCCGCTCGAAGGCCGTGCAAGCGGTGTCCTCGCGGGTTGAATCCAGCGCCTCGCAGAGCAGCAGGAAACGCGAGGCATGGTCGGTCGCGGTCAACGGGTAGCAGTACCGTCCATTGCCGAGCTTGAACTCACCCT